>Ga0302296_1002770_pt1 | contig 11597 bp, 8 predicted proteins | sample III_Fen_N3_1_FD_194546 | JGI IMG/M metagenome (GOLD analysis project Ga0302296, IMG submission 194546) | Peat permafrost microbial communities from Stordalen Mire near Abisko, Sweden - III_Fen_N3_1 | ecosystem: Environmental > Terrestrial > Soil > Wetlands > Permafrost | place: Sweden: Abisko... | reverse complement strand
CTAAAATAGATGGTAAAACGATTGTTGTTTCCGGTCAGGATCTGTCGAAACCAATTGCTGTCCGTTACTGCTGGGGAGTAAATCCACCTGCCAGTTTGTTGAATAAAAACGGATTGTGGGCGCCTAATTTCAGAACGGATACTTTTAAAATAAAGGAATGATCTGATTAATCACGCAGGAATATTCGTACGCAATAGGATGAATAAACTGGGTTTATTTATGACTTTTGCTTCATATGTAAACTTTAGTATTCCTGTCTGTTCAGTTTACCTTTTACAAACTTTTTCTGATTCTGATTTTTTGTAGGGTTCTTATTTTTATCCGGTAAATGACAAGTTTATCGGATAAAGATACATTGACTCACGGATTAAAGCGAATAAAATTCAACTATCATGCTCAAAAGACTCTTTCTCTTAATTTGTTTGATTCCATCGTTGGCTGCATTTTCAGTTCCTAAATATGAAGGTAATCTGCGACAAACCTATAATTTTAATTCAGATTGGAAACTTCAAATCGGTGATATTCAGAATGCACAGCATCCGGATTTTGATGATTCGGGCTGGAAGGCAATTACGTTACCCCGTGCTTTTAATGAAAATGAAGCTTTCCGTGTTCATATTGACCAGCTTACCGATACGGTGGTGTGGTACAGGAAACATTTTAAGCTCCCGGCTTCGGATAACGGGAAAAAAGTGTTCATTGAATTTGAAGGGGTCAGGATGGCTGCTGATGTTTACCTGAATAATGAAAAAATAGGCTTGCATGAAAATGGCGTCATGGCATTTGGGTTTGACATTACGAGTAAAATTAAATCAGGCAGGGACAATGTGATTGCACTTCGCATCGATAATAGCTGGAAGTACAAAGAGCGCTCAACAGGAAGTCCTTATCAATGGAATAATAATAATTTTAATGCCAATTATGGCGGTATTCCTAAGAATGTCTTTCTGAATGTGATGGGAAAGACGTATCAAACGTTACCTCTGTATTCATGTCTGAAGACTACCGGGGTATATGTTTATGCGAAAGACTTTAATATCAAGGATAAAAAAGCAGTTATTACAGCTGAATCAGAAGTCAGGAACGATGAACCTACCCCTAAAACTGTTCAATACGAAGTATCTGTTGAAGATATGGAAGGAAAAATAGTTTCTCAATTTTCAGGAGAAAAACAAGTTGTTGCTCCAAACCAAACTATCAAATTATCAGCTTCTGAATTAGTATCCAATTTGCATTTCTGGAGTTGGGGATACGGATATCTGTATACTGTTTATACTACGTTGAAAATCGATGGTACGCCAGTTGATGTTGTAAAGACCCGCACAGGGTTCCGTAAGACAGAATTTAAAAATGGTGTAGTTACCCTGAATGATCGGGTCATCCAAATCAAAGGCTATGCACAGCGTACCAGTAATGAATGGCCTGCTGTAGGTATTTCTGTCCCACCCTGGCTGAGTGATTACAGCAATGGCTTAATGGTGGAGAGTAATGGGAATATGGTGCGGTGGATGCATGTATCGCCCTGGAGACAAGATGTTGAGTCGTGCGATCGGGTTGGATTGATGCAAATGTTTCCTGCCGGTGATGCAGAGGCTGATGTAAAAGATCGCCGATGGGAACAACGGACAGAATTGATGCGTGACGCGATTATTTATAACCGGAACAGTCCGAGTGTAATACTTTACGAGAGTGGCAATAAGGCGGTCAGCGAAGAGCACATGGCTGAAATGAAAGCTATCCGTGATTTATATGATCCATACGGAGGTCGTGCCAGTGGTTCTCGTGAAATGCTTGATAGCAAAATAGCCGAATATGGCGGTGAAATGCTGTATATTAATAAAAGTGCCGGAAAACCCATGATAGCCACCGAGTATTGCCGGGATGAGGCATTGAGGAAGTATTGGGATGATGACACACCACCTTTCCATAAAAACGGAGCCGGACCACTTTATAGAAATGCTGACGCAAGTGAATATAACCGGAATCAGGATTCATTCGCCCAAGAGGATATTATCCGTTGGAACGATTATTTCGTGCAACGTCCGGGAACAGGAAAACGGGTCAGTGCAGGTGGATTGAATATCGTGTTTTCGGATACCAATACCCATTGCCGGGGCGAGGAAAACTATCGAAGAAGTGGTGAAGTGGATGCCGAACGAATTCCGAAAGATGCATTTTATGCCCATCAGGTTATGTGGGATGGCTGGGTTGATATTGAAAAGTTTCATACGTATATTATCGGCCATTGGAATTACGCTCCACTGACAGTAAAAGATGTACTGGTAGTTTCCCCCTCTGAAAGAGTAGAATTGTTTCTGAACGGAAAATCATTGGGCATTGGTGAAAAGAATTACAACTTTCTTCATACTTTTAAAAATGTAGCTTATCAACCAGGTATTTTGAAAGCTATAAGTTATAACTCAGGAGGAGAAGAAGTCAGTAATGATCAGAAAACAACAGCGGGTGAACCTGTTGGTTTAAAACTTACCCTGATTAAAAGTCCAAAGGTAGTAAAAGCCGATGGTGCTAATATGGTGTTGCTTCAGGTGGAGGTAGTTGATGCCAAAAACCAACGCTGCCCAACTGTTTTTACACCTGTAAAATTCAACCTGGAAGGACCGGCCGAATGGCGTGGAGGCATTGCACAAGGCCCGAACAATTACATTTTATCCAAAATACTCCCTGCAGAATGTGGCATAAACCGGGCATTAATACGAACAACGACGCAACCGGGGAGAGTGAAGATTACTGCAACAGCTGACGGACTAACATCCTCTGCCATTACGTTTGAAACAATGCCAGAAACAGTTGAAAATGGCTTGAATAAGGTTTTACCGGATGAAGGGTTGCCCTCAAATCTTTCACGAGGTGAAACACCTTTGACCCCATCGTACCACGTTACCAGAAAAGCCGTAGATATAGTATCGGCAACTGCAGGTTCCAATACAGACAAAGTGGCGTTGAGTTATGATGATAACGAGATGAGTGAATGGACCAATGATGGAAAGATATCGACAGGTTGGATAACTTATCAACTGGAACGGAAAGCATTGATTTCGGAAGTCTGTTTGAAATTGACAGGTTGGCGATCGCGCAGTTATCCGATTGAGATTTTGGTAGATGGAAATGAAGTGTGGAAAGGCAATACTTTACAAAGCCTTGGATATGTAAATATACCCCTAAAGACTACATTAGGACAATCAGTTACAATCCGGTTGACCGGTTCTAATGTTGAAAAAGATGCATTTCAGAATATGGTTGAAGTTTCGGGGAAAAAAGAGCTGGACCTTCGGGAGAATACAAATGCCGGAAATTCAAAAGGACAGTTGCGTATTGTGGAAGCAGAGTTTTATGAAAAAATGGAATGAAAGATGAATCTTTTATTCCATCAGTTTTTTACGAATCCCTGCAGCAATTTCAGTCATTTCTTCTGTTGGAAGTTTTAGTTTGGGATTCTTGAAGTTCATATCCGATTCGCGATTGATAGGGATCAAATGTATGTGGGCATGGGGAACTTCGAGGCCAATGACTGCAACTCCAATACGAATGCAAGGCACACTCTTTTCGATGGCAAGAGCTACTTTCTTGGCAAAGAGTATCATACCGCTCAACGTATCATCATCGAGATGAAAGATATAATCTTCTTCCAGTTTAGGAATTATCAGGGTGTGACCTTTTGATAGAGGGTTTATGTCTAAAAAAGCAAAGAATCGATCGTCTTCAGCAATTTTGTAACATGGAATTTCACCTGCTATGATTCTGCTAAATATTGTCATTTGTGGTTGGTTGTCCCGATAGCTATCGGGAGGTTGATTAAGTTGATTGAGTTGACTGAGTTGATCCCGCAAGTGGGACGTCACTTCGTTCCGTTGGTTGATTGGATTAGTACAGTTATTGTCTTTGCTCTATGTTCTACTCTTTACTCTTTGCTTAATGCTCAAAGCTCAAAGTTCGATGCTATTACAGAGATATTTCCATAACCTCAAATTCCATAACGCCTGAAGGAACTGATACAGTAGCTTTCTGGCCTACTTTTTTACCAAGCAGTCCTTTGGCAATGGGGGTAGTTACCGAGAGTTTGCCTTCCTTAAAGTTAGCTTCACTTTCGGATACAATCATATACGTCATGATTTGTTCAGTCTTGGTATTTTTTATTTTTACACGGGTTAAAATCTGAACTTCCTTGGTATTGATTTTCGATTCATCAATCATACGGGCAGAACCGACCATATCCTTCAGGTTGGAAATCCTCATTTCGAGCATACCCTGAGCTTCTTTTGCTGCATCATATTCAGCATTTTCGGATAAGTCACCTTTATCACGTGCTTCGCCAATTTGTTTTGAAATGGCAGGACGTTGTACTCTTTCCAATTCGTTCAATTCCTCTACTAATTTTTTATAACCTTCGGCGGTCATATAATTTGTTGCCATATCGTTGATTGTTTAAATTTGATGTATATAACAAAAAGAATTCCGACCATTACCGCCGGAACTCTGATTCGTTGTGTTTTGTTTTTATTCGAGACAAATATACAAGCTTTTTTTTAATTTTCTACGTATACATTTGTTTTTAAATGCTTTTAATGATATTTTATTCCGTTTTTACAATGAGAATCTGTTGAAATTTGCCATTCTTTATACAAAAATACGCATTCTTTTCAAGATTCTTCTTGTTTGCCTAATTATTTTAGGGTGTGTATAAAATAAAGCAATGGGTAACTTCACAGCCACCCATTGCACATTTTAACCTAAACCTTAACTATGAAAAATTTATCTGTTTGTTTACTCTGCAAATGTGGGAATATTTTTTTAATCGTACAAATGTTTACAGCATAAAAAATAGCTTTTTCTGAATTGAAACACCAATATGTAGTTTTGTAGAATGATAAAAACTTCATTATTAATTTATTGTCATCAGATTATGAATTAGTTAAATAATGTAAAAATAAATTTCTTTCGTAATATTATTTTATAGTGTACCTTTGTAGTATAAAATAATTTTCAAAAAATGGATATGAACGAACCTTCAGTTGCTTCAACGGACTTTAAATCCGCTTTGAACGACAAGAAACTTTTTATTGAAACCTACGGTTGCCAAATGAATGTAGCCGATAGTGAAGTAGTAGCCTCTATTATGCAAATGGATGGTTTTGCTTTGACAGACAAAATTACAGAAGCTGATGCTATTTTTGTAAACACTTGCTCTATTCGTGATAATGCTGAGCAAAAAGTAATAAACCGGCTCAAGTATTTTGAAACGCTTAAGCGAAAAAACAAAAAACTGATTGTTGGCGTCATTGGCTGCATGGCCGAACGCGTCAAAGACGAACTGATAAATGAACATGGTGTCAATATCGTGGTGGGGCCTGATGCCTATCTGGATATCCCCAATCTGATTGGGACTGTAGAGCAAGGCAATAAAGCGATTAATGTTGACCTTTCGACCACTGAAACCTACAGTGAGATTCTGCCCACCAGAATCAGCAAATCTATCTCAGGCTTTATTTCCATTATGCGCGGTTGCAACAATTTTTGTTCCTATTGTATAGTACCCTATACCCGCGGGCGTGAACGCAGTCGTGAAGTAGAGAGTATATTGGCAGAACTTCGGGATTTGCAGGCAAAGAACTACAAGGAAGTAACGTTACTGGGCCAGAATGTAAATTCATATAGCTTTGACAAAGATGGTGTGACGATTGAATTCCCCGATTTGCTTAGGATTGTAGCGGAGGCTGCTCCTGAGATCCGGTTCCGCTTTTCGACTTCGCACCCGAAAGACATGAGCGATCGTACACTCGAAACAATTGCACAGTATGATAACCTGTGCAAGTCCATTCATTTGCCTGTTCAATCGGGAAGTGATAAGATATTGACTCTCATGAAGCGAAAATATACCCGCGAATGGTATTTAGACCGTATTGCAGCTATTCGTCGCATTTTACCGGATGCTTCTATTAGCACGGACGTGTTTTGCGGCTTCCACGACGAAACAGAAGAAGATCATCAGGAAACACTATCCCTGTTGCGGGAAGTAAATTTTGATTTGGCTTTTATGTTTAAGTATTCTGAACGTCCGGGTACCTTTGCTGCTAAGAATTTGCCTGACAATATTTCGGAAGAAGAGAAACTACGCCGATTGGCCGAGATTATTGATATCCAGCGTGAACTTACGAATCAAAAAAACCAACTCGACATTGGTAAAACTTTTGAAGTGTTGGTAGAAGGCTTCTCCAAAAAATCGAAGGAACAACTATTCGGGCGAACCTCGCAAAATAAGGTGGTTATTTTCTCCCGATTGGGAAGAAGAATAGGCGAAACCATTCAGGTACGGGTTCTGAACGCATCTTCAGCTGCTCTTATCGGGGAAGTAGTGGAAGTCTGAACGTAATTTTAAAATATAATCGCGGCATTCCCATTCGAACGCTATATGAATAAGAAGGGTTAGTTGCCTGAAAAACAAACAGACATAGCCGGTAGATGAAGTGCTGAAAGTATCTTAAATAGATCCTGCTCAGAAAAGGCATATACGAGCATAAAAGCAATATATCAATCCGGACAGCGGAATTATATTGCTTTTATCTTTTAGAATTCTTACAGTTTGTGCCCATTAAAGTTTAAATAGAAATTCTTTCACATTATTTTTATTCAATTGTAGTGGGAATACGTGTGCAACCTTTATCTTTGTGTTGTACACAAAAAAAATAAAAATTATTTCTCTCTATCAGAATGCCTTCCAATCAGAGGTGCGAGTTATTAAAGAAATTTTTCCGTAATAGCTTGCAGTATTGAAATCAATGCATTACTTTTGCGTAAAATTACGAAAAGACATTATTTATTGTTAACATTAACGTTTTGAGTCCATTACAGTTTATGAGTGCCTGTACACAATACAAAAAACTTACTTTAATAAACATATTACAAACTAAAACAAAAATCTATGTGGTTAATTGATTCCTCAATTGGGAGAAAGCTTATTATGAGTATCTCGGGAGTTTTTCTCGTGCTATTTTTACTGTTTCACAGTCTCATGAATATCGTGGTGATAATATCTCCATCAGGATACAATGCCATATGTGAATTTTTGGGAGCGAATTGGTATGCACTAGTAGGTACAGCCGTGTTGGCAGGTGGATTTGTGATTCACATTTTGTATGCGTTGTTTTTGACTTATCAAAACATGCGTGCCCGTGGGAGCGAAAAATATGCTGTCACAAAGAATCAAAAGAGTGTGGAATGGTCCTCTCAAAACATGTTTGTGTTGGGGCTAATCATTTTTGGCTTTCTGGCATTACATTTTTACAACTTCTGGTATAAGATGCAATTTGCCGAATTAACAGGAATTCAAACCGGAGATTTTAAACCGGCTGATGGTGCCGCTTATGTACAGGCATTATTCGCCAGCAAGATTTATTGTGGCCTTTACCTGATATGGCTTGCTGCTTTATGGCTTCATTTAACTCATGGTATCTGGAGTTCATTACAAACCCTCGGGATTAACAATAAAGTTTGGTTCCCCAGAGTAAAAGTCATAGGCAATATTGTTTCAACCATTGTGATTTTAATGTTTATGTCTATTCCATTGTATTATCTATTCGGATGTGGTTCTAGTATTTAATGGTAAATTGTAAAACGAAAAAAAGTAACTAAGAATATGGCAAAGAAACAAGAATCTACTTCGGTAGAGTCAACAAAAATAGATGCTAGAATCCCTGAAGGACCATTAGCAGAAAAATGGAGCAATTACAAGGCACATCAAAAACTGGTCAATCCATCCAACAAACGTCGCCTGGATGTTATTGTAGTGGGTACAGGACTTGCTGGAGCTTCGGCTGCTGCTTCCATGGCCGAGATGGGCTTTAATGTATTAAACTTTTGTATTCAGGATTCCCCTCGCCGTGCGCACTCTATAGCAGCACAAGGTGGTATCAATGCAGCAAAAAACTATCAAAATGACGGTGACTCGGTTTATCGTCTGTTCTATGATACGATCAAAGGGGGTGACTACCGTGCCCGTGAATCCAATGTATACAGGTTGGCTGAAGTGTCGAATGGCATTATCGACCAGTGTGTGGCACAAGGTGTACCTTTTGCCCGTGAATATGGTGGCTTGCTTGACAACCGTTCATTTGGGGGAGCTCAGGTATCACGTACGTTCTACGCGAAAGGACAAACCGGACAACAGTTATTATTAGGAGCTTATTCAGCCCTTAGCCGTCAAATCGGTAAAGGTGCCGTTAAATTATATTCCCGTTACGAAATGCTGGATGTGGTTGTGATCGATGGTCGCGCCCGCGGTATCATTGCCAGAAACTTGATATCAGGTAAAATCGAACGATTCTTTGCACATGCTGTAGTCGTAGGTTCAGGTGGTTATGGAAATACCTTTTTCCTTTCAACCAATGCTATGAATTCAAATGGTTCGGCATTAGTTCAGATGTACAAGAAAGGTGCCTATTTTGCAAACCCTGCCTATGCACAGATTCACCCTACCTGTATTCCTGTACACGGTGACAAACAATCGAAACTGACATTGATGTCCGAATCGCTTCGTAATGATGGCCGTATCTGGGTGCCTAAGAAAAAAGAAGATGCTGAAGCTATCCGTGCCGGAAAGAAAAAAGCAACTGATCTGGCTGAAGGTGACCGCGATTATTATCTGGAACGTCGTTATCCTGCTTTTGGTAACCTTGTACCACGCGATGTAGCTTCACGTGCAGCCAAAGAACGTTGCGATGCAGGTTTTGGAGTTGGAAATACTGGCCTTGCTGTGTATCTTGATTTCTCCGATGCTATCAACCGTTTAGGTGAAAACGTAGTGCGTTCCCGTTATGGTAACCTTTTCCAAATGTACGAGAAAATTGTGGATGAAAATCCATACCATACCCCCATGATGATTTATCCGGCTATGCATTATACCATGGGTGGAATCTGGGTGGATTATGAACTGCAAACATCGATAAAAGGATTATTCTGTATCGGGGAAGCTAACTTCTCTGATCACGGTGCTAACCGACTAGGTGCTTCTGCCCTGATGCAGGGATTGGCTGACGGATATTTCGTATTGCCATATACTATTCAGAATTATCTGGCTGATCAGATCCAGGTACCCCGTTTAAGTACTGAACTTCCTGAATTTGAAGAAGCAGAAAAAGCTGTAAACGATAAAATTAAAAAACTAATGAGTATCCAGGGAAAACGTACGGTTGATTCTATCCACCGCGAACTGGGATTGATTATGTGGGATTTTGTTGGCATGGGTCGTAACAAAGAAGGCCTGGAAACAGCCTTGGAAAAAATCAAAGTTGTACGGAAAGAATTCTGGAGCAATGTATATATTCCTGGAAAAGAAGTTGATTTAAATAACGAATTGGAAAAAGCACTTCGTGTGGCTGACTTTATTGAAATTGGTGAATTAATGGCACGTGACGCACTCATGCGTGAAGAATCGTGTGGTGGCCACTTCCGTGAAGAGTACCAGACACCAGAAGGAGAAGCATTACGTAATGACGAAGATTTCGCATTTGCATCTTGCTGGAAATTTGCCGGAGAAGGGAATGATCCGGAGTTATTGAAAGAAGAACTCGTGTACGAGTTTGTTCACCGTCAACAACGTAATTATAAATCGTAACTTATTACATCATGGAAAAAAGTATAAATGTAACGTTAAAAATCTGGCGTCAGGCAAGCGCAAAAATTAAAGGGAAATTTGAGATCTATAAAATGGATAATGTATCCACTGATAGCTCATTTCTTGAAATGATTGATGAGCTGAATGAACAATTAGTAAACGAACACAAAGAACCGATTGCTTTCGATCACGATTGTCGTGAAGGAATCTGCGGAATGTGCAGTATGTATATCAACGGACAACCTCATGGGCCTGATGGTGAAATCACAACCTGCCAGTTACACATGCGTAACTTCAAGGATGGTGAAACAATCACGGTAGAACCATGGCGTTCGGCAGCTTTCCCGGTTATAAGGGATTTGATGGTGGATCGTAGTGCATATGATAAAATTATCCAGGCAGGTGGTTTCATTTCGGTGAATACCGGAGGTGTACCTGATGGAAATGCCATTGCAATATCAAAAGTTGCTGCAGATGAAGCTATGGATGCTGCATCATGTATCGGTTGCGGTGCTTGTGCTGCTGCTTGTAAAAACGGATCAGCGATGCTGTTCGTTGCTGCAAAAGTAAGCCAGTTGGCATTACTTCCACAAGGAAAGGTTGAAGCTTCTCATCGCGCTAAAATGATGGTAGCTAAAATGGATGAACTGGGTTTTGGTAACTGTACCAACACCGGTGCCTGCGAAGCAGAATGCCCAAAAAATGTTTCTATCTCGCATATCGCCCGTTTGAACCGTGAGTACTTATGTGCTAAATTCAAAGATTAATCACAAACATATCTGCTGGGTGACTTTAGTTACCCGGTAATTTCAATAAAGAGACCGCATCGTATCACGAGGCGGTCTCTTTATTTCTATATTCATGTTGTAAGCTAATCCTTTTTAATAATGCTATCATAATATGTGTACATTTCCAGAGCACGTTGTTTAACCATGTAGCTAAAGGAATCTGTTGCAATATTTGATTGAATGGTTCCGCCACCCGAATACTCCTCTTTTGCCATAGTCCAAATTAATTTAGTTTCAGCATCCCGAAAACTCATCCATGCTCTTTGCGCAACAATCAATATATTCTTATCCTCATTGTTCAAAGAGTTCAATAATTTTTGATAATACACATTTAATAGGCTATCATATGAGGCCGTTAAATCATTTGTAGCTTTATTAATTCCATCAGTGGAAAAATCTATATCCACTTTTTCAGCAGCAGTTTGTTCAATTTTAAAAGTGTCAACCGAAAATTCTATTTGTTCAGAAGTCATGTCATTTGCTGGAAGAGTTGACTTAAACTTAATAGCTCTATTCTCAATATCAGCTTTTATGTCTTGCAAAATAGCCGGAGTAAGCTGCCTGATCTCTTTAATCTCTTTTTCCTGGCAGAAGGAAATAAGACTAAAAGATAATGTGATAATTAGAATTGTTGATTTTAGCATAGCTGTGAATTAATATATTAAGGCTTCAAAACTACACATTCTTGTTTGTAATACCAAATAATCAATTAATATTTTTGTTATAGGGCTATTCAGTTTGGTTTTATAAAAAATAAAGTGCTTTACATTTTCAGTATTCTTACAAGTGCTTTATCTTTGTATCTAAATTTATAAAATCAGATTATGGCATTAATAAAATCGGTACGGGGATTTACTCCGCAAATAGGAGCAGATTGTTATCTGGCAGAAAATGCAACAGTTGTTGGCGATGTAATACTGGGTGAGGGATGCAGTGTGTGGTTTAATGCAGTATTACGTGGGGATGTGAACTCCATACGTATCGGAAATCATGTAAATATACAGGATGGTTCTGTTTTGCATACATTGTATCAGAAATCAACCGTGGAAATCGGTGATTATGTTTCTATCGGACATAATGTAACGGTACATGGAGCTAAGATTGAAAACTATGCCTTGATTGGTATGGGAGCAATATTGCTGGATTATGCCGTAGTGGGAGAGGGAGCGATTGTAGCAGCC
>Ga0302296_1002765_pt1 | contig 11608 bp, 10 predicted proteins | sample III_Fen_N3_1_FD_194546 | JGI IMG/M metagenome (GOLD analysis project Ga0302296, IMG submission 194546) | Peat permafrost microbial communities from Stordalen Mire near Abisko, Sweden - III_Fen_N3_1 | ecosystem: Environmental > Terrestrial > Soil > Wetlands > Permafrost | place: Sweden: Abisko... | reverse complement strand
TTGTTTCTCATTGCACAGTCTTCCATTTCCTTAGTTTGTTTCATATCTTCTCATAGGAAATGGAAAACTGTAACGCCAGGGCTCGCTCGTTATCATCTTGTAAGCTTCGGCGTTTAAGCTGGTCGTTAGGCACACGACAAGAAACCGGATCATTTCGCAAATTTGTTTCGCCACGGTTTCGCCTAGAATCAACAAAGCATCTTACGGAGTCGCGGCATAATTCATAGTCATTGATGCCGTCAACGCCTTTTTTAGGATGGGTTCAGAGAAAAGTCTAACTTCTTGAACAATTCCATTGTTCATGCAGTGAAACTGCATGTTTGTGTTGACTCAATCGAGAGGTCAAGCTCGCTTGGTTCCGATTGATTGATTCAACACAAACAAGAAGTTAGACGTTTTAGAACATGAAATGGTTACATCGAGTTTGTAAAATTTTCATGTTCACGCAAAACATCCTAAAAACGATGCTTTCACCCGGCAGCAAACGATGGGATCAGCCGCGGGTCCCAAGCTACCGGCGTTGATTCTAGGCGGTTGTCGGTGAACCGTTTACGCTATCGATCATCTGGGACACCGGTGCCTAACAAACGTTGGATACGACTCCGCGGTCATCTCGTAGGTCGCCCGCTCCAGTCGGCAATTCGATTTCGGTTTTGCGCTTCGCACAAAAGCCGCTCCTAAGTTCGCAGGGGTTTCCATGCCACCCCTTGGGTGTCATGAAAAGCTCCTGCTCCCTAAGTCGCTCGAATCTCATTGCACAGAACCATGTTCTTTCTTACATTCGTCTCAGAGATAGAACATGGTTCCGTTTCGACTGGGCGTGCTCCTAGTCACGCTAATGCGGAGCGTATCAACTTGGTGTTATGCCAACAAAAAAAGGGAAAGATGAAGCGTGTATTATTTGTGATTCTTTATGCACTATGTTCGAATGTGATTGCACTTTCTGTAAATACATACTTACAAAATAAATGCTTCATTGCATCAAAGTTTGGAAGCCCTTATAATGGGTTCTTATATGTTTTAGAATCGAGTCCAAGAATTGATTCAATATATGATTATAATCTTAAAGAAATCACTAGTCGAAGAGTATATAAAAATGGGAAAATATTCACTGATGATGATGCAAGAATAAAGAATATAAACGTAATTGATGATACAGTCACTGTTTTAGATTCTTTTAATAATGTCACAAGACATGAAATTATTAATGGATTAGTAAAAGTTAAAATTCAGCAGTCGTTTTATTCGAAATACTACAATTATGATGATGATACTTTGACGGCAATAACGATCTTTAGTATGATGCCTAATAAGCGTTACTACGATACTCTCATTTTGTGGAATGATTCTATAAAGGATATTGAAGATTCCTCATATTGGTATAAAGGAATAATTGATAGTAATGTATGTGTTACATTTACAAACAAATATATTTGGAATGAACAGTACATTGATTATGAGTCTGTAAATGATAGTTTAATGTTACGTTTCTATATATCATATCCAACAAATCAAACAACATCAAAACGAATTGAATTTAAATTTCAAAATAAATCAATTAAAACAAAGTACGACCTAAACGGTAGAATTAGAATTAAAAGAAAGTGGCATAACAAACAGTGAACACGACCTCGCGGTTATCTCAGCGGTCGTTCGCTCTAGGCGGCAATTCGATTTCGGATTCGTGCAGGAAGCACGAATACCACTCCTAACGGCTCTGTGGTTTTGGGGCCCCAACCCCAAAAGCGGCTTCGCCGCCCTTCGGGCACAGATCCATAAGTCGCTCGAATCTCATTGCACAAATTCAAGTTCTTTCTTACATTCATCTCATACATTGAACTTGAATTCGTTTCGCCTAGGCTCTCTCCTAGTTACCCTAATGCGAGGCGTGTTACTTGGTCGTTCGCTTGACGATTCATTCAGTCGTCTCATACATTAATAGACATCATTATTTAAAGAAAATTGATACAGTCATCTCATAGAGTCCAATACGCCAAATTTTGAATTTCCGTGTGATATTATTGGTAACGGATTATCTCGTGTATTATTTGGCGTATTGGACTCCAGTCGCGCAATACACAAGTCTCGTAGAGTCCATTGTGCCAAGCTTGCGAGTTGATCGTGTGATGGATAAGCTTGTACGTTTAATATTTTGGCAAAATGGACTCTTCAAGTTCCTTTCCAAACCGCAAGCGAACAAGCAGTGATTTGGACAGCGCAGTCATTTCAGCAGTCGTTCGCTCCAGTCGTCAATTCGATTTCGCATTCGTGAGTACACGAATGCCGTTCCCAACAGCTTCGGGGTTTCGCCATTGGCGAAAGCGCCTAAACCGGCGCCCTACGGGCCCGAATCTGTAAGTCACTCGAATCTCATTGAACAGCCTTCTATTTCCTAAGGTTGTTTCGTATCTTCTCATAAGGAAATAGAAGGCTGTGTCGCCTGGGCTCTCTCCTAGTTGCCCTAACGCGCCGCCAAATACTTGGTCGTTAGGCGAACAAAAAAATACAATAAATCGAAATAGTTACATAAGCAGGGATAAAGTCATTGTTTATTGTGTTGTTGATATATCATTTATAACTAAATACAATATGAATAGGAAATTGGACGTATTCATAAGTAAATTACTCACATGAAGTGTTTTATGATTAAATCAAAGATGCATTTGAAAATGATTATCCAAAACGATATAGTAAAAATGATTGTCTATGGTTTAATTATTTGTGGATGTTTTGGATGTACAAATAAGCAATTATTAGGGTCACACCGGCTTTCTTTTGATCAATACTCTCAATATTCAAAGCCAGTTTCAAAACAATACAAGAACGAAATGTTTTGGATTATCCAACCAAAGCAAATATGTTTACTAAGAGCTGTAAATACAGCAACATATTTGGGGAGTGACTCAAGTTATCATTACTTTAGGACATGGTCAAAAATCGGTTACGAAGATGAGATATATTTGTTTGCGTTAGAAAGAAACTCGTGTTTTGTTGAAGATGAAGTGACAATTGATGAGACTGTTTCGAATTTAGCAAGCAATAATTATCGGGATATGTATTTTGCAAACGGAAAATGCTTTGTAAATCAAATACTAAACAAAAAATCGAATGAAAAGTCGCCTAACAATCAGTGAACACGACCTCGCGGTCATCTCAGCGGTCGTTCGCTCTAGGCGGCAATTCGATTTCGGTTTTGTGCTTCGCACAAAAGCCACTCCCAAGTTCGTCGGGGTTTCCATGCCACCCTTTGGGTGTCCTGAAAAGCTCCGACTCCCTAGGTCGTTTGAATCTCATTGCACGGATTCAAGTTCTTTCTTACATTGATCTCATACATTGAACTTGAATCCGTTTCGCCTAGGCTCTCTCCTAGTTACCCTAATGCGAGGCGTGTTACTTTGACGTTAGCTGAACAAAATGAAAACAAAAGCAAAGGCATAAAATGCAAATGAATATACAACACATCAAATCTCTGGTACACATAACATTAGTATTAATGTTGTGTTCTTGCTCTACGAATTTGATGAAAAAAGATGATCTAATTCAAGTGTTTACAAAATGCTCAAACAAAACGATTATTACATATGATAAAAATGGAAATTGCAAATCATACTTTGATAATGGAGCTGACACTTCAATTGGTATAAGTTGCAGTCTTGACATTTTTGATCCGCTAACACAAAAGCATTTAATTGAGAATGGTAAAGTAGTTCAGTATAGCCTTCCACCCGGGACTATTATACCAATTGTAGATGAAAATGGAGTTGAAAGGTCATTGTCAATAGATCAAAATACTGAGTTAATTCTAAATCCAGGTGGAGATAATGAAGTTAAAACATACTTAACTTCCACTTGGCTTGTAGATGGATACATTGTTGGTTATAGATCAAGAATATTAGGATGGGGAAAATACATACACAATAGTAAAATTGAGTCAATAAATATTTATACAGAGTTCACTGGAAAGCAAGACAATATAAATTCATGTATATATCCATAAATACAAATTGAAATATATAGCGTATAAGTAATTCACAAATAATGGTTGAGTTTTGAATAAAACAGCTGTGATATGACTATGAAATTCAAAACAAATGAAATCAATACAAACTGTCAGCTAACAAACGGTGCTGTCGATGGCTCATGTCATCTCATATACCGCTCCCTCCAAGCTCCAATTCGATTTCACAAACGCAGGAAGCGTTTGCCGTTCCTGACTGCTTCGGGGTTTTACCTACGGTAAAAGTGGCCTAGACCGGCCACCCTTCGGGCCCGAATCAGTAAGTCACTTGAATCTCATTGTACAGTCTTCCAAATCCTAAGTTTTCAAACTATCTTCTCAGAAGGATTTGAAAGACTGTGACGCTTGGGGTCGCTATTTTAGCCCTAAAGCCGCCACGACAGACCTGGTCGTTCGCTTGACGATTCATTCAGTCGTCTCATACATTAATAGACATCATTATTTAAAGAAAATTGATACAGTCATCTCATAGAGTCCAATACGCCAAATTTTGAATTTCCGTGTGATATTATTGGTAACGGATTATCTCGTGTATTATTTGGCGTATTGGACTCCAGTCGCGCAATACACAAGTCTCGTAGAGTCCATTGTGCCAAGCTTGCGAGTTGATCGTGTGATGGATAAGCTTGTACGTTTAATATTTTGGCAAAATGGACTCTTCAAGTTCCTTTCCAAACCGCAAGCGAACAAGCAGTGATTTGGACAGCGCAGTCATTTCAGCAGTCGTTCGCTCCAGTCGTCAATTCGATTTCGCATTCGTGAGTACACGAATGCCGTTCCCAACAGCTTCGGGGTTTCGCCATTGGCGAAAGCGCCTAAACCGGCGCCCTACGGGCCCGAATCTGTAAGTCACTCGAATCTCATTGAACAGCCTTCTATTTCCTAAGGTTGTTTCGTATCTTCTCATAAGGAAATAGAAGGCTGTGTCGCCTGGGCTCTCTCCTAGTTGCCCTAACGCGCCGCCAAATACTTGGTCGTTATGCTAACAAACAAAATACAAGTAACAGCCTTACAGAATTAGTTGTCTTCTACGTTCTTGATTGATTTCGAAAATAAACCGCCATCAGTAGCAAGAAATAATTTCCCCTTAAATTGTGCAATATCATTTATTACCAAATTCGATATTTCATCTGTAGGTATTGCCTTTAATTTCCCCTTTGATAAATCGATCGAATAGATTTGTGATCCTGAAAATACTCCAAAGAAATCAGTGGTTTTCACTAATCTAACATTAGGAGACGATAATTGAAAAATAGCATTCCATGAGTTTCCATTATCGGATGATAGCGATATTTTTCCACTGCGATCAAGAATAAATATTGAGTCACCACTAAATGCGATGTCAATAATTGCAGTTCTCAGTGAAGATTGCCAAATAGCATACAAACTATCATCTGTACCAGAGGTGCTTAAATAATAAATTGAACATGGCGTGTCCAAATGTAAAAACCAATGTGGGTCACTTCCATCCTTATTATATCGGACAAGGCCATTTTCCGTCGCTAAATAAAAATATCCTGCATTAAAATTTATGGAATTAATACCGTAAGAAGTATAATGATATAAGTTAGAATAACTATGTGTGACGCTATATGAAGAAGAATCAGCCACAATTCGACTAAATATTAAAACATCATTATCATAGCAATAATTTGAGTTGTCAACTATAGAGTTGAGAGAGCTTTGTGTAAGAGCGATAGCTAAATAATTATCAGGACTGACTGCACCTATGCTATAAGTTTGATTAGGAGAATAGATGGAATATCCGTTGTAAATTAATGTGTCAGCATCTCTAAAATTCAATGTATAATGCCATGTATATGGAAAAGAATTTGGGTTGAATCCGTTCAAGACAACAGATTCCTCATCGGAAGAAAAACTAAATACAAAAAGATCAGAGCTGATTGGTCTACGATAGCGAGTGTTTAAAGTTTGAGTAGAAAGTTCGGTATATTCTTTCGAAGTATGAAGCTGAGAATCTATTAGCACGGTATTATGACCAGAAATTACTAGAAGATGATTATCTTTTTCACTAAGTGTTAAAATTGGGTTGAAATTCAACTGAACCATGCTATCAATCACCCATTCTTCAGAGTTCGTACTAGTTCCAAAAATGTCAGAACAACCTTGAAGAAACAGGAAAACTGGTAATAGTAATATTTGGTAAGATCTCATAAACAAATAATAACAAAAAGTAGCATAACAAAGTATCTGTCCGACAAATGCACCTAAAAACATTCTCCCTCTCATAGCAAATTTGCATCGGTCCATAATCCAAGGAGAGACCGATGACAAAAGAAGAAAAGATTGCCCTTATCAATGAACAGCAAATCAGCGGAATGACACAAGCTGAGTTCTGTGCAATGAAGTCCATCCAAGTCACAACCTTTCGGCAGTGGAAATACGCACGCAAGAAATCAAATGGAACCATTCCAAAATTTGTAGAGCTTATTCCCCTGCAAAATTCAACCCAGCATATCACCTTGAGTGTTGGTCGATATCGTGTCGATGTGCCTGCCAATTTTGACAAGGCACATCTACGCGCAGTTCTGGAATCGTTGCCATGCTAAATCTACCAGCACAAGGGCGAATCGTGCTTTGCACAACAGCTGTAGATATGCGCAAGAGCTTTGATGGGCTATCAACCATCGTACGTAACTCATTTTCAATGCAGCCACTTTCGGGGGATCTTTTCGTATTCTTGAATGCAGGCAAGAGCATGATGAAGCTTTTGTGGTGGGATACTGGTGGCTTTTGTCTCCTTGCAAAGCGACTAGAACAGGGACGTTTCAGATTACCCGAAGTTCATGAGGGTGCAACGATCATGGAGGTCGATCGCGTCTTACTTGCAATGATATTTGATGGAGTTGAAGTGCGCGATGTGAAGCGTTTGAAAAGATACTCACCAACCCTTTGAATACGCACAACATTTCATAAATTTGTTTCATCGTGAAGATCACAAAAGAAAGCCTTAAATCTCTTGATACAGAAGCGATCTACGCGATCATTATGGATCTTGAAAACGAGCTTCGTATCTCGAATCTTCAGAACAAGCTTCTTTTATTGAAAGCGCTGGGCATCAATTTGGAACGACGCAAGCTGCCCCTTCCCGAGATGCTAGATCTATTCGCGGACGCAGGTATTGAGGTTACTGCCCGCGCAGCGCTGCTACCTGTAGTAACCAAAGAAGCAACGAAGCCTCGGGTAAAGCGCAAGCCTGATGAGAATCGGCAGGAACTCCCAGCGGAACTGCCAAGAGTCATCAAGGTCCTTGATGTCCCTGAAGAAGAAAAAGTATGTTCCGAGACTGGCAAGCCTCTGCGCCTGCTTGGCACTGCAGTCACCGAAACGCTTGAGATAGAACCACCAAAATTCTACGTCATTCGCTTCGAGCGCCCACAGTATGTGTGTGTGGACCATCCCGAGGAAGGTGTCACCTCCATGACCCTGCCTTCCCGCGTCATTAATAAAGGTATTGCAGGAGAGTCCTTGCTGACTCACATCCTCACAAGTAAGTTCATTGACCATATGCCGCTGGAGCGAATCTGCAAGGCTCTTGAACGTTCAGGCGTCACGCTGTCGCGCAAGACTCTATCCGACTGGGTAATTGCTTGCGGTCGTGTACTCGAACCCCTTCGGCTTGCATTGCAACGCAAGATTCTTGAAAGTCGCATTGTGAATGCCGATGAAACGACTTACAAAGTCATTTCGAACCACAATAAGGGAAAGCCATTGAACGGTTACCTGTGGGGCTTTGTTGGAGATAGAAAATATCTACTATTCGAATGGAATGATGGGCGCGGTAGCACGCATCCATTGTCATTCCTCGCTGGCGCATCTTGCGAGTGGCTGCAGACCGATGCGTATTCGGGTTATGATCCTGTGCTTACAAAATACCCATCCATGCTGGCTGTCGGATGCTGGGCACATGTGCGCCGCAAGTTCGCAGAGGCCGAGAAGATCGGCGAACTTGCTGCGAAGCCATATCTTGACTCCATTGCAAGCCTCTATGCTGTGGAAAAATCGATCAGGGAAGGTGGACTTTCCGAAGCTGAATCACATAAGTTGCGGCAGGACATTTCATCGTCAATCCTTTCCGCGTTAATTGTCAAGGCTAGGGCAGAAAAACATTTGCAACCACCCAAGAGTCCCATGACTAAAGCCATTAGCTACATGGAGAACCATTGGACTGCGCTTACTGCTTATGTCACAGACGGCGGACTTGAAATTGACAACAACATTATTGAACGAGCCATCAGGCCTGTGGCCCTTGGCAGAAAGAACTGGCTATTCAGCGGATCAGATGTCGGAGCACAAACGGCAGCACTTGTCATTTCACTTGTAGGCACCTGCACACTTTGTAAAGTGGAACCCTCGAAGTATCTCAAAAACCTGCTTCGTATTCTTCCGAATTTTAAAGGAGAGGACTATGCGGACCTACTCCCGGACTCCCTAGCCCCAACACTAAGCGAACTCGACAGCACCCCGTAACAATCCAAAATTCATGGCTTGGTCATGCTGCTAGGTCTTAGTGGATTTTCCGAGATGTGTTTGTCGGACGGATACTTTGTAGCGACTTGAAATTATGCATACAGATTCGCCCGAAAAATGGTTGACACTCACCGAGGCTTCCTGATACTGAGCAGACCATTGCTGGTCAGCCATTGTGTTACGGCCTGACGCCAGGCCGCCCGCGAGTCCTGTTTAGGACCCATCCTTTGGAATATAATATCTCTTTCTTGTTCGACACAGTCTTTGATGATTCTGCGTTCATTGCGAGAAAAATGCTTCTGTGTTAATGCAAGTGAGTGGCAGGGACAACGGCCACTAAGACTTGGAGATTCTCTGTGATTGATCGTATGTGATGCAAGCTTAGCTCGCAATGAGACGCTCTCTATTGATGTGCCCATGTCAGCTATGATCAACTCGATTTCACTTTTAAGCTGTTCTTGTGACCATTCAATTGCGCCATTATATTTCGGGCAATATGGTGGGCTTGTCAGTGGCAACACCATCCACTTCGCAAGTATTGCATCGACTTCTTCACAGCATAGATTCGATCCATTGTCTCGTTTTAGAATCAGAGGTGCACCATGCGCATGGAATAGCTTTTCAAGGTTGGCAGCAACCATGCTACCTGAAGCCATCTTTGCTGAAACGATAGGTTCCATTACATACTGTGCACCGAGGTCTCGGACATTGTGGATGGAATACTTCGTATCTGAAATTCCATATTCCGTATCGTCCATTGCCCACACGATGCCAGATCCATGCCACTCCAAATCAAGCAAACCTCTCCGATATTCTGCATTGTGCTGTCTACGGGATTCCTTAATCTTGGCTTCCATATCCCTGCGTGAAACTGTACTATAGTACTTTGTACGTAATGAACCTGAACTACTGCGCGTTGCCTTATGTCCTATGGAGGCGCATTCTGATTCCAAACTTCGCAATGCCTCCGCTGTTGTCACCCTTGGGCCAGGCTGTCGCACCACCTGTGCACCTTCGGACTTTCGTCGTTTCCAGCGCACAATCTTTTCATAAGGAATTTCAACTTCAAGACAAGCGCGTCGTAACGAGATTCCGCTACGCGCGCTGAACTTATCGACAAGGCTTGTCAGCGCTTCCGCTGTTTGCGACCTTGCTTGGTGTTTTTTTTAGCGACCAACCCAGATTGGGAAGATATCTCCGCTTCGCTGCGTAGCAACTCCAGCGTTTTCCTGATATCCAGAGCTAGGATGGCTCGACTCAGGTCGGCCTTGGTCTCCGTCAACTCTTGCTCCAATCGTTCCACCTGAGGATCCAGTGCATTCGATGGTCTCCCTGCTGGACGGTCCGCTAACGATTCTGTCATCGCATCCATGGCTCGATTCGACCATTCGTAGAACGCCTGCCGTGAGATCCCCAGCTCCGCTGCGCCTGCTGTCGCAGTCATCAGCCCTGCCTCCACTCGTAGTATCACGGACATTCGTTTGCGGGCCTTCTCCGATTGCTCGTCTGACATGTGCATGCTCCTCTATTCTGGGTTCTCCAAGGGTTCCTGTTTCCGTTCCGCTTTGCGGGCAAGGCGGCGGGATAATTTCTTTTCCACATCCACAATTGGACGTCGCGCCAAAAGAGCTTGGAGGCGTGGACTCAGGGCCGCTCCCCGCTCCAAATTCACATGGGGTTCTAGCGCCTGAAGCACTCCTTCCATCGCTCGCTTCTGCCACTGGTTTAATATAGTCCAACTGATCCCCAGTTCGCGACAGATTTCCAGTGGCTTGCGGCGTTCCGTCCACACTGCTAGTACCGCTTGAGCCTTCTGTGATGAACTGTACTGCTTGTTCTGCCGCTCCATTCGTGCTTCCAACTTCAAACTCCTTCTGTGTCATTTCCGAGGTGCCATCACCACCTACGCTAAGTTTCAATTTTCCTTTTTCAGCTTGCAATACCACGGACTGGCCATCCATGCGCCCTACTAAATAAAACGGTTCGCGGGGTTTGCCTCGCAGTGCCATTTCGAGAATATTTTCCTGAATCTGCCGCTCGATCACCTTGCGTACCTCTGTTGCCACTTCAAAAAATCTATCCGCAGGGCAAACGCCTTCAATGCCTTGATGTGGGCGGCGGTGATTGTAATGTTTCACCCACATGGCGATGCGCTCCCTAGCATTTTCAAAGCTGTCAAACTGGGCACGAGATAAGTATTCATCAAGAATTGTTTTCCAAAATCGCTCGATCTTTCCGAGCGTTTGTGGATGATGCGGTTGGGACTTAATATGCTTCACTTTGTCTTTGGCTAGCTCGCCTTCGAAGCGTGTGGTGCCACGCCAACTGGTGTACTGGCGGCCATTGTCTGTCAACATTTCTTTCGGAACACCATACTCTGTCGTCGCCTTGCGATATACTTCTAGAACATTCTCTGCTGTCTGGCTTGAGAATAAGCCAAGGCCGACCATATATCGACTGTAATCATCCACAAAGCCAATTAGATAGACTTGCCGACCACCGAGTCGAAAGCACATGATATCAGTCTGCCACATCTGGTTGGGAGTGCTACGCTCGAAGAATCTGGGCTTAACCATATTCTTCGCTCGGATTTTCTTCGGTGGCTCGATTAACTCTTCGTTATTAAGAACGCGTCGAACAGTCTCTCGACTTCCAGGAAGACCAAACCAGCGACTCAAAATGTCACCAATTCGCCGAACTCCAAAGCTTGGGTTCTCCTTTTTGATTTCTACGATTTTATCAGAGACTGCGGTCGGCAAAGTAGGAGCGCGTCCTGGATGAACTTTAGCGACTAGGCCTGCAACACCATCTGTGTGGTATCGCTTAACCCAGATTGTTATTGAACTCTTGGAGACCTTACTTTCCTTGGCTAGCAAGTCGAGTGGGATCTTATCATCCACATGCATTCGCACTAGCTTTTCACGGAATGCTGGCGTGTAGTTCGGTCGCAGCTTTTTCTTGTCACTGCCCTGTTTGGCGGTCTTCTTCTTTCCTGCTTGCTTGTCCATCTGGACACTCCTTGGGAAACCCACAATAGAGTGTCAACCTATTTCGCTAAGCGGACTGTTGCATTATCTGGTTGCTACGACAAGGGCTGCC
>Ga0302296_1002764_pt1 | contig 11610 bp, 13 predicted proteins | sample III_Fen_N3_1_FD_194546 | JGI IMG/M metagenome (GOLD analysis project Ga0302296, IMG submission 194546) | Peat permafrost microbial communities from Stordalen Mire near Abisko, Sweden - III_Fen_N3_1 | ecosystem: Environmental > Terrestrial > Soil > Wetlands > Permafrost | place: Sweden: Abisko... | reverse complement strand
TTCACACCTGTCGTTCTCATAAGTTGCGCATCCTCAACCCAATACTTTTTATCCCATTGCTCTGGATAATAATCTACACCTATTTTCATATTTTTATCTCCACTTCTTTAAATTTCATTTCAACTTTCCGATTCTCACGATTCTCTTAGCTTACAAGCCAAAATATAATTCATCAAATCCATTAGCCATTTTGGGTAAAAGCCACTGTTCATAACATTCTTCCAAATCATATGATTATCTAAACCTGATTGTATTATAACAAAATACTTGATATAATTCTTCTTAAAAAAAGTGCAATATTTTCTCAAATATTGCACTTAAGGAGGTCCGTTATATGTTATCATTATACAGTTTAGTTGATAATCCTATTTTTGAACGTCACTATTCATTTGATTTGAATTGCCCTTTACATTTTCATACACAAGTGGAACTTGTATATATATTAAGTGGTGAAATTGAAGTAGAAATACATGGTACCAAAGAATTATTGCACGAAAATAATCTTGCAATAATTTTTCCAAATACAATTCATAAGTATCAAACTTTAAACCAATCCGAAGTGCTTATATTGATTTTCACTCCTACTCTTGTTCACAATTTTTTCGATACATTTCAGTCCTATTTTCCAGTTTTTCCTTTTATTTTTTCGGATAATATATCCGATGATATATTTTATGTTATGAATTGCATAAAACAATGGGATAATTTCTATCCCCATCCTGAATCTGTTGATCTAAACTTAATACGCATCTATCTTTCTATGGTACTGTATCATATATTTAATAGAATATCTCTAGATAAACTAAAGGTAAATGACATGGATAACCACATACACAAATTCATTACTTTTTTATTAAATCATTTCTGTGAGCAAATAACCCTGGATCATATAGCGAAGGAATTTGGGTATAGTAGATATTATGTTTCACGAATATTCACAAAAAAAATCGGATGTTCTTTTAATGTTTATCTAACTTCCTTGCGAATTGAATTTGCACAAAATTTACTGCAAAATAGTGATTTGAATATAGATGAAGTTTGGATTAAATCTGGTTTTTCCAGTCAAAGTTCCTTTTATCGTTGCTTCAAAGAATTTAGTGATCTCTCACCTAATCAATATAGAAAGAACTTATACGTACGGAAATAACTAATACTCCCATGTAATTCAATAATTTTACTTTCTTACTATCAGAGTACTTTTAAATTAGTATATTAACTAACGTGCCAAGTTTTTCAATGGAGATCTTAATTTCATCTCCTGCTTTCAACCATTGTTGTTCTTCTTGTGGTTGCCCTAAAATAACTCCGCCAGGTGTTCCGGTAAAAATAATATCTCCTGGTTTTAATGTCATATATTGAGAAATATAACTTATGATAGTTGCACAATTAAAAATCAGTTCGCTTGTATTCGCAACTTGTCGAACTTCGCCGTTTACTTCACATCTGATATCCAGATGATCTGGATTCACCTCATCCGCCGTTACTAAATATGGGCCAATGGGTGCAAAACCATCGCAGGTTTTCCCTATCAACCATTGTCCAGTTAGAAACTGAAGGTCTCTGGCACTCAAATCGTTACCTGCCATGTATCCAAATACGTAGGAAAGTGCAACTTCTTTTGACACATTAGCTGCCTCTTTCCCCATAACAATAACTAATTCAGCCTCATAGTCATACTTTAAAGCATTTGAAGATAATTTTATAACTTGATTATGTGCAGCTAATGTATTATTAAATTTGCTAAAGAGAGCTGGATATTTTGGCATGTCGACCTTGCATTCTTCTCCATGACTATAATAATTCAGTCCAACACAGAGTATTTTTTCTGGATTCCTTATACACGGAGCATATATTACATTCTCTTCTAAAATCATGTATTGTTCTAGTTTAATTAGCTCTGATAACTTTGCAAGTATATTTTTCCCACCTGCAATTACCTCTTCTATGGTAGATGGTAACGTTTCTCCAATCGATGCTGCTGCTTCTGCCACATTGAGTATACCTAGTTCTGTTTTTATTCCTAGGCAAACTTTTTCATTTTCTATAAAATCGACTAATTTCATTCTCTTTCAACTTTCTGAGTAAAATTATATATTTGTGGTGGCTGCCCATCCATTGTGGACCGAATGATTTTTTCAGGTTCAATATAAAACACTTCAAATATCGGATTGCCAGCATTTTTGTATATAGATTTCACTAAACTGCTAGACTCTATTATTTGTTCTTTTTTACTTAAATCTTCTACAAACTGTACGTTCCCTCTAATTCGAAAAGTTATCATGCTCTTTGAAGTTACGGAATATTCTGCGTAAGGATATTTTTTCAGTTGTTGGTATACATCTTTTTTATTATTGGTACAGAAAAAGTATTTTCCTTCTTCCTCAAAACCAAACCCAAATGGTCTAACACGAGGACTTCCTTCTTCAGATGTTGCAAGATGCCCAAAATTACTTTCTTTTAATATTTCTCTTAATTCTTCCATATATGTTTCCTCCATTATCTATCAATTTTCAAATGGTGCCCGACTTCATGAAAAGAAGTCGAGCACTACTACGGTTGTGTAAATATAACTAGTGAAAGGCTTTACATTTTTGCTGTTGCTACCAATATAGCTCTTCCAAGTACATGCCCTGCCATAAGCATACCTAAAAAAGCTGGTGTTGCATCTACTGCTACTCCGATATTTTCCACATCTAACGCATGAACAACAATCATATATCTGTGTGTTCCGCTTCCTGGTGCTGGTGCCGCCCCTGTATAGCGTTTTGCACGAGCATCATTTGGTAATTGAATTGCTCCATCTGGTAAACCTGAGCCAGTATCATCTCCTGCGCCTGCTACAAGATCCGTAATATTTACTGGAATATTTGCTACTGCCCAATGCCAGAAACCAGAACCAGTTGGTGCATCCATATCATACATCGTTACTGCATAGCTCTTTGTATTAGCTGGAGCTCCTGACCATGATAATTGAGGTGAAGTATCATTTGCACCTTCCATTCCAAGTATCCCGGAAAGTTGTGCTATTTTAAGTGGCTGCTCATTTTCTACATCGGTACTTGTAGCCTGAAAACTTTCTACCTTTGGTAACTTTTCAAAATAATTATCGTACATATTTATGACCTCCTATTTTGTGATTTATATTTATTTGTTTCTGACATCATCATAAATCCACAAATCGACTTTGTCAACGAGAATCGATTCTGAAATAAGAATCGACTTTTACATGTAAGTTGTGTATAATACAAAGTAGATTAGAATTGATTTGTTTTATTCAAATTATTTATATTGGAGGATGGTTCAAATACTATGGCTAGAAGAAATGGATCTTTAACTTTAACTGAAAGCGTATTTTTAGAACTACGCAAAGATATCTTATCCGGCAGGCTCGCACCAGAAACCCCTCTGATGCCAGGCGAATTACGTGAACGCTTTCACGTTTCGATTGCTGTCATACGAGAAGCACTTACTAGGCTTGCTGCGCAGGGACTTGCACTACAAAGCCCTAACTATGGTTTCACCGTTATCCCTCTGACCTCTTCAGATTTAAACAACATTATTGAAGCACGTAGTATCAATGAAGGGGCTGCATTAAAGCTATCTATTTCTAAGGGTGATGTGGTATGGGAATCAAATATTTTAGCACTTCATCATCAGTTGGAACAAATTTCAGATTCTTCAATTAATAAGACTTTACATGTGGATGAGCAATGGTCCGATTTACACTGTCGCTTTCATTATGCATTAATAGAAGCCTGTGAGAATCCAGTATTATTAGAAATCTGTTCTAGATTGTGGAATAAGAGTGAGCTATACCGCTCATATTCTGTCAGCCGAAATAATAATCGACCTGCTGCCGCAGAGCATAAAGCTCTTATGCAGGCTGTAATTGCTCGTGACACTGAGTTAGCTCTTATTCTCTACCACGAGCACATTAAGCATACGGTGGAAACTTTGGGTGACTTATAAAAAGCCAAAGCAAAATGACAAGATTATTAATCATTTTGCTTTGGCTTTTTATTTTGTTTTGGCTTTTTATTTTACTATATTTGTTGCAACATGTTTCTTTACCGCTTCATTCAATTATATTATCCGTAAACGCCTCATCATCAATTCCCTTATGCTAAACTAAGATGTGTGAAATAATACTCTAAATAAATAGTTAAAGTTTTTCAAGTACTTAAATTTCTCTAAATAGAGTCTGCTGATTAATTTACTTGTGCCTTAAAACCAGAAGGTGTATTCCAAAATTTGTGCATCAGCAAAAAGTAAGGTTCGTCACAAATAAAGATAATGTAATAATTATGAGTGTCGTTTCTTTTATATCACAAGCGCTTACGACTACAATTTATAGGTATGATCAAGAGGCCCTGATCCTTTACCAATATTAAGTCCTACTCTTAATGCACCTGTTACATACTCCTTTGCATTTTGAATACTTTCTTCTAAGGTTTTTCCACTCGCTAAATTACATGCGATTGCAGAAGAAAGGGTGCAACCTGTACCATGTGTATTGGGATTATCAATTCTTTCTGATTTGAACCAATGTATTTTTCCATTGATGAAAAGTAAATCTGTAGCATCTTGTACTAAATGTCCGCCTTTTACTAAAATACCACAACTAACATAACTTGCAATTCTTTGGGCAGCTTTTACCATGTCCTTTTCATTAACAATTTCAAAACCACAAAGCACGCTAGCTTCTGGAATATTAGGTGTAATTACGGTACCAAGAGGTAATAACCCTTTAATTAAGATATCAATAGCTTCCTCTGATAATAATTTACTTCCACTAGTTGATATCATGACAGGGTCGATTACAATATTCTCTGGCTTATATACCTTTAGTTTATCTATTATCACTTCAATAATTTCACTATTAGAAACCATTCCAATTTTAACTGCATCTGGTCTAATATCCATAAATATTTGATCTAATTGCTCACTCACAAAACTGGGGGAGACCTCCATAATTCCAGATACGCCCAAGGTATTTTGTGCTGTTAGCGCTGTGATTGCACTCATAGCGTACATTTTATGTGCTGTAATTGTCTTAATATCGGCCTGTATACCTGCGCCACCACTACAATCAGAACCTGCGATCGTTAATATTTTTTTTATCATTTTTCACTTATCACCCTTTCACCATTTTCATAGACAATTCCAATAGTTCCTTACATTCCTCTTCAATATTCCTGCTTGCAAATATAGCAGAAACTAAAGCAACACCATCCACTTTTGTGCCACTAAGTTCAAGAATATTATGTTTGTTGATACCACCAATTGCTACGACAGGTATGGAAACTGCTTCACATATTTCTTTTAACACAGTATGATTTACATCATCTGCATTTAACTTTGTCGACGTACTAAATACTGCTCCAACACCAAGATAATGAGCACCATTTTTTTCTGCATCTAATGCCTGGTTAACTGTTTGAACCGAAACCCCCAGTATCATATGATCTCCAATCATTTCTTTCACTTTAAGGGATTTCATATCATGTTGCCCTACATGAATACCGTCTGCACCACACTCTATTGCAATCGAAACATTATCGTTAATAATAAATGGAACCCCATATTGATTACACAATATTTTTATTTCATATGCCAATAGAAGAAATTCTTTATCATCAAGTTCCTTTTCGCGCAATTGAATACAAGTAACACCACCTTTAAGTGCTTTTTCCACTTGCATGGTAAGGGTCTGATTCTGTGTCCATGCCCTATCTGTTACTCCATACAAAAGCATACACTTTTTATCTAATTTCATAGTTTGCTCCGTTTTCTAACGTATTGCCATCAAGATGATATATTTCATCAATGATATAGTCTCTGTAGGTAGCATTTCCATCACTACTCATTAATCTTCCGAATGCTCGTTCCCCACTAAGTCCCATGGCACATAAAGATGCAACAGACCCTTCCAGTGGATTGTCAATATTTGCAGCAAGGTAAGCGGCTGTCATTGCAGTTAGCATGCAACCAGTACCTGTAATTTTACTCATCATTGCGTGACCATTTCGTATAACATAAGCAATGGTTCCATCTGTCACAATATCAATTGCACCCGTAATGGCAATAATGGTATCTATTCTATTTGCAAATTCTTTTGCAAATTCTATCGTTTTATCCAAATTTTCTTCTGTTACAAAATCTGCAACATCAGCGTCTACGCCTTTCGTACTTCCAGTTCCATTCGCTAGTGTTCTGATTTCTGATATATTACCACGTATCACTGTAAACTTTATTTCATCTAATAACTTGCAAGCAGTTTCTGTACGAAGTTTGGATGCGCCTGCACCAACGGGGTCTAAAATAACTGGATGATTTAGTTCATTTGCTTTTTTCCCAGCTAAAAACATAGCAGGAATTGTATTATGGTTTAAGGTACCTATATTGATAGATAATCCTCCACATATCGAAGTAATCTCTTCTACTTCGCGTACATCGTCTGCCATAATAGGCGAAGCTCCACAAGCAAGTAATATATTTGCGCAATCATTCACGGTAACATAGTTTGTAATATTATGAATCAAAGGTGATTTCTTTCTAACATTTTCAAGTTTATCTTTAAGCATTTTCTTTCCTCCTAATTTTATTTACAATCATACATAACAACGAAATCATTATCATAACAGGTAATGTATTGCCTAAAGGGGTATATATTACCATACATATTCGATACATAATAAATCCCACTACCCAAATCATAAGATTTATTCCGTCAAATACTTTACCCATACTATCTTTTTTAAGCAAAAAGAAATCGGTAATTAAAATAGCTATCATAGGTGCAAATACAGAACCAATTAAATACAAAAATCCTTCATACCATGTAATTGGTATAAAAATAGCAATAACTGTTCCAATCACACAAACGACAATTGCCATGTTTTTCCCTTTATATTTAGATGAAATACTTTCCGCACTAACACCCGCTGAGTAAGCATCCAAATATATTGTTGTAACGGTTGAAAAAATAACGATTAATAACGCAAATACACCAAGCCCCGATCTCATCATGATCTTCCCAATATCACTCTCTCCGGTAAATATCGATGCACTCATTCCGATTATATACATCCAACAGCTAACCAGAAAATATACAACTACACTAACACTGTTCGCTTTTTTGGGCTTTTTTGCATTTCTTGTGTAATCTGAGATAAGTGGTAACCACGACAATGGCATTGCAACAGATAATTCAACAACTGCACCAAAGCTTATGCTTCCATTAACAACAACTGTTTTATCACCTTTAAAAATAACGCCTGTGAGTATAATCGTCAGAATAAATAATCCTGCCATTGCAACAACATTTAGCTTTTCAAGATTTTTAATCCCTACAAGTAACCAAACAATGATTAGTACTCCAATAATAATACTCCAAACCCAGTCCCCTCCTAAATCAGCAATAGAACTTGCTGCCGCAGCTCCGCTGGCTATCATAACTGCTGTCCAGCCTACAAGTTGCAATATATTAAGAGAAGAAAAGAGCAATGCCCCCTTTTGTCCAAAAGAAATTTTTACAGTATCCATTGCACTCTTTCCAGTTTTAGCACCGATGAGTCCTGCAAAATATAGCAGAATACACCCAATCACATGCCCTAAGACAATCGCCAATAACCCCTTAGAAAAACCTAAAGGTGCCACTAATGTGCCAGTTAGAATCTCCGCAATCGATACTGCAGCTCCAAACCAAATAAGTCCGTTTGAAAACACTGAGGTTTTCCTTTGTTCCATAATAAACCTTCTTTCCTTGAACAGGTTAGCAAAAAAAAGAGAACACCTTTTGGCATTCTCCACAATAAGTAACGTATACTTCACTTCACTTCCTACGATGGCATTATCCATATCAGGTTAAAGGGTCGAAGTTAATTTACTTCCTCTCAGCCTGCTATAAAAGCTCCCCTGTTCAATATTAATTTAATTAATACTATCATAAGTTACAATTATAGTCAAATTACCAGATTTCTCTAGCAAGAATATAAATAAACAAAATATTGACAACTAAAATCTTTTTGACTATAATTTTTAATATGAGTCAGCTCACTTTAAGGAGGACCAAAATGAAAGAAAAAAATATTTTTTTATCAAGTTATTTATTTTATACCCTTGTTTTATTGATACATGTTTTAATCATTGTCAAAGTAATTCCTTTTAATTGGATTAATGGAGGACGAAGTGAATCTTATGATTCTCAGTTGCAGATATCAATTTCTAACCTTGGGATTGTTTTGATTGGATTTTTGTATGTCTATGTTAACCAGAAATTTCAAAAATTTCGGATCAGCAAGATATTTAAGATAATAAAATGGGGGTTAGTTCCTTTTTGGGGATTCAGCTTGGTTTTACAATTTTTAGGAACTCCTTTCGAAATTTTTATTATGTCTCCAATAGTATTATTCGGAATTTACGTGCACGTTCGACTTGCACTCCTCAAATAAAATATGAACATTTCAAAAACACAAAAGCAAGAAACAATAGATCGAATTCTAAATCATGCACTTAACGCTTTCGTTCAAGAAGACTATGAAAAAGTGAAACTTTCCGACATCTCTAAATCATGTCATATCGCAGAAGGAACACTTTATAATTATTTCAAAGATAAACCTACACTTTTTATCTCTACTTTTATAAAATATAGAAGTAACAATAATCAATTATATAACATCTATACCCCAAAAGATTTTGATTCATTAATAAATGAATTTATTGAAATCTTATCTTTTTACCTCAAGATTAGTAATCCAAAACTAGAGCATTCTTTTAAACGGTTTTTACATCTTTTAAGAGAACAAAAATTGATGTCAAATACATGTATGGAACAAGCTCTTCTAGTCGCCGATCAATATGTTTATAATGCAATTTTAGAACTTCTTAAGAGATGCAATCTGAATCAAACTGATTATATGTTAATTTTTAAGGTAATTGTTACTCAAGTTGAAGGTATTTTCGATGAATATCTATACGAAGATATTGATTTTGATACATTTCTACAAATCTCAAGAGAACATATCTCATTAATACTCAAACCATATGTAGATATTTAAGAGCTTGCGAATAAGAATACTCCTGCATTTTTGCACCCATATCTGGAACCACATCCTTTCTTAAATAAATTACTGAAAACAAAAAGAGACCGCCCATTCTCAATTTAGCTTGAAAATGAACGGTCTCACGACATGTTCTTATTTAGTTGAATAATGAAAAAATAGTAAAAATGTTAACCTTACTTAGATGTGTTCCCTGACACGATATCAAGAACCACTGACACGTTCACACCGTCAGAAATTGCTTTTTTCTTCCCTTTTCGATTACTTTGTGAAAACCGAAAAAACCTATCAAGTGCCTAAAATCAAGGATTCTTAGATATTTTCCCGATGTAGTAGTATCACACTCTCCACATGCCTTGAACCGACAAAAAAGATGTCGTTAGGATCTAGTGGTTCCTTGGCGGAAAAGCTAGCAATTTAATTTTAAGATTCGCGCTTATCAAATCCTTTATGACACATTATATCTTCAAACAACGTAGGGTTAATAGGTTTCCATGCAAGTAGTTCTTTTGTTACTACACTCGATGTTGGATTATCGATTCCAACCACATTTGCGAACCAACCAAAATGAGTTAAAGCTTCATCCATTGCAATACTCATCACCGGCAAATCATATTTTTTCCCGATTACTTCAGAAATGCTTTTTAGAGGAATCGATTCTTCAGCTACTGCATGCAGTCTGGTTCCGGCAGGCGCAGATTCTATTGCACGGCAGAACAGCTCAGCTGCATCCAACGTATGAATCGCTGGCCAACGATTTTCTCCATCCCCAATATAAGCGGATTTTCCTTTTTCTAATGCAATCTTCATTAATTGTGTAACAAACCCCAGTCTATTCGTGTCATGAACGCAAGGTGGTAACCTCACAATCGAAACTCGAACTCCCTTATTTGCATATTCAAGTGCCTTATGCTCAGCAGCGATTCTTGGCATATGGTAATCACCAATATCATCTTCTGTTGTAAATCGGTTCAAGTTTGAAACACCTAATGTTCCCGAAGTAACAACAAAAGGCTTATTAGAATCAATAAGTGCCTCACCTATGGCTGTAACAGCTAGCAGATCCTCTTCCACTGCTGCAGCATAATCACTAAAATCATTATTGAAAGCCATATGAATGACAGCGTCTGAAGATAAAGCACCCATTTTAAGTATATCAAGTTGTTCTATACTACCTTCAAGAACTTCTGCCCCCATAGTTCTTAGAGCCTCTGCACTTATAGCCGACCGTGCTAAACCTAAAACCTGATGCCCAGATTCCATCAACTTTTTTACTACTACAGATCCAATGAACCCAGTTCCTCCTGTTACAAAAATACGCATGATTTATTCCTCCTTCAATTAGCTGTATAAATTATATATTCCAATTTCTATTCAGCTCGTTAATAAGCATAAATCTATATTATCGTAGAAATCATTTGGATTATTGCCTAATCTGATGAAATCATTGCGCAATCCTACAGAAAATTATTTTATGATTCATATCTCATATTTCAATGTTTGAGGTCGTTTTATCAGTGATGTAATATGTTTTTTTGGCGAATTTCCAAAGTATTTAGTGTAATCACGACTAAACTGAGAGTCACTGACGTATCCAACTAATCGGCAAGCAGTTATTGCATCCAATTTGTTAACAATCATAAGTCGCTTCGCCTCTTGAAGACGAAGTACTTTTTGATACCTCAATGGACTCATCGCCGTTACTGATTTGAAATGTTGATGGAAGGAGGAAGAACTCATATTTACAAGCTTTGCCAACTCTTCAACTTTCACCAGTTGTGCAAAACTCTCATGAAGGTATGCTATTGCCTTAGATACCTTCTCAACATCAGAGTTTGCAACCCCTAATTCAGCAACGTATACACCTATAGGACTGCGCAAAAGTCGAATTAATATTTCATCGACGATTAATGGCGCAATATGTTTGACATCCATGGCATTATCTAGGCATGCTACAAGCCTAATCATTGCATTTACGATATTTATGTCCATTTTGACTGCATAACTCGTCTGCCTCTGCCCTGTATGCGGTAAACCATTTGGAAATACTTGTAACACTAATTCTGAAATCCTTTTAGGTTCCAAATCCAGTCTGATTGAAATAAATGGTTCATCCATACTTGCTTTGATCGTACGCAAGGAAACTGGTACTGTAAGCGGTGTTATATACATAAATTGGCTGTCATATTGAAAACTATTTTTTTCTATTGTTACAAGTTTTGCTCCTTGTGTTGCTATACCAAGGGATGGTTGAAAGAATGTTTTTGCACTTTCAATATCAATTTTGGAACTACGCCCGACATGCAGACATGAGATTTCATAACTAAAAAATCCATCTTGAGGAGCAATATTTTTAATGCTATCGGTAAGTGCTACGATTGCAACATCTAATATACCCGCTTCTTTAGATGTATTTTCATCATCATTAACATTATTCACTGATTGACAGCCTCCTTCCCTGTTTTTTGCAATCCCAAAGTGTAACAACGTGCAAAGAAAAAGTGTAACACCCTAGACCGGTTATTAAGTTGTTGAATCTTTCATCAGG
>Ga0302296_1002763_pt1 | contig 11615 bp, 12 predicted proteins | sample III_Fen_N3_1_FD_194546 | JGI IMG/M metagenome (GOLD analysis project Ga0302296, IMG submission 194546) | Peat permafrost microbial communities from Stordalen Mire near Abisko, Sweden - III_Fen_N3_1 | ecosystem: Environmental > Terrestrial > Soil > Wetlands > Permafrost | place: Sweden: Abisko... | reverse complement strand
AAATTGATGCTTTTGAGAAAGTGGTTGATTTGAACTTGTTTGGAACGGTTTTGCCATGCATGGTTTTTGGAAAAATTATGGTAGATCAAAAAGAAGGTAGTATTATAAATATCTCATCGGAATCTGCAATTCGTCCGTTGACTCGTGTTGTGGGTTATGGTGCTTCTAAAGCCGCCGTTACAAACTTTACTAAATTCTTAGCCACTGAAATGGCAACCAAATTCAGCGAAAAGATTCGTGTAAATGCAATGGCTCCCGGCTTCTTCTTAACCGAACAAAACCGTGCATTAATGACAAATTCAGATGGAACTCCTACTCCTCGGGGTAAATCAATTGTTGCTCATACTCCATTTGGTCGTTTAGGAGAAGCAGACGAGTTATTTGGCACATTACACTGGCTAGCCAGCGATGCTTCAAAATTCGTAACAGGAACATTAACCGTAATTGATGGCGGTTTTGATGCATTCTGTATTTAAAAATAACCCTAACCCGTAAAGAAGAATTAGAATTGTACTTTTTGTTTTTGTTAATGAAAGTAATAAAATTCACTTTAATAGTTGGTAGTACTAAATTTTAAGTATTAAAGTAAATAGTTAGAAAAATCCTCATAGATTCTAAAGGAGAATGGACAAACCCAGTTCCCTTTTAGAGATTAGGGGTATTGTTAAAATTATGTATTTATGTAAACAATCGTGGAGATGGTACGGTCCGAATGACCCTGTATCGCTCGCAGATATTCGTCAGGCAGGTGCTACCGATATTGTAAACGCACTGCATCAGATTCCGAACGGTCAGGTATGGACTGTTGAGGATATTATGGAACGTAAAAAAATGATTGAAGACGCCGGACTTATCTGGTCGGTAGTGGAGAGTGTTCCGGTACACGAACATATCAAAACTCAAACTGGCGATTTTCAAGTGTATATCGACAATTATAAAACCTCGGTGCGCAACCTGGCAGCCTGCGGTATTTACACCATAACGTATAATTTCATGCCGGTATTGGACTGGACACGTACCGATCTGGCTTATACCATGCCCGACGGATCTAAAGCGCTGCGTTTCGAGATGGCGGCTTTTGTGGCGTTCGACTTATTTATACTGAAACGACCCAATGCGGAGAAAGATTATACACCGGAACAAATTGAAAAAGCCAAAGCACGTTTCGAAAGCATGAGCGACGATGACAAGCAACTGCTAACCCGCAATATGATAGCCGGTTTGCCCGGTTCGGAAGAAAGCTTTACAGTAGAGCAATTCCAACAGGCGCTTGACAGATACCAGGATATTGATGCCGAAAAGCTCCGCAATAACCTGATTTATTTCCTATCGGAAGTATGTCCTGTAGCCGATGAAGTGGGTGCCCGACTGGTGATTCACCCCGACGATCCGCCGGCATCGATACTTGGTTTGCCCCGTATCCTGAGCCGTGAGGAAGATTTTGCCAAACTTATTCAGGTCGTTCCGAACACATCCAACGGATTATGTTTATGCACCGGTTCGTTCGGTGTGAGCAGTGCCAACGATTTGGCCGGAATGATGGAACGCTTTGGTGACCGGATTGATTTCGTGCACTTCAGAAGTACACAACGCGACGAAGAAGGCAATTTTTACGAAGCTAACCACCTGGAAGGCAACGTGGATATGTACGGTGTAATGAAAGCTCTGGTGCTTTTACAACAACGCCGTCAGTGCTCCATAGCCCTGCGTCCCGACCACGGACACCAAATGCTGGACGACTTGAAGAAGAAAACAAACCCCGGATATTCCGCTATCGGCCGTCTGCGCGGACTGGCTGAACTCCGCGGATTGGAAATGGGTATTGCCAAATCCATCTTGTAATAGACACTTAGTTAGGTTGTCTCAAAAATAACAGATTGCATGTTTAAGGCAATTATTGTTTTATTTGAACGCTAAGACTCAAAGTCGCTAAGGTACTATTTCTTCTCGTCTCGGCGACTTTGGGCCTTCGCGTTCAAAGTGATCTTATATATTGACATTCAGATTTATATAAAAACAAATAAGGTTGTACGATAAGCAAAAGCTTGTTGTACAACCTTTTTTAATGGAAAATAAAAAATGGAAAATGATTAATTATCAATTGTCAACTTTCCACTATAAACTGTCAACTTTCAATTAATCATTAAATAAAATTCTTACTTTTGTATATCTCAATTACTCAGAAGCAAAACGAGCATGAAAATAATAATCGACGATAAAATACCTTATATTCAGGGCGCATTTGAAGATGTAGCCGAGGTGGTTTATTTACCGGGAGCACAAACAACACCCGAAATAGTCAGAGATGCCGATGCCATTGTTACCCGTACCCGTACTATTTGCGATGAAAAATTATTAGCCGGTTCGTCGGTGAAATTTATAGCTACCGCCACCATTGGCTTTGATCATATTGACACGGATTATTGCGAAGCCAACGGCATTCGGTGGACCAATGCTCCGGGCTGCAATTCCAAATCGGTGGAACAGTATATTGCTTCTGCGCTGATGGTGCTGGCCGTACAAAAAGGCTGGAAGTTGAATGAAAAGTGCATCGGTGTGGTTGGCGTGGGCAATGTGGGAAGCAAAGTTGCCCGGTTTTGTGAGCTACTGGGTATGAAAGTACTACTCAACGATCCGCCGCGTGAACGTGCCGAAGGCTCCGACAAATTCGTAAGTTTGGAAACAATCCGGCGTCAAGCCGATATAATAACCCTGCACGTTCCCCTGGAAACCGAGGGCGAAGATGCTACCTTTCATTTGGTAAACGAGCTATTCTTAAATACTTTAAACCAAAAACCGGTATTAATCAATTCCTGCCGGGGCGAAGTTATTGATACGTTGGCTACCAAAACAGCGTTGCTAAAAGGATTGATCTCTGGTTTTGTGTGCGATTGCTGGGAAAATGAACCGGATATTGACCAAGAATTGCTGGCGCTTACCGATTTGGCTACACCACACATTGCCGGTTACTCACGTGACGGAAAAGCCACCGGAACGCTGATGAGTGTACAGGCTATCAGCGATTTTTTTTCACTCGGACTGAACAACTGGCGCCCTTCAGGGGTTGAATTACCAACACATTCCGTTATCGGGTTGGATGGTACAGACCTAACCGATCAGGACATAATAGCGAAAGCAGTGCTTAGCACTTACGATATTCGTGACGATGACCGGCGGTTCAGAGCCAATACCTCGGAATTTGAGCTACAGCGCGGTGATTACCCGGTACGCAGGGAGTTTCCGGCATATACACTCAAAACCGTAAACGTACAGGAAGCAATACGGGATAAGTTGAAACTGTTGGGTTTTGCACTCGACTGAATAAATCAGGTTTATGCCTGATTTTCGATAGATTCATTTTTCAAAACAATATAACTAACCACTAATGCTTACAGGTTTTCGTACAACTGAAAACTGTCGTAAGCTCAATTTTTATGAAAAAGGCAGATATTGGATTAATCGGGTTGGCCGTGATGGGCGAAAATCTGGCACTGAATATGGAAAGTAAAGGGTTCACAGTTGCTGTATATAACCGAACTGTTCCCGGAATTGAAGAAGGCGTGGTGGACAGGTTTATAAACTCGCGCGGTGCCGGAAAGAATTTTATAGGCTCTACCGAACTACGCGATTTTGTGCATTCGATAGCCGCTCCCCGCAAGGTATTTATGATGGTGAAAGCCGGAAAACCGGTGGACGAATTGATAGAACAACTTATTCCTCTGCTTGAGCCCGGCGATATTATTATCGATGGAGGCAATTCGCATTATCCTGATACCACGCGCCGCACCGAATACGTGGAGAGCAAGGGTTTGCTCTTTGTGGGAACCGGTGTTTCGGGTGGCGAAGAAGGCGCACTCAACGGTCCGTCAATGATGCCCGGAGGATCGCCTGCCGCATGGCCTGCCGTGAAAGAAATTTTCCAATCGATATCGGCTAAGGTTGAAGACGGAACCCCCTGCTGTGACTGGGTGGGCGAAGGTGGAGCCGGCCACTTTGTAAAAATGGTACACAACGGCATTGAATACGGCGATATGCAAATCATTTCCGAAGCCTATCAGGTGATGAAAGACTTGCTGGGCATGACTACCGACGAGATGCACGAAGTATTTAAAACCTGGAACAAAGGCGATCTGGACTCGTACTTGATTGAAATTACGGCCGAAATACTGGCTTACAAAGATGAAAATGGCGAACCGTTGGTAGAAAAAATACTGGACACCGCCGGACAAAAAGGAACCGGGAAATGGACAGCCGTTACCGCGCTGGACTTTGGTATTCCGCTTACACTTATCGGCGAGTCGGTTTTTGCACGCTGCCTGTCGGCGCAGAAAGATTTACGGTTGCTGGCTTCGCAATCCATACAGGGACCCAAACCTACTTTTACAGGCGACCAAGCTCAATTAATTGACGACCTGAAAGATGCACTTTTCGGGGCTAAAATCATATCGTATGCGCAGGGCTACAACCTAATGATGGAAGCCGCCAACGAATACAAATGGAACCTGAACTACGGCGGTATTGCCCTTATGTGGCGCGGTGGTTGTATTATCCGTTCGATATTTCTGGCCGATATCAAAAAAGCTTTTGACACGAATCCGGCATTGGAAAATCTGTTGCTCGATCCTTACTTTAAAAACGTGGTGGAAAAAGCACAGGCCGGATGGCGCAGGGTGTGCGCTGCCGCTCTGACCAGCGGCATTCCGGTTCCGGCGCTCACTTCGGCCCTATGCTATTTCGACGGATTGCGTACGGCTCAACTGCCGGCCAATCTGCTTCAGGCACAGCGCGACTACTTCGGAGCACATACCTACGAACGCACCGACCAAGCCCGTGGCAAATTCTTCCACACCAACTGGACCGGACGCGGAGGAAATACCTCATCAACGACCTATGTAGTGTAACCTCACCCCTGCCCCTCTCCATAAGGTGAGGGAAAAAGATAAAGCCCTTCGTTCGGTTGAATGAGGGGCTTTATTGTTTGGTAATCTTATGTTTGTATCCTGAATTTTATACTGAGATATAAAATTATTAAAACAAAACGAAGTTAATTAAATAAATAGTTTTTATCTTTGGAGCAGAAATAAGAAAGCTAAAGTTTATATAAGGTTACCAAGGTAACGATATGAATTGTTTTGGATAATTGAAAGAAAATAAAATTGAACTTATAATGAGAGGTTTAATGTTACTACTAATGATAATTTCATTGATGGGTTGCAAAGCTCAATCTGATTGTGCTGACAGTTTGCTGAAAAGAGAATTGATTACTCACAAAGAAATTGAGACTAAATTTGATAGCCTAATTGTATGTAGTGAAATATATAAAGCAGATTATAACTCGATAACTCTAAAGAATAAAATTAAACAAACGGACAATCGATTTGACCTAATTATTACAAGAAACAAGAACGCAAATATGGACTTAATTGTGTGTGAATATAGTCCCATTAATAGTTCTTATCAAAAAATAACATTCTATAAAGTTGACAATTTACATAGAAACTTAAAATATATAAAACAAAGACAAACTATTGTGCCAGGGATTGCATATCCAAAAGATTCGAATTGGACGAGCAGTTTGAATTACAATAAAAATTTAAATGAGAATATTTATCTCAAATTACTTAATGAAATTTTAATGAAATAAAAATCGACTGCACCTAACACACTTTTATGTTTATCGGCGACTGAAGTGCATTTCTGCAATTTTGCAACTCTCAAGCATGCTAATTCTCCACCCAAAAGAAACCTCCAGTAACAGCCTTTTATCGGTTCTGCATTACACCCCATCAATGCAATTCCTACACGGGTTAATCATCCCATCATTGCTTCTCGGTATAGTCACTTTGACCAGTACTGGTCAAACTCCTGCATAGGGATTAAGCTACGTGTAAAGGACGCTCGAATGTGCTGCTTCGGGGTTCTAATAGCGGTTTGCCTTTGCCTGCATATTGGGTGATGTATTCAAGGCGATAGGTGCCGGGCAGTAATTCGGGAATTACAATCATAAGCCGGCTGTTTTCGTTGAGAACCACATCCGTGGCAGGGACTTTGGTGCACTCGCCGCTCGTTTCGTTGATAAAATAAACGCCAACATCGGGATGCGAGCCGATGAGTTTCATGTTCTTCCCTTTGATTTTAAGTGCATTGGAAGGCGTAAGCAGATTATTTTCGGAGCCCGTGTGGTGATCCAACACCTGCTGTATGCCATGACCGGCACTCACGACAGGTAAAATTTCGGCCTGAGTTATGGCGGCTTTCTTGCGCATAACGACGCCTTGCGTAAATTTAAATGCAACAGCATGTCTTTGGATATCGAAATGATCGTTTATATGCTTAAACGAGCCTTTCACCGATGCCGAAGCACCAAAGTAACCGGTGTTGATGGCAAATCCTTCGGCCAACAGTTCGGCCATTTCTTCTAAGAATAGCTTGACATGATATTCCACGGCATTAGGATCAACGCCTGCGAGGGGTTTTTCGGAAAGTGATTTGCAAATGTCTTTGATCCCTAATGTTTGATTAGTAATTGTCTGTGCTTTGTAAGTGCCGACATTGTTTTTCAACAGATTGGGGCGCAGCACTGCCTTGATGGTGCGTTGATTTGAAGCCAGGATCCTGTTATTTAAGGTATTTGGTTACAAAGTAAAAACAAGAATTTTAATTATACAAGTCTGAGACAAAATCAATCCGATTCAAATAATTTTATCGGCTTTTCCCGGCACCCCATTATAACTCATTGGGAAAATAATATTTCCAATATCGCAATTATATAAAATTAAACTGTAATTTTGGAGAAAATTGAATAGCAGTTTAAAACCTATAAAAAAAGAACATCATGGCAAAGTCGCAAAACGCACAGAAGAACGTAAAGAAAGAACCGCTAAAAACTGCTCAGGAAAAGAAAGAAGCTAAGCGGGAAAAGAAATCCAAACGGGATTAGTATATAGGATTACAAAGCTAACATGCAGATGATTAATAACAGAAGTGTATTTGAATTTTACCTGATTACCCGATTTATTATTTCTCTTTTCCCCATCATTTTTATAGGATTAATCATTTTGGCAAAAGCGGGAGGAATAAATATATTTCAGTTAGAATTTTCTGATTACAGGTCTTACGGAATATATTTGTTTCTGGCATTTGTATTCCTGTTTTCGATAATAAGTGAACTGATTAGGCCCACTTTTGTTGAGTTTGATTTTAAGTCGGATGAAATAATTGTAAAAACATACAGCCCCGATTTATACCGTAAAACGGCTCCTTTTGCATTGTTCGGATACAAGAAAAGAATCAGGGAGTTTAAAATCAGCCGGGAGGAATACAATGATTATAAGCTTACCATTCGGAAATTTGGAATGTATAAGGAATTAAAACTTCAGAAAGCCAATGACAATGGAGTTTATGAATCGCCCAAAATCAATATAAGTCTGTTGAGTCCAAAGAAATACACCAACTTAATACTGGCTATCGACCGATTGAGAATCAAGATGAGCATGAATTAAAAAGCTGAATTCAACGAATATGAGTCAAACAAACACCACTGCCGAGAATCGGAAAATAGCACGAATTGCCGGATGGTGGTATTTAGTTTTAGCCATTGGTGCAGGGTATAGCTGGACGTACATTACCAAAACATTTGTATCGGAAAGTGCCGTTTCAACTGTTCAAAATATCCTCGCAACCGAAACGCAATATGTACTTTCGATCATTGCCAGCATCGTTGGGCAAATTGGTTTTGTGTTTTTGGCATTGTCATTGTATCGCTTGTTTAAGAACGTCAATCAGACTCAGGCAAGATTGATGGTAACGCTGGTGGTTATTTCGGTTTCGGTAATGTTTGTAAATATTATATTTCAAACAAGCGCATTGGTATTTCTACAAAGGACCCATTATTTCCATGCATTCTCTTCAGCCCAAATAGGAGAATTGGCAACTCTGCTTTTACATCTGAACATTATCGGTGTGTATGTGGTGGATATTTTTTGGGGATTGTGGCTTTTACCGTTGGCTTATCTTACCTATCACTCCAATTTCTTTCCTAAAATCATTGCCTATGTGCTCGTAATTTCTGCTATAGGATATCTGGTTGATAGTTTGAGCTTTCTTATAAATCAAGACCTTCACACCGCACTTCGAAATTATCTAAGTATTCCCGAAGCCTTAGGCGAAGTCACCATGCTGCTGTGGCTGTTGATTAAAGGAGTAACTTCTTCCGAAAAGAAATAAATATTCATTCGACTGGTTTCTATACCCGTTTCGAAAAGGGAAATTCGTATCATTAAACCACAAACATCCATTTTTTCCATACCTAAACTAATTACCACAAGTTTACTCCGAAAAAGATATTTAAAATTATTCAAGATTAATTAAAAAGAATATTGATAATGAGAAATAATGTTTATATCTTTGGAGCGGATAAATGGCATACTTTCACCGTTTTACAAATCTAAAAGCCATAAAAACCAACTATTGGCAACAGAATAACTGAAAAAGAACTGATAATTGGCAGATAGATGGTAATACCGTTAACTTACAAAAGTATCTGTTATTGAAATTACGTTAAGTTAGAAATCAAATACGAAACAAATGAAGTCTTTTTTGCAAGATTCAATCAGAAAGTTTAAGTTTGAACATAGAATCACACTTATCTATTTTATTTTTGGTTTCCTGTGGATTCTTTTTTCAGATAAAGCACTGGATTTTCTGGAACCTGATGATCGGCTATTGACTGAATTTCAAACCTATAAAGGCTCATTTTTTATTGTTGTTACATCTGCATTTCTATATGCATTTGTCAGAAGGCACATGCAAAGTTTGAGGAAGGTTGAATCGCAGCTTATCGCAAGTGAGTATAAATTCAGCAAACTATATGAAAATGCTCCTTTCGGTATGGTATTGACAGATAATGAATTCAAGTTTAAAAACGTAAATGCCTCTTTCTGTGCTATCACAGGATATAGCGAAGCTGAACTTCTTAAATTAACTTTCAAAGATATTTCTCATCCAGATGATTTGTCAAAAGACGTACTGAACATTCAAAGGCTAATCTTAAAGGAAATAGCCGTTTACAAAACTGAGAAGCTTTATATCCGTAAAGATAGTTCAGTGGTTTGGGGGGCGCTTACTGTTACAGCGATTTATGATAGCAAAGATAGGTTTCTTTACAACCTCGGTATTATTGAAGACATTACATTTCGGATAAATTCTGAAAAGGAAATCAGAAAGTTGAATGAAACACTTGAACAGCGAGTTGCTGAACGTACTACCCAACTAGAACTAGTCAATAAAGAACTGGAGGCATTCAGTTATTCTGTCTCACACGATTTGCGTGCACCACTAAGACATATCAACGGATATGTGGAGCTACTGAATAATCGTTTTACGGATATTCTTCCTGAGAAAGGGAAACATTATTTGAAAACAATTGCCGATTCAACCAATGAAATGGGTATTTTGATTGATGATTTGCTGAATTTTTCAAGAACAGGTCGGCAAGAAATACAAAAAGCGGAAATTAATATGAATGTGTTGTTGCAAGAAGCTTTAAACCTAATTAAGCAAGATGTTCATAATCGAAAAATTGTTTGGCAAATAGCTAATCTTCCAATGGTTGTAGGCGATTTTAATTTGCTGCGGCTCGTCTGGCAAAACTTATTAAGCAATGCTGTGAAATTCACCCGACAGAATGAAAATGCCCGAATAGAAGTTGGATTTGTGGAAGAACAACATCAATACAAATTTTTTGTCCGTGATAATGGTATTGGTTTCGATATGCAGTATGCGCATAAATTGTTTGGAGTTTTCCAACGGTTACATTCTTCCAGCGATTACGAAGGTACAGGCATAGGACTGGCAAACGTTCGCAGAATAATAGATAAACACGGTGGACGCATTTGGGCTGAAGCGGAACTCAATAAAGGTGCAACTTTCTTTTTTACACTACTTAAATACTAGAATAATCATGGTAAAATTAAAAACAATTCTATTGGTGGAAGATAATCCCAAGGACGTAGAACTAACGCTTGAAGCATTATCGGAATATAACTTGGCTAATCGTGTTGTTGTAGTGCGCGATGGGGTGGAAGCGATGGAATATTTGCAATACAAAGGGGAATACCATAATCGTAACAAAGAAAATCCGGGTGTAATTATGCTTGATATTAAAATGCCAAGAATGGACGGTATTGAAGTGCTTGCTGCCATTCGAAGCGACGAGAATTTGATGTTGCTCCCGGTTGTGATGCTTACAACTTCGCGTGAAGAACCGGATTTGAAACGATGTTATGAACTGGGAGTAAATGCGTATGTATTGAAACCTGTGAATTTTAAAGAATTTATTGAAGCCGTGAAACACATTGGTGTGTTTTGGGCATTGTTAAACGAGTTGCCAACCGAAATATAATAGAAATGGAAAGACAAATTAAACAAGGGACACCTTTGAATGTGCTATCTCTCGAGGACTCTGTTCACGATTTTGAGTTAATAAGCGAACATCTAATAAATTCAGGTTACGATTTGACTATTGTTCGTGTCGATAATAAGAGTGACTTTTCTAACTTGCTATCAATTAATCAATATGATATTGTTTTGGTGGATTTTAACCTTCCAAGCTTCGATGCCTCCGAAGCGTTGAATATACAGCAACTACTTTGCCCGGATATTCCCATAATTTGTATATCAGGTTTTATTGGCGAAGAATTGGCAGTAGAATTATTAAAAAAAGGTGCTGCCGATTATGTACTTAAAGATAGAATTGGTAGATTGGCTTTTGCAGTTCAAAGTGCTATTGAAAGTGCCAGAACAAAAAGAGAATGTAAAATAGCTGAAAAAGCACTTCAAAAAAAAGCAGATGAGCTACAAATGTATTATGAATTAACTATGGGTCGGGAACTTAAAATGGTGGAACTTAAAAAAGAAATAAATGATTTGCTGAAAAATTCCGGACAAGATTTGAAGTACTTTTTGTAGTCCTTATATACATATAATTACTTTCTAAACTGCTGAAAAACAATGATATTTTCAAAGCCTTCGAGTGTCTTTATCCAGTGTTTCAGAACACCATTCACTTCGTAGTTTTGCTTTTCAAACATCTGCCGGCTAGCAGTATTATTTTCGGAAATGTGACAGTAAAGCTGATGAATTTTCAGGAAATTAAATACGTAATCCTCGACCAGTGCCAGTGCCGATCCGGCAAAACCGTTTCCTTGATACTCAGTATCAACGTACAATCCCAAAGCCACCCGGCTGTGATGTAAATCGAAATCAAATAAATCGACGGTTCCAACCACTGCGCCTGAAGCTTTGCTTACCATCATCAATCGCAGTTCTTTGTTTTCGTAAATATCTTTGTCGGAATTAAGAATATATTGCTTCAATGCGAAGCGAGAATATGGATTTCGGGTATTGCCGACTGCCCATAACAATGGATTATTTTCCCACTCGTACAATCGGTCTAAATCTTCCGGTTCTACAGCCCGAAGCTTAAGAGTTTCGTTTTCAAGAAATAAATGCTTATTCTTTTCCATTTTTAGGATACATTCTTGATTGTAGAAAAATCACTTTCCACGAATCAGTTGAAAAATATTCTTTTTTGCAGGGAGTTGATACTCAGGTTC
>Ga0302296_1002761_pt1 | contig 11621 bp, 11 predicted proteins | sample III_Fen_N3_1_FD_194546 | JGI IMG/M metagenome (GOLD analysis project Ga0302296, IMG submission 194546) | Peat permafrost microbial communities from Stordalen Mire near Abisko, Sweden - III_Fen_N3_1 | ecosystem: Environmental > Terrestrial > Soil > Wetlands > Permafrost | place: Sweden: Abisko... | reverse complement strand
TTAAAAGAATCATCAAAAACAGCTTTAAATGAATTAATTAAACTTCTTGAAGATAATCCAAATATTACCATTGAATTAGGTTCACATACCGACATGGTTGGTGATTCAATTAAAAACATGGAATTATCAATGAAAAGAGCTCAATCAATAATAACATATTTAAATGAAAAAGGATATGATCCTGATCGATTAGTTGCTAAAGGGTATGGCGAATCTCGTCCTGTAATTATTGATGAATATATGAGTAAAGAAAATTCAGATTTTAAAACCGGAGATACGCTTAATGAACGCTATATTTTAGCTTTGTCAACAAAAGATATTCAAGGAAAAGCAAATCAGATAAATAGACGTACAGAACTTCGCATATTATCTTCTAATTATATTCCTAAACCCGAGTATTTTATTCAATTTAGAAATAAAAAGAAAACGGGAAAAAGTGAGATGAATTAAAGTTCTCCATTTACTATTTTCAAACACCAAGGTTTAATATTTTCATTCTTCTTGATTTTAATAGCTTTTACATTAGCTTTTTCTGCTGCTATTATATCTCTTTCGCTATCTCCTATCAAATACGATTGATTGGAGTCAATATCGAATTTTAATAGAGCTTGTTCAATCATTAAAGAACCGGGTTTTCTACAGTCACATTTTGAAATATCTGAATGATGTGGACAAAAATAAACTGCATCAATTGTAATGTTTCGTTCTTGAAGCTTTTCTGTCATATATGAGTGTACCTTATTTACATCATCAAGAGTGTAAATACCTTTTGCAACACCACCTTGATTTGTAATTACAATTAACTTATATCCTGCATTTTGGAGTAGTGTTAATCCTTCAAAAATACCTTTATTAAAAATAAAATCTTCTGTCTTATAGGTGTAATATAATGTTCCATCATTAATAACACCATCGCGATCTAGAAAAACAGCTTTGTTCATTTATTGTAAAATTTGAGATAAAAATAATTGGAATAAATCTGGTTTTAGAATTATTGGAAAAATGAATCCCCATACCGATCCAAGTATGTGTGCATCGTGAGCAATAGAATCATTGTTCTTCTTCATTAAATAAAATGATGCAAGTATATATAGTAAACCAAATAAAACGGCGGGAATTCCAATTGGCAGTCCTAATAAATAAAGTTTATTCATAGGACGATATAAGATAAATGCAAATACTATAGCAGAAACGGAACCTGATGCACCTACGATACGAGTATTTATGTTATTTCTTGATTTTATTAGCGAGTATAATGTTGCGAAAACCCCTCCACTAATATAAAGTAAAATATAGAAAAACCTTGAATTGAATGTTTCGTTCGAAATTTGTTCGACTGCTACCCCCATAAAATATAATGAAAGCATGTTGAAAATCAAATGCTCCCAATTTGCATGGAGAAAAATATGGGTAAAGATTCTGTAATATTGCTTATTGTGCAATACTTTAAATGGAGATAATAATAGCTTATCAAAAAGCTGAGAATTCTGAAAAGAAATGTATGTTATAATTATAGTTAATAAAATAATTATAACCGTTATCATTTTCTAAAAGAATTTACTCAACGCTTAATTGCCTGAACCTAAGAATTTTTGTAATAGTGTTAAAAGAGTATTAGGACGCATTGGCTTTGTTAAATAACCATCAAATTTTCCTAAAGGATAATCATCTTGAAATAATGATGCGTAAGCTGTTTGTCCAATAATTGGTAAATCACTCCTCATTTCCTTAATCTTTTCCGAAGCGTCAAATCCATTTATAACAGGCATTTTAATGTCCATTAATATCAAATCGATCTGATTGTTTGGATCTTCGCACATTCTGATTACTTCTTTACCATTCTCAGCCCAAAGAATTTTTGCACCGGTTTTACGTAAAGTCTTTTCAATCAATTTGTAATTGAAAATTTCATCTTCGGCAATTAAAATTACTTTGCCTTTCCAATCAATGTTTAACTGTTCATTAGTTTCACTCATAGCTACTCCTTAATTATTTATTTAAAGCAAATATAATAAAAACAAATGTAATTCGTTGACTGTCGTTATAAAAGAATGTAATAATTTTAAAGTATTATTCTAATAAATCTTTAGGTGTTGTGAAAATTATTCTTTTTGGCCTTATCTTTGACTAAGTATAGTATAGAATCACTTAAAATATGAAATATGAAAACTGTAATTAAAGTATCTTTATTTGCTTCGATGATTTTACCCGTATTGTCATGTACATCACATAGAGAAGTTAAACGCGTAAGTACAGAACAAACAGTTGATTTAAGCGGTCGGTGGAATGATTCAGATTCAAGACTTACTGCAGATGCTTTAATCGAACAAGTTTTAGGTGATAGATGGTTAAATGAATTTATGCAAGCAAATAATGGCAACAAACCTTCTGTTGTTGTTGGCTTGGTAAAAAATAATAGTCATGAGCATATCGATGCTGAAACATTTATTAAAGATTTAGAGAAGTCATTTGTAAAATCTGGTCGTATTCGATTAATTCAAGCTGGCGATAATAGAGAAGCATTACGTTCTGAAAGGGCTGATCAACAACAATTCTCTTCTAAAGAAACAGCTAAGAAATGGGGCAAAGAATTAGGTGCTGACTTTATGCTTCAAGGTACGATAAGCTCTATTGTCGATTCGTATAAGAAAGAACAAATTACTTATTATCAAGTAGATTTACAACTTACTAATATTGAAACAAACGAAGTTGTATGGATTGGCGATAAGAAAATTAAAAAATATATAGCAGAGTAGTTTTATGCAAACAAAAATAGAATCGATTGTAGAATTTATTAAGCTTAAGGTAAAAACAAGACCTAAAGTTGGAGTGATTTTAGGTAGTGGATTAGGTGCATTAGTTCATAATGTAGATATTGAAATAGAAATTCCTTATACTGCAATACCTGGTTTTCCAATCTCAACTGTTGAAGGTCATGCAGGAAAACTAATCTTTGGTAAAATTGGTAATACACAAGTTGTTGTTATGCAAGGTCGCTTTCATTACTATGAGGGGTACGACATGCAAACAATTGTTTTGCCTGTTAAAGTAATGAAACAATTAGGAATCGAATATTTATTTGTTTCTAATGCTTCTGGAGGATTAAATCCACTTTTTAGAACGGGCGATTTAATGGTTATTATTGACCATATAAATTTCTTTCCTGAGAATCCTTTACGTGGACCAAATGATAATAAAATAGGACCTCGATTTCCTGATATGAGTACTGTCTATGATAAAGTGTTAATCGATACAGCTTTCCATATTGCAAATGAGAAAGGAATAAAGTTACAAAAAGGTGTTTATATTGGAAGTAGTGGGCCAACTTTAGAAACTCCTGCAGAATATAGAATGTTTCGAATATTAGGTGCTGATGCTACTGGTATGTCTACAGTTCCAGAAGTGATTGTAGCGCATTATTTGGGGTTAAAAGTGTTTGGGATATCAGTTATTACAAATGAAAGCGAACTAGCTACAGAAATGATTACTACGCACGAAGATGTTCAAATTAATGCAGCATCTGCTGAACCAAGAATGACAAGTGTTTTTGTTGATTTAATAAAAATGCTTTAATTCTCTTAACTAAATACATTTGAATATTTTATTACTATAATGATCCAAGATTATTACTAATTTAAATCTTAAGTATAAAGCAAAAAAAAAGCGATACAATTTGTATCGCTTTTTTTTGCTTTATGTAATATCTTATTTGTCTGTATTCAAGAATCCAATTAAAACAGCTACACAACCTCTAGCAACTTGGTCAGATGCTTTATCATCGTTAGTTGTTACTTGAATTGAAACAATCAATTGTTGACTTGCTTCTAGTTTGAAATCCCAAACTTTAGCATAGTTAGCTTCTTTATTGCTGAACAATACATTTCTGTCAGCATCTAAAATTTGAAACTCAATTGGAGGTAATGACGCATCACCACAAATTGCTATCCTATATTCTTGACCTGAGTAGAATGTTTTGAATAACTCAGCAGATTCACCTTCAGATAATTCAGTAGCATTATAAATACCGTCGTGAATATAAGGTTCAAGTTGAGGTTTGCAAACACCTTTAGCGAAATTTTTGCACTGAGCGTATGATGTAGTAGTTGAAGTAATTGCCAATGCAGATACCAACAATATTATCGACCAAATTCTTTTCATATTCCTTCGTTATTTATATTATTTAATAAGTGCTGTTCTTAATTTTAAAGACTCTTCTTTTAGTTTTTTGAATTGATCTTCAGTAATGATTACTTTAGATGTTGCTTTCAATGTTGTTATTTTTGAGTCTTTATCTGTTACAGGAACAATATCTGATGTTTGAACTTTAATAGCATCAAAAGCTGCTTTAACTGGTGCTAAGCTAGTTAAAAGTTGAGCACAATCAGGATTATCGCTATTTTGTTCTAATAATTTTGTCATATCATTAAACGAAAGTCTTTGATCAACAATTCTTTCAATTAGTTCTTTGTCTTTCGACGATTTTGTAACTGATGTTGCAATATATAAACCTTCAATCCATCCACCTGTTAATATTAAGGCAGCTAAGGCAGGTCTATTATCTTCTTTTAAAGACGAGTTTGAATTCATAAATGTTTCAGAAATGATTCTAATAATTGAATCTCTATCATTTACATTTGATTCCATTCTCTTAATAATGTTTTGATCAATTGAACTCAATAGACCTAATGCATCAGCAAGTTTTTTACTTGTTGCCATGTATTTCATTACGGTTTGAGTTTGATCGAAGATTGACGCATAACTTAAGTCAGCACCATAAATACCCATTGCCATAGCCATACTTTTATTTGTAGTATAGTTAGCTGCATTTGTTGTTGGGTTTAATAAATCTTCATTATATTTTGCTCCAGCTCTTTTTATTAACATTGCTGTTTCAATAGGAGAAGGTAATGATAACATTACTCTTTTAGCATCTTTTAAGATTTTCTCTTTTTGAAGGGCTTCATTATCAACTGAAATAGTGTCATCTGAATCAGAGTTACCTCCATTAGATGAACATCCTACAAACAACGACGCTAGTCCTGCTAGGGTCAATATTCTAATGGTTTTAAGATTAAGTAGAGTGACGCTCATATTTCCCTTTTGTTAATTTTTAAATTATACCTAAATTCTTTTCAATGATGAACGTAAAAGTACTACATTTTTTTTTATTTCCAAACGTTTTTAAATATTCAAACATTTTTTTTTGTTTGCTTTTCAAGCATACTGCATGAATGAATATTTGTACTTTTACAAAGTCAAATATATAAATAATTTTAAACTCAAAAAAACATCATGCAAGATTTAGATAAAAATATAGATACTTTAAAGATTGATTTGTTTTCTGGAAATATTGAATTGGTTATTGATGCAATTAATAGAGTGAAATTATCGTCTCATTTTGAGTTGATTGACTCATTATTTGACCTATATATTACAACTCAAAAACAAGAAATTAAAAATCATTTATTCTCGTTTTTTATTGATATTAAAGATAAAAGATTTGTTGATAAACTGGTAGAATCGATAAAAAAGCCAAAATTTACTGGTATTACGACCGAATTATTTAGTATCTGTTGGCAAACAGGATTGGATTTTAGTGAGCATATTGAATTCTTTTTAGAAAAATTAATTGCAGGAAATGATGAACAAGCTATTGAATGTTTTTCGGTGATTGAAAGTTCTATCGATGAAATTGATGAAGATCAAAGAAAAAATCTTGTACTTATTTTCAAAAGTAAAGAATTAGATTTTGATGGTGTGAAGAAAGGCTTAATTCAAGAACTTATTTATATGGTAGAATAAGTTCTACTTCCAAATATTGTTGTTCCAACTCTAATCATTGTACTTCCTTCTTCTATTGCAAGATGATAATCACCAGACATTCCCATTGAAATCGTGTTGAATGATGGATCATTTGCAAAAAAACGTGACTTTGTTGCTTCGAATAGTTTTTTTAACTGTCCGAATTCTGTTTTTACTGTTTCTGCATTGTCGGTAAACGAAGCCATTCCCATTATACCTTTAATTCTTATGTTTTTTAAAGTAGCGAATTGTTCTGACGAGAGCATTTCAAAAGCTTCGTTTTGAGAAAGTCCAAACTTTGTTTCTTCTTGGGCTATATAAAATTCTAATAAGCAATCTTGTACTTTATTTATTTTACTTGCCTCTTTATTTATCTCGCTTAATAGTTTTATACTATCGACTGAATGTATCAGGTGTATAAATGGAATGATGCTTTTTACCTTATTTGTTTGTAAATGGCCTATCATGTGCCAGTGGATATCATTGGGAAGTGCTGCGTTTTTTTGTATGAGTTCTTGTACTTTATTTTCACCAAAATGACGACAACCAACGGCATAAACTTCTTTTATAGCATCTATAGGATGTGTTTTTGAAACAGCTATAAGTGTTACTTCCGAAGATATGCTTTGTAAAATAGTAGTATAGTTTTCTGCGATTGACATTGTACTAAAATCAAATAGTGGAACTAAAATCAAAAAAAATGCCATAGTAAGTAAAACCTACTATGGCACAAATATACGGTAAAAACGCTTACACTAGTTCGTGAAGAACAAGTCCGCTACGTAATTTTGGTTCAAACCAAGTTGTTTTAGGCGGCATAATATTACCTGTATCAGCAATATTCATTAATTGATCCATTGAAACAGGGAATAATGCAAATGCACATTTCATTTCTCCAGTGTCAACACGTTTTTTTAATTCGCCAAGTCCACGAATTCCACCAACGAAATCGATTCTTGTTGATGTACGTAAATCGCCAATGTTAACGATTGGATCAAGAACTTGTTTTGTTAAGATTGTTACATCAAGAACTCCAATTGGATCTTTATCATCGTAAGTTCCTGCTTTTGCTGTTAATGAATACCAATTTCCTTCAAGATACATTGCGAAATTATGAAGACTTTTGGGTTTATATTCATCAGCTCCTTTTAATTCAACATCGAAACCAGTTTTAAGTTTTTCAACAAAATCAGCTACCGAAAGACCATTAAGATCTTTTAATAAGCGATTGTAATCGATAATTCTTAATTGACTTGCTGGGAAGTTTACCGAAAGGAAGAAGTTGTATTCCTCATTTCCTGTGTGATTTGGGTTTTTTGCACGTTTTTCGGCACCAACTCTTGCAGCTGCTGCAGTACGATGATGTCCATCGGCTACATATAAACAAGGTATTTCGTTTTTGAAAAGATATTCGATACGTTCAACTTTTGCTTCGTTGTCGATTACCCAAAGGTGGTGACTAATTCCATCTACTGCTACAAAATCGAAATTTGGATCAAGTAGGGTAACATCTTCAATAATTAAATCAAGTTCTTTGTTATCGGCAAATGCAAAAAATACTGGTTCAGCATTGAAGTTTGTTTCACGGATGTGAATCATTCTGTCTTCTTCTTTATCTGGACGAGTTAATTCGTGCTTTTTGATTAAATTATTTGCATAATCTTCGATTGATGCACCTCCAACAATACCATATTGTGTTTTACCAAACATAGTTTGTGCATAAACATAATAACAAGGTTTTGCATCTTGAATTAAGGTACGATCGGCAATGAACTTTTGAAGATTTTCGATTGCTTTATCATAAACTTGTTGTGTATGAATATCTATTCCTTCTGGTAAATCGATTTCCGATTTTATTACATGAAGAAAAGAGTAGGGATTACCTTTTGCTTCTTCTCTTGCTTCGTCCGAACTTAATACATCGTAAGGGCGACATGCTACTTGACTTGCAAGTTCTGGGTTTGCTCTATATCCTTTAAATGGTTTTAGTGTTGGCATGGTTATAATTTTAAATTGTGAATTTTAAATTATTAATTAAAAATTAGGAATTAATAATTCAAAAAATTATTTATTTACTTGGAATGTTTTATCGCCAGTTTTTAAGAAACCTACAATTTGACGAGCAGCAGCAAGACCAGCATTAATGTTTGCTTCATCGGTTTGTGCTCCTAGTTTTTTAGGTGTAAAGAAATAACGTCCTTTGTAATTTGCTTCGAATTCAGCTTTACAAGCTGGAGAAATATCGCTTAAGTATGCAAAATCTTTACGACTTTCCATTACTTTTAAAAGTTCAGCTTCGTTTATAACTTCACTACGAGCAGTATTAATTAATGTAGCTCCTTCGGGCATTGACATTAAAAGCTTTTCGCCAATTGAATTTTTTGTTTGTGCTGTTGCAGGAATATGAAGAGAAATATATTGACATTTTGCATATAATTCTTCGATTGAATTCATTGCTTTAACACCATCATTTTCGATAATGATTTTATCAACAAAAGGATCGAATGCATAAACTTTCATTCCAAAACCTTTAGCTATTTGACCTACAATTTTACCAATATTTCCATACGCATGGATACCAATTTTTTTACCTCTTAATTCTGTACCACTTGTTCCATCAAAACTGTGACGGTTGTGTAGAACTGCCATTCCAAAAACTAATTCAGCAACTGCATTAGCATTTTGTCCTGGAGTATTCATAGCAACAATGTTCTTTGCTGTACAAGCAGCAAGGTCGATATTATCGTAACCAGCACCAGCACGAACAACTATTTTAAGGTTTTTAGCTGCATCAACAACTTCTTTAGTAACTAAATCGCTACGGATAATAACTGCATCAACATCAGCACAAGCATCGATTAATTCTTGTGGTGTTTTATATTTCTCTAAAAGTGCTAATTGAAAACCTGCACCTTCAACTATTTCGCGAATTCCACTAACTGCAAGTTTTGCAAATGGTTTATCTGTTGCTATTAAAACTTTCATTGTATTAAAATATATTTTGTGATTACTTTTTTGTGAATTATAACGGTCTGTGTAAATTGCCACGTAGGCGATATACGTTTTTTATTGATTCCATCCCATAGGGGATGAGCACCACGAACATGATGAGCAAGATGAAAAAATATGTGAGGTAAATAGTACCATGTATATTTTTATTTCGTGAGCAAAAGTACGTGATAAATTAATTCGTTCAAATAAATATCGGTAAAAATTAAAAAGTTTTGTTGTTGGATTGTGTGTTTCAAGGTTGAAGACCTACGAGGTTTTAAAAACCTCGCAGGTCTATATGCCGAAATTTATAGAAAATGCAAATAAATTGTGGAGAATAGTTGTGTCTTTGTGTTTTGTAGAGCCCTAGCCCGCTACGGCTTTATTGTTAAAAACGAATAATGGAAAAAGAGCCGTAGCGGGCTAAGGCTCTACGAGAGATTGTTGAAATATTGTTTTATTGATTAAATAAAAAAGACCATTGATGAAAATTGAACTTTATAATTAAATCTTTGCTAAACTCAATTGCGTTTTCAAACCTTCATTTTAAATATGAAACAACTGTTGATTATTCGTTTTTAATTGTAATTATTTCATATTTTTAGATTGCATTTTGAGATACTAAAACGACCGATTAGCAGGGATGAATAATATTTAAAAAGTACAGATGAACTGTCTCTTTTAATAATACTAAATTACAATATTTAAAATATGAAAAAAATAATACTTTCTATCTGTTTAACACTTTCAATTTTCAGTATTCAATTTTCTTTTGCTCAAACACCAACATGGAAAAATATTACACCTGCAGGTTGGACGGGAAATTTTAAAGTAATGACCTTTTTAAAAGGAGGAACATTAATAGCCGTATCCGATAGTGGATATATATATCATAGTACCGATACGGCAAAAACATGGACAGTAGCAAAATCACCAGTAACACAGGTTGAAGATATGAAATTCTATCCTGATGGTAAACGAGGCTATATTGTTTCGGGAACAAGTCTTTATTACACCTCTGATGGAGGCTATAACTGGGCAAAAAAAACTATTACAGGAACAACAGGGATGACATATTTTTTCTGTATTTACATTAAAAGTGAAGACACCTTATTACTAGGAACACGAAACGTGTATGTTGGTTCAAAAATAATGCTGAGTGCTGATGCTGGAAGCAGTTGGAAACAAGTAGCATCAAATCTGTTTCTTGGAGGGAATAATGCATATAGTGCCTTACTCACATTCTTTTTTGACACCCCCTCTCATGGATATGCATTAGGACAAGGTTATTATGCTATCACAAGTGATGGTGGTAAAACTTGGGCTAATACTAGTGAAGGAACTACTACATATAATTGTAGTGCAACTTTAAATTCTCAAAATGAAATACTTGTGTATACCGCAGGATGTATAACATTATCAAAGACTCAAGATATTAGTAATCCAGAAACTGGCATGTGTTCTGATGGATTTGAAGGTGGAGTTGTTCGTTTAGGAACGACAAAAATTTGTATTTCGGCAGATGACCATGGCAATATGCATAGGTCAACCGATGATGGCTATACTTGGACTACAACCATACTAAACAGTAATAAAAAATTTAAAAGCGTTGTGGTAGTTGACAATAATACTGCAATTATATATGGGAATGAACTTACTATGTTTAAAACAATTGATGGTGGAGTAACATGGCAAAAACTTGTACATGGAGGTGGTGAAGGCTTTAGTAAAATTGTATGCAAAACAGTAAACGAATGTTTTATCACTGGAAAAGCAGGACGTTTGTTCCGAACTCAAGATGGAGGCAATTCGTGGACATGGCAGGATTTAGGAGTATCAAATCCATTATATGAAATAACTTTCCCAACACAAGATACTGGATATGTTAGTGCAAACAAATTAATTTTCCGAACAACTGATGGTGGCTTTACATGGCAAAGTTTTAAACTCAAAACCGGTGGTAGTGTATTGAATTTTCCTACCAAAGATGTTGGGTATATTGGATACACTAATATGTATCCTTATATATATAAAACAACTGATGCAGGAGTTACCTGGAATATGGTAAACCAAGAAATGGGGGGAGGAGGAATCAGCTTCCTTTCATCAAACCATGGTATTTGTGATGGAACGACTGACGGCACCATACTATATACAAATGATGGTGGACAAACATGGACAGAGAAGAACCTTAATTATCAACAAAATACCTCTGCAAAAGAAATTATTCCATTAAAAAAAGGTTGGATGATTTTATCAATAAGAGGCATTAGTCCAAAATTTGTTGATATTTATACATGTGACACCAATTTACATCTTTCACTCTTGAAATCTGTAAATAACTATGGTGGAGGATTAAAACAAATAAATGATTCTAGTTTCTTTTTTGGTGGTTCCGACTCAACGTATTTTTCTAAGGATTATGGAAAGACATGGACTTCATATAAATATTGGACAGGTATAAATGATATTTATTTCCCCAGTTCTCAAATTTCATACGCTTTTGCAGTTGGTTCTATATACAAATCGTATTTCTCGTCCAATTTTAATATTAGTAATATTAAAATAACTAATAAAACAATCACAGCACTAATTTCAACAATTAGTGAGGTAAAAACAGTAAATGTCTTACTTAAATTAGTGAATAACGTAGGTGATACAGTTTATTTTGTAGCAAAAACTATAGAAAATGGAATACCGTTATCTATTACATTGCCTAACAGTATTACAGATGGAACATATACCATAGTCGTGATACCTGAAGATACTTTATTGTATAATACAATTCAAAGTCAGCCTTTTACAATTAAAACAACAAGTAGCGAAAT
>Ga0302296_1002756_pt1 | contig 11634 bp, 8 predicted proteins | sample III_Fen_N3_1_FD_194546 | JGI IMG/M metagenome (GOLD analysis project Ga0302296, IMG submission 194546) | Peat permafrost microbial communities from Stordalen Mire near Abisko, Sweden - III_Fen_N3_1 | ecosystem: Environmental > Terrestrial > Soil > Wetlands > Permafrost | place: Sweden: Abisko... | reverse complement strand
AGAATACTCGTACATATCTTCCTGCACTTTGAATTGAAACAGTAAAACGCAAAAAGCACTTGCCATCATGTTGATGCCAAGTTCCTCTTCCTGTTCAATAATCTGTGGAAGCGACAGTCCCCCGCTGACTAAAGCATTGAAAAAATCTTTTCTCTTCTCACCCTGTTTCTGATAAACCAAGAGCCGGTACTGTTCCAGTATCCCTTTTTCTTTCCTCTGCTTATCAATGGCTGCCGCTGCATTTTTCACTGAAGCCATCAGCTTACTCGATGTTACCGGTTTGAGGAGATATTCGCTGACGCCAATGTCAATCGCCTGTTGTGCATATCCAAAATCGCTATATCCGCTGATTATAATAATCCGCAGATGCGGCATCTCTTTTTTCAATAATTTACTTAACTCAAGTCCGTCCATGAAAGGCATCTTTATATCTGTGATCAGGATATCCGGCTGTTCCCGCAGAATCATCGGATAAGCCAATTCACCGTCACTTTCATCCCCGACAATCCGGAATCCTTCTTCTTCCCAGTGAATATTATTCTTGATGCCTTCCCGTATGACAATCTCATCTTCCACCAAAAAAACCTTGTACATAATTTCCCCCCGAAAAAATACGCAAAAATTCCATTTCCAAATCCGCCGCCAACGTTTGATCCAATCCTGATCCAAATCCTTTCTTACACTCTCTCTTTTATTATTAGCACCAGTAACTGCAAATAATACGGCCCGGATACAATTATCTTGCATTCAGCCATGCGAGTAACGGCCCAAGATTATCCTCATGTACGCCATCAAAACCGTTTTCAATATGAGAAATCGATTCTTCGATATTTTCATCCTTATCCTTACGCCCTTTAAGAATCTTTACGAACATGGACATCATAATTTTATTCATGCCTGTCAGCTCTTTTAAGGGGAAACATCCGCCGCGAAGATAGAAGAACGGGATGCCTGTAATCTTATTCCTTGTGATAACGGCTTCGGCTGAGGGCTCAGCACTTCGTCCGGTACCGGAGCCGCACACCGCTATCACGTTATGTTTGTGTATTTTATTAACACCCTGTATCTTCCCGGCTTTCATCCAGCCGAGAAAAATGATTTCTTCGTCCTGGTTGATATTGGAAATCTCCTGTACCCGAAAAGCGGTAAGCCGCAGCTTTGCAGCGAGCATTTCGGCATACCTTTTGGTAAATCCTGTTTTTGATTCATAAATAATAACCATAATCTTTTCGACCTCCTTCAAAAAGAACCTGCAATCATTTATACAATGTGACGTATCCTCTGGAAAATTACGGCAAGTGTTAATAATCGGTGTTTCCTCTACAGTACCACATAATGCTTTGCCCGTGCTGCATGGAGGTCATAAAAAATGCTCCGGGGCAGTATGGCCCCGGAGCATCAGGATTTTTTCATCAGCTTTGCTGTTTTCCGTCGAACTTTGTGTTGATTTTCCTGACTTTGCTTTTCAACATAATATATTGACTGAACCAAGCAACAATAAAAGCAGTAACAATGTAACCGATTGCTATACCAAGCGGCAAACATCAATCCTGCCCTCTACTTGTTCTTATCAACCCAACAAGAATAATTACTCACGGTTTATTCTTTGAAAGCAAGTATGCTTTGGCCGTATCGGCTGCCTCGCTCGCATTGGGTGTATATGCATTTGCACCGGTCTGCTCGGCAAATGACTGGCTGACCGGTGCGCCGCCGATCATAATATAGTATTTATCACGTACTCCGGATTTTTCAAATTCTTTTATTACATCACCTATTGCGGGCATGGTTGTCGTCAGAAGTGCAGAAAGGCAGATAATATCCGCACCGACTTCCTCTGCTTTTTCTACATAGGCGTGATCCGGGACGTCGACGCCGAGGTCATACACCGTTGCTCCCATGCCCTTCATCATCATCGCCACGAGGTTCTTGCCGATATCGTGCAGGTCGCCGCGCACAGTTCCAATCACGACTTTGCCGACAGGCTTAACACCGGAAGCGGTAAGGAGAGGCTCAAGGATCGTAAGACCCATCGCCATTGCACGCGCTGCCACCAGCATTTCCGGCACATATATCTCATTAATACGAAACTTCTCTCCTACGATTCCCATGGCACGGATGAGACCGTCATCGAGAATCGTCTTTACCGGCATTCCCTCATCGATCGCCTGGTTAACCAATTCTTTGACTCTTTTTCCTTTTCCCTGCTCTATTGCCGCACATATTTCCTGTAAATCCATTATCAATTCCTCCCAGCGGGTAAATTTATCCTATTAATCGTCCGCCTATTTGAATAACTCAAAACAGATTTTTTTTCGATTTAACTATATACGCCGTATATATGCCCCGTTTGATACATTGCCAATGCATTTTCCGGCTTTATAGCATCAATAAGACTGTTGCATGTACTAAGAATGAAGCCGCCGCCCGGTGCTGCTATGTCAATTGTCCGCATAACAACTTCTTCAACCTCTTCCGGTGTGGCTGCCGTCATTACATAATTCAAGTCAATATTTCCCATCAGGCAAAGATCATTCCCGTAGTCTCTTTTTATCTGTGCTATATTCATATTGGCCGTCGGCTGAAGTGATTGAATACCGTCGAAACCTGCTTCAACAATTTTGTCCATTACCTTCCGCAAGTCTCCGTCAGAATGGAATATTATTGGTACGTTCTTATGCTTTTTAATTTCGCTGACAGCGTAACGATAGAAGGGATACACAATCTCATCCATAATGCGGGGCGGAAGAAAAGCTCCTGAGTTAAAAGCTATATCATCTGCAAAAAATATTGCATCAGCTCCGCTGTCCAAAAACAGTTTTGCCTTTGCTATTTCAAACTCCATAACCTTCTCTCCGAGAATTCGCATTTCTACTGTATTGGTAAGGCAATATACCATATAATCTTCCATCGAAAACATCTCATCAAGCATACTGACAGGTCCGCCAATCTGACCCATCACAAATAAATCCGTATTATTTTTAAATTCTGTGATAATTTTACCGGATACTTTTTTAACATCAGGAATCTGATATTTGTCTGCATCCTCAATGTTTTCCAACGCCGGTTTTGTTATGTGCTTACTACTTTTCCCTAATGCATATTCATGCCCATATATACTTTTAAAAACAGGTTTTCCTTGATTATCGACTCCAATTTGTTCAGCAGGCCAATCTCCAAGGTTAATCAGATCAATATTCAAAAAATTTCTGACCGCAAGATCCCTTTGTGGGTGCTGATAGTCCAGTGGATAATCAGCGCTTAGCAAACGATTAGCAAGACTCCCCTCAATCCAACTCTCACCCTTGGGTATCCTGTCGCCTTCTTTATGGTGAATGGCATTAAGAACTCTTTCTCTTCTTATCATCTTCAAATATCCTTTCAATCAGAATATTTTCCATCTTCAAAATCGATTATTTCTTTGCTTCATCAATCATAACCAGTATGTTTTCTTCAGGGGTTTCTCTGCCGACCTGATCACCGGTACCAATTATTAATCTCGTTGATCCCTTAAAAGCCGTTTTTATTTCCCTGACTTCCCGTTGGACATCTACCGTCGTCCCTCTGATTAATGTTTCAACGGTATGGACGTTTCCGTTCATCGTAACTTTGTCCTGTAGAAGCTCTCTGATTTTGACAAGCCCTTCGAGACCGTCAACATCTCCGCCGGGACCCCTTTCAAACGGGCATACACAATCTATTCCGATTTCTGCAAAATCTGAAACTGTGTCCATTGATTTGCCATGAAAATGAATGTGCAGAAGTTTCCCGTGTCTATGAATCTCATCAGCCATTGCCTTAATATATGGCTTATCCCATTGTCTCCACATATTGGGCCCAATAAGGGAATTACATGAATACGAGCAGCCAATGGCAAAAGATTCAAAAGAAGTGTTCTCACAAACTTTTTGAATAAATTTCATCTGGTAGGCTATGTATCTGTTTCTATACGACTCAATCTTCTCCGGATCTTCTGTAAAGAAGTAAATGACAGCTTTTTCAAACCCTATGGTTTCAGCAATAAAGTCAAAAAACGGTGTGCCCAGCCACATTTCTAATAAGAAGCTCTCACCGACCGATTCATGGCCTGCATTTGCTGTCCTGAAGTCGAATATATTATCCTCTGACAAAAGCATGTCAATGCAGTCACCTAATTCGTTTTCATCCTGGGCAATATGCTGTTCAACCCATGATGGTTCATTCAAATCATATATTTTTGTTGACCGGAATTCCTTTCCTCTGAAATTGATAAAGCTTGTATCCCTGTATTGGGTTTCATTTACTTTTTCGAGTTTCGATCTTTTTTTGATGTCGGAATTTTCTGTCTCTGGAAAAGCTGCGCCCCATCCCTCTGTACCGTATTTTTCAAAAGTAATTTTCAGTGCCTTCCAGAACGGAACTTCTTTTTCGAGTTCCAACATACTGATACCTAATACCCGTGCAGGTATATAGTTCCAAAATTCCGGGGCTACTGCCCACCTATCAGAAGCAACTCCCCTGTAAGCGTTTATCATTCTCTGCTTTGGTGTAAACACTCGTATTACCTCCAATATTTCAAAAGCAAAAATCAGAAAGACTTCATTCAAAAGCTACCTCAAATGTAATGATTTTGTCCGGTTCTACGACATAAGAAAGGATCCCGTCCACCGCCAAAATCTCCTGCCGGCGGTTTTCATTCATATCCGTGATCCAAGCTGTTGCAATCGGACGGATTGTACGAATCACCGCGGTTTCTTCTTTTGAATATGGATTGTATACCCTGAAGAGTAATGTATCCCTGTCTTCTGTCTTTTTAATCGCAGATACTGTTACATTTTCCACTGAATAAAAACTACCGCATCCGGACAATGATTCCGATGATTCCGTCATACTGAACTGTGCACTCATGACAGGAACATTAAAGCACCTCGCAGCCTCGTGAATATTGGAGTTCTCCCAATTTCCACTGTGCAGCATCAGTGCGTAGGAAAAATTGAGCAGCTGTTGAAGTTGTCCGCCTTTTTGCGATTCATAGTTTGACTCGCTTCGGAACTCTGTGCAAATAATGTTGCGCACAGCGCGAAATAACGTACAGGATAAAGTTCCCGGAACGGACGCATCATATTCACCCAGTTCAGTTGAAATGAGACCGAAACCGTTGCTGCCATCCGAAACATCGACAAAATTCTGCATAGGCAGCGTGCAAAGTTCGTTGAAATATTTCCCGTTCGTATCTTTCATCGGCAAAACAGGCCTGTGATCCACGCAGAAGTGACCCTGGGCATCTGCAAAATCAGCCTTGATACCTGTATCAAACTTGACACTCATCATATGATCTTCGACAGTATTTGCTATTGTTGTACGGACTTCCAATATCGGTGCATTCTTTTTCAGGGTATAACGGATTGTGACCTGCGATGCCTTCAGACTGGTGTGTCTGCTGCTGTTACCCTGCACACCATTTTCCGGACGTTCGCAAAATGCAGGCAGCATAAAATCAAATGCCACATGGATACTCGCCTGCAGCGGCGTATTTTCTTCAAGCCAAATGCGCGCGTGGGCACCCTTACTTGTGCAAATTTGATTGTTGTATGGAGGGTAGTGAGTCCAATAATCACCGACATCTCCTGTGCTTTCGAAATAATTCATGGGACCGGAAAGGTAACCTGTGACCTTATCTGCCAATAGAACACTTCCGTCAGACAATACCTCAACACTTATACGTTCATTTTCCATATGTGTTGCTGAGGATGCCAGTTCTCTTCCGTCTGACATGCGGGTTGCCGCCCAAAATTTCTGTTTGCGGACAAAATGCTCTGCATCTGATAAACGAAGAACCTTATAACCGCCTGCAGGGATTTCCCCGCTGTCCACAAGGACAGTGTGCCTGTCGGCGTAGTAAGGTTCCGGCCGTGAATATAAAGATACGACCGGTGTGACTGTTTCCTTCCGGGCAAGATGGGAAGTGAATATAGGATTTCCCTGTGTATCCCGAAAGGTAAAAGACCATATATTATCGTCAGCTGGTGTGTCTACAACAAGTGTAAGAATCTCCCTGCGGGCAAAAGGAAGCGGATTGACAAGCATGACCAAAACATCCGCTTTCGTACAGGAAGACGGCGCAACCCGAAGCGCAAGCTGGCGCATGAATTGTTCTTTAACACAGTCGGCTATTTCACACACCTGAGCAAGTCTGTACATGATATCGTTTGCTGTCTTATCCTGCGTAACCCCGTTTATACTATCGTGTGAATGTGACAGGAGCAGGTATTCCATCGCCCTGTCCAGATAATTTTTATTATAACCCATGCCAAGAAGAGACCCTGCAGCAGCCAATGGCTCAGCAACATCCATCAACATTACCTGTGCCAGTTTATTATTCTGCTTAATTGGAATGCGGGTCATGAGGGCATTTCCCGAAACAGCAGGAGCAGGGCCGTCGCGAAGTTCACCCGTAATAAGGGTAAGGGAATCCCTGTCGATAGTTTTATTGAGCAGCCTGATATATTCATCCAGGCTTGCGTGTTCAAACACAATATCGTCTCCGGCTGTTTCCTGGTTTATTGCGTTTATTAAATCCAGAAGCTGCGGCTGTGCAGTTGTAGAATCCGACCCATCCATAATAAGTCGATGATCTTTCATCACCGTATCATCAACAGCGTTCCAGGATTGCATAGCCATTTCCCTTAAGTGTTCTTTATGGATTACATCTGTATGCGTTAGTTTGAAAAAATCCTGCTCACTGGCCGTCTTCCCGGAGCGATGATAAAAACACTCTTTGCCGTTCTGGTAGCGAAAATCATCAGATTTATATTTTCTTCCGCTCATTGCATCAATATAAGTATGCATAAAGAAATTAGAACGGGCTTCATTTCCAAGTCGAGTCGTTAGAAGCCGGGTACCATCTTTCCCTTCCCAGATGAACTCTGATTGCGGCGCCCGTTGTTTAGAAATATTTTTCGCAACGATAACGGTGTCAATTCCGAATCCTCTATATATCTGCGGCATTTGGCTAGGTTTACCCCATCCAAATGATTCGTACCCTATAGACAATTTTTTGCCATATTCCCTGCAGACCCGATCCCCTTTAAGAAGATTACGGACGATACTTTCACCACTTATCGGATAAAGATCAGGCAGCGTATACCATGGTCCAATAATCAAACGGCCATCAAGTATGCGCTCCAGAATTCGTTGCTTATTTTCAGGTCGAAGGAGAAGGTAATCCTCCAGAAGCACTGATTGTCCATCAAGCAAAAACGAATTATAACCGGGCTGAGTATCAAGAATGTCCAACAGCTCATCAATCATTTCTGCCAGATAAAGGCGGCTTTCCCATATCGGATATCGCCATTCTCTGTCCCAATGGGTATGTGTAACTACATATCCTTTAGCCATACTTCTTATCTTCTTTCCCTGCCCATATTTTTTTGTCGCTGCAGTATTTCCAATAATCACCGCCTATTGTGAGTCGATTCTTTTCCCATCCGTCTATCATGGCACGTGAATCGTCCCAGTTATGTATCCCGCTAAGTGCATCCATGGTCTGAACGTTCTGTCCTCCAAGAGAGCATGCGGTCTGTATAGAATCTTCAATATCCATCCCACGTAAATATGCTGCAATAAAACCTGCGATTGATGAATCTCCGGAACCGGTCGCGGATGCAACCCTGGGAACATAAAAGCTTTCTTCATGAAGTTCCCTGTTGGACCAATTATTGATATCTCCCGGTTTTGCAGCTCCGATTTCGGAAAGTCTCTCTGCAGATGAAGTACCAATGTAAAAACCTTTTACCCCACACTTTATTGCTGCAATTTTAGCCCCGTATGAAAGCAGCTGCTTTCCAAGCTTCTGGAGTGCATTCATATCCAATGCATCCAGAAGGTCTCCTCCGCTCGAATCATCATTCAAGCGATTGAAAGAGTCGCGGTCGATCATGAACATTGTTTCTTCAACACTAGGCAGGTACAGATCAACATAGGGCAGCAGATTCTTTAGCAGCTTATCCCAGTCTGTCTTTCCGGATGCAGAATTTGCATCCGGCAGCGACATATCAAGAGACGTAGTTACACCTAACTTTTTCACTCGCTTAAATATTTCAATTAGCTCGTGACCTTCATTTGCATACATTTGTTTCATAAGCGGAGGATAACCAAAATGAAAAAGTTTCGCCTTTGCAACAGCTTCATAATCAATGTCGTCAGCACAAAATGTATTATTTGCACCTGGATTATGCAGGAATATTCTGTCATATCCCGGCGGAACAATGACTACTGTATATGATGTTTCTTCTCCTTCAACAACGGTCATGTAGTCTGCAGCGCCTATCTCGCCCAACATATCCAGCACAAGGCTGCCGAGTTCGTCGTTTCCTAATTTTCCCATCAATTGTGTGCTGATCCCAAGCTTTGTCAAAGCAATTCCCGTATTTGAGACCGGACCACCGGTAGAAATAGTAATCTCTTTCATGTTGACGAGTTTGCCGGGGATAAAAATTTCTTCCATGGTTCTCTTACGTGACTGATCAAAACCCGGCGCCAGATCCAGGCAAATATGACCTGCAACAATTACATCGTAACTCATTTATAAAATCTCCTTTGATTCAGACATTCTGCCAATCAATCTTTATGCTGCGGTGTTCCTTATTAGAAATATGCATATGCTCCAATAATGCATCTACATTGAAACCATCTTCATAACTTGGATTTCCCTGGACGCCTTTTTCAAAACAATCATTAAAATAGGCAATTTCTTTATTGAATGGATTTTCCGGATTGAAGCGGTATTCGGTAGAAGTGCCTCTTTCATTATCATAATGGACAAGCAAGACCCCGTTGTTTTCCGGATGATCCCACATAACCGTGTATAATTCCAACCGCCCTTTGGTGCCTGTAATCTGGATGCCTTCATCCCAAGAGTTGCGTTCATATCCGATATGCTTTAAGGGGTGTGCATACGTCTCAAACTGAACTGTCTTATCATCATCATATTCAAAGATTGCAGTTGCTTTCCTGTCAAATTTTGTGCCCGGATAATAATTAATGTTGGCATATACGCTATATGGACGTCCAAACAAATTCAGTATCATATCGAGGATATGGCTTCCTGCACAGTTTGTCACAGCACCGCCATAACCTTCTAATATGGCCTCCAAATTCCAGCCATGATCAGGTGTATAGAAATTTCCCCAGGCCTGATAGGAACGGGCAGTTGCCGCGAATACTTTTCCGATTTCAGGAAGAAGTTCTTTTAGTTTTTGTTCCGCGCTGAAAAAACGTTTCATATATGATACGAAGAAAATAGTGCCTTTATCTCTTACTGCCATGACTGTATCATAAGCATCAGGTTGATTTGTCATCATTGTTTTTTCACAGATAACATGTTTTCCTGCTGCGATAGCTTTTGAAGCAGCATCCTTGTGCACGACTCCGGCGCACACAATACAGACTACATCTACATCCGGGGATGCAATCAGTTCATCGTAGTCAGCCGTAGCCAGGGCTCCGAATTCAGCAGCTCGTTTTTTTGCTGCTTCCAGGTTGATATCCGCAACATATGTAATCTTCGCGCCTATTTTTTCCAGAGCCGCAAAGTGAAAACGCGAAATATTGCCGCATCCTATAATTCCGTATCGTATCATTATCGCTTTCCCCCTATTGTTTTTCAGTGTTCAGACGTATCAGTTCATCATGACAGCCTTGATGCTGTTTTTTTTGTCTGCCTCAAATGCAAGCACAGAATCCCGAATTGTCTCTAGAGGAAATCGCTTTGTAATCAAGGCTCGCGTATCTACTGTGCCTGAAGAAATCAGGTCCAGACATTCAGGAAAATATAAAGCCGGAGATGCATGCGAAGCACGCAGCTGCAATTTGTTAAAATGAATAGTATTGCTGTCAATTGTAATCATGCTATCCGGTCCATATGAGATACCGAGAAATGCAACAATACCACCGACATTGCAGACTTTTAGAGCTGATGCAATCGTCGAAGGCGGGGCCGTAACAAGTACGCGGTCAACTCCGCCCCGTTCAAATTTGAAGTTCTCGATCGTCTCTTTATCAGGACAGATAACCGTATCAACACCCCATTTTTTGGCGAGTTCTATCCGTGCTTCACAAACTGATAATTCAGAGGCATATACCTTGCGTGCTCCCATTGCTTTTGCGATTCTTGCTGCCATCAGGCCGATTGGCCCAAGTCCCAGAACAAGTACGTCATTCATGATCTTAATGTCTGCCGTTTTGATCAAATCCAGCGCCACGCCCAACGGTTCAACTAAAGCTACCTGATCGAAATCAAGATGTTCATCGAACACAATACAACATTCGCATGGAACGATCATTTCGCCGGCAAAGCCCATATTGTCATTATCTTTTATCCAGAAATTCGGCCCTTTATTGTCCAAATCTACTCTGCCATTACGGGAATTATTTGAAAATCGATCAAACGTCCCACTTTCAAGCACAACTCTGTCCCCGATTTTTACATTTCGTACAAGAGAACCGGTTTCCAGAACGATTCCGGAGACCTCATGTCCAAACTGCTGCTGCTCAGTTGCCCCATACCGCATAAGAATCAGATCATGCCCACATACGCCGCATGCTTTGATTTGGATATGAACTTCTGACTCCTTCAAAGGACGAAGTACGATATCTTTCAGAGTAATATCAAACGGTGCCTTTACATAAGCTGCTTTCACAAATCTACCTCCAATTATTTTTTCCTAGGGCACGGATATAATATAATTAGCCCTGGGAAATTCCGGAAATCATCTATACTTTCATTCTAAAGGGAGCAATATTTCACTTCAATTTCAATAATTGCAGTTGTCCTACACAAATTACATGTACCGCTTTTATAAGAGAAATATTTTGATAAACTAATCACACAGGATAAGAAATGACCTGTAAATGTTGAATCAAATCAAACAATATCATTCTGTTTAATGAGGTCCATTGTTATTCACAAAGGATCGGGAGGAAATATGACATTATTTCAGGTGGCAGATGCAATTTCAGATAACATGGTGCTGCAGCGCAACGCACCAATCCGTATATGGGGAACAGGTATCTCCGAAAAACAAATAGACGTTATACTTAATAATGAACATGCTGATACACTCGTTGATGACCGTGGAGATTGGATTGTATACCTTCTCCCCCAGATCGAGTCTTCCGCTGCCTCACAGCTTACGGTAAGCTGTGAAGATTCCTGTTTCATATTCGACAATATTTTAATTGGGGATGTGTGGCTGATCGGCGGTCAATCCAATGCAGACATGTCATTTCACTACAACGAACAAATTTATCAGATCCATAAATCCTTTATTGCTGAGGGAAGAGCATCAGATAACATCCGGCTGCTTGAACAGCAGCGAAACGATGCGCTTGATCATCCGGAAAGTATGCAGACGCCGCAGAAAGGCTTCGTTTATAAGGAGAAGAGTACTTGGCGCGTTGCAGAAGGAACCGAAAGCATAGCTGATTTTTCTGCATTGGGTTACTGTTTTGCCAGATCCCTTACAGGATTTTTGGATAACCAAATTCCAATCGGAGTTGTTATGGCTGCAGCCGGTGCTGCAGCGCTAGTTGAGCTCATGCCACAGGAACTGGCAGATGCAGTGGGGCATCCCCGCAATCCTGAAGGTTCCTTCATGG
>Ga0302296_1002755_pt1 | contig 11636 bp, 2 predicted proteins | sample III_Fen_N3_1_FD_194546 | JGI IMG/M metagenome (GOLD analysis project Ga0302296, IMG submission 194546) | Peat permafrost microbial communities from Stordalen Mire near Abisko, Sweden - III_Fen_N3_1 | ecosystem: Environmental > Terrestrial > Soil > Wetlands > Permafrost | place: Sweden: Abisko... | reverse complement strand
TATCGATCTTACCATCGCCATCTTTGTCACCCGCTATTTCCGGAGCTGTGATCTTACCATCACCATCAAGGTCGCCGGCTATCTCACCATTATCGATCTTACCATCGCCATCTTTATCACCGGCTATTTCAGGAGCAGTGATCTTACCATCACCATCAAGGTCACCGGCTATTTCATCACCATTATCGATCTTACCATCGCCATCTTTGTCACCCGCTATTTCCGGAGCTGTGATCTTACCATCACCATCAAGGTCGCCGGCTATCTCACCATTATCGATCTTGCCATCGCCATCTTTATCACCGGCTATTTCAGGAGAAGTAATTTTACCATCACCATCAAGGTCGCCGGCTATCTCACCATTATCGATCTTGCCATCGCCATCTTTATCACCGGCTATTTCAGGAGAAGTAATTTTACCATCACCATTCAGGTCGCCGGCTATCTCACCATTATCGATCTTACCATCACCATCCTTATCTCCTGCTATCTCTGGAGCAGTAATTTTACCATCACCATCTTTATCGCCAGCAATTTCAGGAGATGTAATTTTACCATCACCATCTTTGTCTCCAGCTATTTCTGGAGCAGTAATTTTACCATCACCATCTTTATCGCCAGCAATTTCAGGAGTTGTAATTTTGCCATCACCATCTTTGTCTCCAGCTATTTCTGGAGCAGTAATTTTACCATCGCCATCTTTATCGCCAGCAATCTCAGGAGCTGTAATTTTGCCATCACCATCTTTGTCTCCAGCTATTTCTGGAACAGTAATTTTACCATCACCATCTTTATCGCCAGCAATTTCAGGAGGAGTGATCTTGCCATCACCATCTTTGTCTCCGGCAATTTCAGGAGGAGTGATCTTGCCATCACCATTCAGGTCACCGGCCACTGTTACTTGTATATTCACAGTAAATGTTGTACTACCATATTCATTTACTGCTGTGATCCGATAATTAGCTGCAGCAGTTACAACTGTCGGATTACCAGATATCTCACCAGTGCCGGTATTTAGGGTTAAACCAGCGGGCAAAGCAGGACTTATACTATAACTGCTCACAGCACCACCACTAACCGTTGGGGTCTCAGAAACAGATTCGCCTGTCATGAAAATAATCGGGCTTGTGTAACTCAAATTAGCAGGAGCAACACCCACAGTAGTATTTGCATCATTTATCGTAATTGAGACAGAAGAAGAAGTGCTACCAATTAAATTACTAGCACTAACAACATAATTAGCTGAAGAACTTGCAATACTTGGTGTACCACTGATAATGCCGGAACTAACGTCCAGAGTCAAACCAATCGGGAAAGCCGGGTTAACGCTATAGCTAATTACAGCACCACCACTAACTACCGGAGTTAGCGCGGGAATGGACTTTCCGGTTACGTAAACAACAGGATTAGCATAACTCAAATTACCAGGAGCTACACTTGTGGTAGTACCTGATGCATTGACCGTAATATTGATCATTGCATTCGTACTACCCGTAGCATTTGTAGCGGTTACCACATAATTGGTAGATGCGCTGATTGCTGTTGGAACACCGGTGATAATACCCGTTACTGGGTCTATACCTAAACCTCCCGGTAAAGCAGGACTAACACTATAGCTGCTTACTGCACCACCATCTACCGTTGGGTTCAAGGCTGAGATAGCTGTACCCACTGCATAAACGGCAGGACTGGCATAACTCAAATTTCCCGGAGCAACACTGGTTGTACTTCCCGAAGCATTAACCGTAATATTGATTGTTGCATTGGTACTACCGGTTGTATTGGTAGCGGTTATCACATAATTAGCAGATACCTTGGTTGCTGTTGGGGTACCTGTGATGATACCGGTTACCTGATCTATAACTAAACCGCTTGGTAAAGCAGGACTAACACTGTAGTTGGTTACTGCACCTCCATTTAACGTTGGGCTTAAGGCTGAGATAGCTGTACCTACGGCATAAATGGCAGGAGTTGCATAACTCAAATTACCCGGAGCGACACTTGTGGTAGTACCTGATGCATTTACCGTTACGTTGATCGTTGCATTAGTACTTCCCGTAGCATTCGCGGCAGTTACCACATAATTGGTTGAGCCGCTGGTAGCTGTTGGGGTACCGGTGATAATACCCGTTACTGGGTCTATACCTAAACCTCCCGGTAAAGCAGGACTAACACTATAGCTGCTTACGGCACCTCCATCTACTGTTGGGATCAAGGCTGAGATAGCTGTACCTACGGCATAAATGGCAGGGGTGCTATAACTCAAATTTCCCGGAGCTACACCGGTTGTACTACCCGAAGTATTAACTGTAATGTTTATAGTAGCTGTTGTACTGCCTGTAGTATTGCTGGCAGTTACCACATAATTGGCAGATGCACTGGTAGCTGTAGGGGTACCGCTGATGATACCTGTTACAGGGTCTATAGCTAAACCTGCCGGTAAAGCCGGACTGACACTATAGTTGCTGACAGCACAACCATCTACCATTGGGCTTAAGGACGAGATAGCCGTACCTACGGCATAAATGGCAGGGGTGCTATAACTCAAATTGCCCGGAGCTACACTTGTGGTAGTACCTGATGCATTAACCGTAATGTTTATAGTAGCTGTTGTACTTCCTGTAGCATTGCCAGCGGTTACCACATAATTCGTAGATGTGCTGATTGCTGTTGGAACACCACTGATTATACCGGTTACTGGATCTATACCTAAACCTCCCGGTAAAGCAGGGCTAACACTATAGATGCTTACGGCACCACCATCTACCGTTGGGATCAAGGCTGTTATAACTGAACCTACAGCATAAATGGCAGGTGTGCTATAACTCAAATTGGCAGGAGCTACACCTGTGGTTGTTGCTGCATCCTTCACCATGATGTTTATTGCAAAACCGGTACTGCCGGATGTATTCGTAGCAGTTACAGTATAATTGCTTGCAGCAGTTACAGTAGTTGGCGTACCTGAGATTATACCGGTAGTGGCATTCAGGCTCAAACCCGTAGGTAAATCAGGACTAACACTATACGTACTTACCGCACCACCACTAACTGAAGGAGCGAGAGTCTGAATGGGTTGTCCGGTTACATAAACTACCGGGCTGGCATAACTCAGGTTGGCTGGAGCTACGCCTGTAGTAACAGAAGTGTCATTTATTGTAATTGACAGACTACAGTTAGTACTGCCACTGACATTCGTGGCAGTGACGGTATAGTTGCTTGCAGCAGTTACAGTAGTTGGCGTGCCCGAGATTACGCCGGTAGTGGCGTTCAACGTTAAACCCGCCGGTAAAGCAGGACTAACACTATAGCCGGTTGCCTTTGCTCCCAGACTGCCAGGAACAAGTGCCGGAATGGATTTGCCCGTTACGTAAACTACCGGAGTAGCATAACTTAAATTGGCTGGAGCTACGCCCGTGGTTGTTGCTACATCGTTCACCGTGATGTTTATTGCAAAACCAGTGCTGCCGGATGCATTTGTAGCGGTTACCGTATAATTGCTTGCAGCGGTTACAGTAGTTGGTGTACCCAAGATTATACCGGTAGTGCTATTCAATGTTAAACCGGCAGGTAAAGCAGGACTAACACTATACGTACTTACCGCACCACCACTAACTGAAGGAGCGAGCGCCTGAATGGATTGTCCAGTTACATAAACTACCGGACTGGCATAACTTAAATTAGTCGGGGCAACAACTGTAGGTGTGATATTTACCATAAAGGAAGTATAACCATAAGCATTAGTAGCAGTTACCAAATAATTCGCGATTGCTGTTGATGCTGTTGGAGTACCACTGATCACACCAGTAGTGCTATTCAACTGTAAACCCGTAGGCAAAGCAGGCATGACACTATAATTGCTAACCGCACCACCTTCTACTGTTGGGGTTAATGGCGAGATGGCTGTACCAACAGCATAAATCGCTAGATTAGGATAACTTAGATTAGCAGGAGCTACACCTGTAGTAGTGGCGGCATCATTAATTGTAATTGACAAGGTATAAGTAGTGTTAATAATTGCATTAGTAGCTGTCACAGTATAATTGCTTGCAGCACTTATAGCCGATGGAGTACCGGAGATTACACCAGTTGTGGCATCAAGAGTTAAACCAGCAGGCAAAGCGGGACTAACACTATAGCTGTTACCTGCAAATTCAAAAACAGGACTAAGTGACGGAATTGATTTTCCAGTCACGTAAACCACTGCGTCGACATAAGACAGGAGAGGATATATTATAATGTGTATTACTGCATTGGTGCTACCCATACTATTCGTAGCCGTAACAGTATAGTCGGCAGCCGGAATCAGTGCTGTAGGCACACCTGAAATGACACCTGTGGTGGTATTCAGGGTTAGTCCGGCAGGTAATGCAGGACTTACAGAGTAACTACTTACTGTTCCGCTTACAGTTGGAGTCAGATTTGTAATAGTTTTACCTAATGCATAAATAAGTGGAGTAGAATATGTCAAATTGCTTGGAGCAACTATGCCCCATGTAAAACCAGCCAAAGTAGCTGTTCCTCCAAGAGTGGTTACACTAACACTGCCCGAAGTACCGATACCTACCACAGCAGTTATAGTATTTGCATCAACTACCGTAAACGATGTGGCAGCAGTACCACCAAAGCTTACAGCCGTAGCACCTGTCAGTTTAGTACCTGTAATGGTTACAGTTGTTCCATTACCGGCACTTGTAGGAGTAAATGATGAAATGGTAGGAGCTCCTATAAATGTAAACCCGGCCAAAGTAGCTGTTCCTCCGGGAGTAGTTACACTAACACTCCCCGAAGCACCGGTTCCTACCACAGCTGTTATGGTGGTAGCATTCACTACCGTAAACGACGTGGCGGCAGTACCGCCAAAACTTACAGATGTGGCTCCAGTCAGGTTAGTACCTGTAATGGTTACAGTTGTTCCATTACCGGCACTTGTAGGAGTAAATGATGAAATGGTAGGAGTTGCTATAAATGTAAACCCGCCCAAAGTAGCTGTTCCTCCGGGAGTAGTTACACTAATAGTGCCCGAAGCACCCGCTCCTACTACAGCTGTTATGGTGGTAGCATTCACTACGGTAAACGTTATGGCAGCTGTACCGCCAAAGCTTACAGCCGTAGTGCCTGTCAGGTTAGTACCTGTAATAGTTACAGTTGAGCCGCTACCGGCACTGGTCGGAGTAAAAGAAGAGATGGTCGGAGTAGCCGCCCACGTAAACCCGCCCAAAGTAGCTGTTCCTCCGGGAGTAACAACTTTTACAGAGCCGGAAGTACCGGTACCTACCACAGCAGTTATGGTAGTAGCATTCACCACGGTAAATGATATGGCAGCAGTACCGCCAAAGCTTACAGCTGTGGTGCCTGTCAGGTTAGTACCTGTAATGGTTACAGTTGAGCCGCTGCCAGCACTAGTAGGAGTAAAAGAAGAAATGGTAGGAGTGGCTGCCCATGTAAACCCGCCCAAAGTAGCTGTTCCTCCGGGAGTAGTTACACTTACACTGCCGGAAGCACCGGTACCTACCACAGCGGTTATGGTAGTAGCATTCACCACGGTAAACGTTGTGGCAGCTGTACCGCCAAAGCTTACAGCTGTGGCTCCGGTCAGATTAGTACCTCTTATAGTTACAGTTGATCCGCTACCAGCACTGGTAGGAGTAAATGAAGAAATGGTAGGAGCTGCTGGTGCAGTATACATTTGTGCAAATAGCTGCCCCGAACTATATGCCACATACAATTTTCCACTGCCATCTATAACCATTGAATTATAAGTAACCGGACCTCCTGAAATACCAACATTACCCACCACACTCCAGGTACTACCATTCCATTTTTTTACAGTAAGTTTATTGCTGTTAGCTACATCCATATACGCCACATATAAATTACCACCGCCATCAATCGCTGTCGAACTATAAACCACAGAATTTGAAGTAGTGCTAATACTACCCAGTATACTCCAAGCACTACCATTCCATTTCTGTACATAGAATTTAAAGTCGTAACTCGATAGATATGTCACATATACATTACCGCTGCCATCTATGGACAATGAAGTAAATTCAGGATACGAGCCTGATGTAGTTATTGCATTACTACTCCAAGCACTGCCATTCCATTTTCGTACTATGAGGTTGTAGTTAGAGTTATCTCCATCCCAAGAAGCCACATACAAATTACTACTTCCATCTATGCCCGATGAAATATATTGAGCTACACTTGTCGAAATTCCGGCACTGCCCACTACACTCCAGGTGCTGCCACTCCATTTTTGTACCGTGAGTTTGTCACTGTTAGCTCCGTCACTATACGCTACATATAGATTACCGCTACCATCCATTGCCGCTGATATATTCGTAGCTGTACCGGACGAAATACCAGTATTACCCACTACACTCCAAGTACTTCCATTCCATTTTTGTATAGTGAGTTTACTGGTTGCTCCATCTGAATACGCCACATATACATTACCACTGCCATCTACAACTGAAGAAGGAGAATAATAAAGAGAACCTGCCGAAATTCCAGCATTACCCACTGCACTCCATGTGCTGCCATTCCATTTTTGTACCGTGAGTTTATTGCTGTTAGCTGCGTCTGAATACGCCACATATACATTACCACTACCATCTATGACCGCTGATGTGCCAGCTGCCCCACTTGCTGAAATACCAGCACTATTCATCATAGCCCATGTACTACCATTCCATTTTTGTACCGCGAGTTTACCACCACCAGCCATATCCTGATACGCCACATATACATTACCACTGCCATCTATGACCGTTGAAATTTGCTGAACTATATCTGTTGAAATTCCGGCAGTACCCACTATATTCCAAGTAGCGCCATTCCATTTTTGTACCGTGAGTTTGTTGCCATTAGCTCCATCTTCATACGCTACATACAAATTGCCGCTGCCATCTATGACTATCGAATTATAAGAAGCTGAGCCAGCCGAAATTCCAGCATTGCTCACCACACTCCAGACACTACCATTCCATTTTTGTACAGTGAGTTTATTGCTGTTAGCTACATCTTGATACGCCACATATACATTACCACTGCCATCAATGCCTGCCGAAATAGCCTGAGCCATACCTGTCGAAATTCCAGCACTGCCCACTACACTCCAAGTACTTCCATTCCATTTTTGTACTGTAAGTGCGTAGCCATTACCGGCAGATGCATCTGAATACGCAACATACAAAATACCTGAACCATACGCTACCAATGACACAGATGCAACAGCACTTACTGAAATGCCAACACTGCCCACTACACTCCAAGCACTTCCATTCCATTTTCGTACTGTAAGTTTGGAACTGTTAGCTAGATCTCGATATGCCACAAATACATTATCACTGCCATCTATCACCGCTGAAATAGACTGAACTTGACCTGCTGAAATTCCGGTACTGCCCAATACAATCCAAGCACTACCATTCCATTTTTGGACTGTGAGCTTGGAACTGTTAGCATCATCCGCATATGCCACGTATAGATTACCGCTACCATCTATTGCCGCAGAAATAGCGGATACAGTAGCTGCTGAAATTCCGGCACTACCCACAACACTCCAGGCACCAGTACTGACAGTATATTTTGTTACTGTAAGTTTGGAACTGTTAGCCATATCCTGATACGCCACATACACATTACCGTTGGCATCCCTCACCATTGAAGTATATTGAACTCCACCATAGCTTGGCTGTACAAACTCATTTGTATTACCCATGGTTTGCCATTGGGCAGCAGCAGTTATACTGCCAAGAAACAGCAATAGTAAAAGTACAGATAGCTGCTTGTATTTGTTATGAAAGGTGAGAGCCTGCAAGTTGCCAAGCGTAACAAATAACCCGAGCACTGTTGCTAACCGGATTAAGTAATGGGAGTTAAATAGTTTCATATAGTTGTTTTGTATATAGTTCGTAGTAAATCGTTACGAGTTACAAGTTACGTGATGTTCAGTATCAAGCCTGTTTATCTGTGTCTTGCTTTCAGCAAACAGATCATTAAACCCAGATTACGCAATAGAATTATATCTGATTACAAGTAATTGAAACCAAACAACTTATTGCTCTTTTGTTTATAATTCTGATATGAAGCAATTTGTAATTACCAAATCACGCTAATGCGTAATTTGGGTTAAATATTATTTCATTCTTAATCCGTTTTTAGCTTATTACTCCAATACAAATAAAGCGGATTTATCTTTCAGATAGGAGGAGTGTTTCTTGATATAAATCAAGAAAAAACGGGAAGGTATTCGTTGAAATTGTAGTAACTGGTGCTTCTAATTGCACGATCGGTTCTATCTGTCAGAGCTGATAATTGTACTCACACACCGTGATGTTGGGAGCAGCATCACAGCGTTGTGGGATTATATAGATTGTATCCGGGTAAGTGCGTGCTAAAAATGAAATAGAGAATTCTTCAGCTTTGGACTGCAAATCGGTCAGAAGTGTGCAAGCCTAACAACCGCTTTTGGCGGTTTGTCGGATAAAAAGAAATAATACAAACTAATTTCGGTCACATAAGTTTCCTCGCTTTATATGCAACACAGTCTCATTCAACTATTTTATTGGTAATAGCATAATGTATCAACTCAACATTACTATCTATATTCAATTTTTTTAAAATACTCAGGCGATGAATAAAAATGGTGCTTGTGCTTAATTTTAAATCTGCTGCAATTTCTTTTACCTTTTTACCCGAAGCTAATAAATACATAATTTCCTGTTCGCGGTTCGACAATGATTTGCTTAAAAACTGCTCATTGTTATCGGGCATAAAGTCCAATGCCAATTGGTCTGCCAGTGTAGTACTCATGTATCTGCCGGTTAAATGTACCTTTCTGATGGCGGCTACTAATTCCTGAAGTGCTGCATCTTTACATACATAGCCCGATGCTCCTGCTTTAAGTGTCCGAAGTGCGAACTTATCTTCCGGATGAATACTTAGCACAAGAATACGCATTTGCAGGTTCATTTCTTTTAAATCGGCAATTAAATCCAGTCCATTACGCCCGGGTATATTCATATCCAACAGCATAACATCGCAATTTATATCTTTGATAATCTGCAATAATTCATCTCCATTTCGAGCTTGTCCAACAACTAATATGTCAGCCTCTTCGTTCAATATCTCTTTTAAACCTTTACAAATAATTTCATGGTCGTCTACAATAAATACTTTAATCATACATTTAGTAATTTAACTCGTAGAATCTATACTACGAGAGATTTATATTATTGAAACTTCTGTTTGCTGAATTATTTATAGCAGGTTTAATATCCGTCAAAATACTTAGTTCAGTTTTCTATGAATAAAAGCGAATTACAAACTTGAGAAAAAGGTGTATCAATACGGTTATGTGTATTTCTCAACAGATAAGGCTTCTCTTTACAGAAGCAGTTACAAGTATGTTTATCTGATTGTTACCCCTAAAAGAAAGCGGTTCAATAAGTCCTATGCATACTTAAAGCTCTTTTCTCTGATTCAGCAAGTACAAATAAAGCGGATTTATCTTTCATATATAGCAGATCTTTTTTGACAAAAGTCAAGGAATGTCAGTAATAGACTTTATTGAATACACCCATACCCAATCGGTCATCCAACCAGCTGGCTACTATACGCTATCTACTTCTTACTACTAACTACCGACTTATTGTTTATGTCTATTTGTTTACTTGTAACTCGTAGCTATTTAAGTATAAATATAAGCGATTTGTTGTATTGTTATCCATTTCGGCTATTTTTTCCTATACCTTTTCTCCAAGCTTCCTCCAAGGATCCTATAAGGTTCCTCCAAGCTAGCCCACAAATGAGTATTTATGCAAAAATACCCTTATGAAATTAGTTTGGTTAGCACCCCAATGGCACTTATTGAATTCTTGTGACCTTCAAAAAGGAATTAGCAAATACTGTCGATGTTCCGCTTGTTACCTTGAGATGCTGAATGGTAAGATTTCCTGCAGTTGTTGTAACGATAATGCCTTTAAGAATGACCCCGCCTGTTTGGGAGGCTGTTGTAAAGAAGGCCTGAGATGAGTTACTGAATACATTTATTCTAGGAGTTTTTATTTAGGTAGAAGGATCCAATCCTGTTATTTGCCCTTCGATGGTGGCAGTTCCTGTATATGCCACTGCATAACTTGTCCCTGTTGTAACAGCATTAGCATCTAGGATATAACAGACTAAAATTCAGTCGATACCAGTTTTCACATTAGTATTTACGGGTGTATGAAGAGTATATTTCTTATCTATGTTTCTTATATCTTACTTGTATTCATATATAATTATGACACCTGCTGTACCGGCACCACCGGCACTACTTGTTGATCCGAGTGCACCGCCTCCTCCTGCGCCATAACCGGTTGCAGCACCTCCTGCGCCGGTAGAAGTTGTTCGACCCTGCCCTCCCCTGCCAAACGGAGAGGATGCACCAATCCCGGCAAGTCCATATGTAGTAGTATTACTAAGCCTTACGCCTGCGCCACCATTATCACCGGGGACATTGATATCACCACCAGTTGCAGTTCCTCCGATACCTCCGGCTACAGTTAGAAATGAAGTAGCGTTTCCTACAGAACCACCACCACCGCCTCCTGCTGTAACTCCATTAAAAGTTGTACCCGCTCCAGTTGCACCGGCTGCACCAGTTCCACCACTAGTACCGGCTGCACCAACTGTGAATGCATAGGTAGTAGAACCTGAATGTGAAATATAGTCAATAACCAAACCTCCTGCGCCACCACCCGCACCAGCACTACCACCCGAAGCAGCACATCCGCCTCCTTGTCCACCACCCCCAACAATATAAACTAACATTTTTGTAGTACCAACTGTGGGTGAATATGGGCTTGTACTCGAAGTTGTAAGTGTCGTAATACCAATCAGAACGCCAGTGTTTACCAATGTTCCTGACGTAGGTAATGTGACATTTGTAGTTCCGGTGGTGGTCAGAGTCGTTGCATTAGCTCCACTGGTAATTAAGTTTCCACCCAATGTGATTGTCATTCCGGTATTGGCAACACCTGTTCCACCATTTGCACCGGAAACAATACCTGTAACATGAGCGGCTAAATCTATTTTTCCCCAGGAGGGAGCAACACCTGCACCACCTGAAATTAAAGCATTTCCTGTAGCAATATCGGGCATCTTTGATAAAGCGGTAGCACTAGAAGCATAAATAAGGTCACCGGTTGTATATGAAGTCAGACCAGTACCTCCATTTGCAATCGGTAATGTACCGGCAGTAGCGGGTAAACCGCTTAACAACGACCAACCGGGTGCCCCGGCAGTAGTATTCATTAAAATAGCACCTGTGGTGGCAGAAGGGGCTAATAGAGAAACAGCACTTGTACCTGTACCATACATCAGATTGTTAGCAGCAATTGCTGTTAAACCTGTACCTCCCTGAGAAACAGTTACGGTCGAAGCACTGGTAAGAATGGTGGCACTAGCATTGGGTAATGTAAATGTTTTTTCGGTAGTTGTTGGTCCTGTAAATTTAGTAAATCCATTGCCCGTACCGCCGTAAGTAGAAGCAATAACACCCGTAACATCGGCTGATCCATCAAAGCTACCACCATAAATTGAACGAGCTGTGACTAACCTAGTGGCAGCTGATGATGGAGCCGACC
>Ga0302296_1002753_pt1 | contig 11641 bp, 12 predicted proteins | sample III_Fen_N3_1_FD_194546 | JGI IMG/M metagenome (GOLD analysis project Ga0302296, IMG submission 194546) | Peat permafrost microbial communities from Stordalen Mire near Abisko, Sweden - III_Fen_N3_1 | ecosystem: Environmental > Terrestrial > Soil > Wetlands > Permafrost | place: Sweden: Abisko... | reverse complement strand
ATATCCCCGAGGGCAATGCATTAGCCAAATCAGTATATAAATCACGTTCTAAATATAATGCCTCGTTGTTCATTGATTGAATGGTGTTATTCTTATTTTCTCATCAAAGCTATAAAATATTTCATACTTACAATTAAGAAAACACAATTTTTACCATCATCCCCCTCAATAACCGCATCATCGAGCATTTTCATCTCACCATTGAGGTAAAAGACCTCATCGATGGGCAAAAAATGCTCACCGATGAGGATATTTTGCTCAATTGAGAGCATTTTTTGATGACTTATGAGGTGTTTTTGCTCGTCGATGGGCTTATTTACCTCATCGATGAGGTTATTTTGCCCAAGGCTGAGGTAAAAATGCCCGTGCTTTATGTTTTGAGGTAGAGGGGGGTACTCCTGAGGTACCCCCCTGTAGTATTTACCCCCCCTCAGTTTGTCTTTATTGAACCGTTCAAACATTTTAAATTGGAAGTTAAATCGGGTGTTTTAACTCTAATTTTCGAAAGTAAAATGCTTGCTTTTAAGCCTTTTGAGTCAAAGAGAACAATTGTTTAGACCATAAATATTTTCCCTTATAAACTTCTTAAACGTTTTCGGTTATTGTTTTGCGATTTCTTCTACAACAGTAGAAGGTCTTTCGAATGCTTTTTTTAGATCGTCAACAATTGCTTGTGTTCCGGGAACATTCATTTTAGCAGCTTGTTTTGCCGAGTTGTAAATGCTTAATGCAGCAACATAAGCATCGGTTCCAGCTGCAATGCGGGTATCGTTAAGCATATCGGCCAAACGATTCACTTCGCGTGCTATGTTTTGAAGATTGGTAAACAGAATGATGTCGCTACTTAATTCCTCTAAATCGACATAAGGAGGAACTATTTTTGATTCCTTTTGTGCATATTGTAAGCACTTTGCTACAAAGGGTGTACGCGAATCGTCAAGCGATACCATACCTTTTTTCGACACATTTTCGAGTTTAATCAAAAATGGCATATTGTTTTTTACTGAGGTTAATAAACCTAATGTTTCACTTACTTTTTCCGATGATATTTCGGCAGAAATGTAATTACTCATATCCTTTTCATGTTAAAAATTAAAACTTTATTTTGTCTCTTTCTCGGTCTAAACGATGGCAAAAATAATAGTAATGCTTATTATAACAAACAACAATCATTGCGAAATATTAACAAGTTTTAAAGATTGTTTTTTGTATTTACATATATTTACACCCGTAAAGGTGATACCGAAAAACCTGTAAAGAGTAGGAGCTATTTTAAAACTATTTTAATTCTATGAAAACAAAATTATTGATTGCCGTAATTGCTATTTTAAGTTTATTAACATCTTGCGTTTCTAGTTTATCTACTGCTACTTTAAACGTAACTGTAGTTGATTCGAAAGGTGCAAAAGTTGATGGTGCAATGGTTGTATTACGAGAAAAGGATAATACGTCGAATTATATTTCGAAAATGACTAATAGCAGTGGACTTGCAAAATTTGAAGATATAGATGCTCTATCTTATATTGTTCGAGTTGACTATTTATGCTTAAATAATGGTACATATACTACCAATAAACTTAGCTCTGGAAGTTCAGTTTCAATAACGTCAACAATCCAAGAACGTGGTGAAATTTTTGTTACTGACGAAACTAAAGATCCTTATACAATTTATGTTGATGGTGTAATATATTCAACAATTGAGTCGTACAAAGAAGTTGAAATTCCTGACGTGATTATTGGTTCTCACACGGTAAGATGTGTTCAGAATAGTGGTTATGTTTCAAAACCTGCTGATTATACATTTAAGGTAACTGTAACGGCTTGCGAAAAATCGAATATTGTATTGTAAATTATACTTTTTTATATAAAAAAGCCAGTCTATTTGGGCTGGCTTTTTGTGTTTTATAGAGTTTGTTGTGGCAACAATTAAAAATTAGGGAGAAATCATAAACTATATATTTGTTTACTGAATGAAATTTTTATTGCCGTCTGCTTTAGCTGACGGATACATTTAAAAAGAGAAATTTGGCTTTAGCCCAAAAAGCAAATAAGAATTAAATGAATTTATGACAAAATATGGTTTTGAGAAAATTACGAAACTTATAAAAGTAATTAGGCTAAAGCCAATATTTGTGTCAAAAGTAATCCGTCTGCTAAAGCAGACGGCAATGAAAAATACAATCTCAAATTTCACAATTACTCCTCAACTTTTAATTGTGATCCAATTTGTATTGTTTTTTATAAGTATGGCTATTTCTGATTTCTTATTAATTCAAATCGATCTTAATAAATCCTTTTAAGTTGGTGTTTCCAAATGTAGCCGAATAGGATTGTGGTTCATGAACTGGAATAACAAATTCACCATTGCCAACCATAGTACCTAATGATGGCAAAGGACGCAAATTCTTTGTTGCATTATCTTGTATTTTCGTTTTTGTATAAGTACCATCATCGTTTATTTCAACAGATACTAACATAGCTTTTTCAACGTCAGACATCTTGGTAATATTCTTGGTATTATTATTCAAATTATCTGAATTGTCGTTATAAATTACAAACAGTTTTTTGTCATTATAACAGGTTGTGAATGAAATTGTCGATTGCAGTTCTATTTGATTCTTTGGTATATAATTGACCGTTGAAATGTTTCCTTTTGAACTAAAACAAGTAATCAAAATTTCTTTCTTAACATGTTTTTCATTCGACATATCGTACAATTCCGACAAAAGAGTATAAGAACCATCAAATCTTTTTACAAGCGACCTTATTTTACATTGCTTCGAAATTCCAAAGTTATCTTTTACTTTGTCTAGACTTTTGCCAGTTAAACCTGCAATTATTGAATTTTCCATTGCAAGGATTCCTTGGGAAACTATTTGTTGATTTGTTGCATCAAAAGTTATGTTAAAAAATCCATTGATATAATCACCTCTATTTTTATTGGGTTTTATGTTCGAATATAATCCTGCACATGTTATGTTTTTCGAATTTCTGTCGACCAATAATGTTATATCTTCGATACATTTTGATGGGAAATTTATTTTATTCTCAGCTACTTCACTAGTATTAGTATTTATGGTTAAAAGCGACATAAAGTAATCGGGTTGTCCTTTGGGAGCTTCCTCTTTCAGAATTGAAAATTTGTTTAACATATATAGATTGTCGTTATAACCCAAATAAACTTCATAGACCTCTGCCATTAAGTATTTTTTATAGGGTAATGTTGGATTCAAAGTCTTTATTTTTTTTAAATCGAAATCGAATATTTTACATTCAAATGTATTATCAAAACTTAAAGGTGAATAATACAGATCAAGCCCTAAGGTATTTTCCTCAAAACGTTCTTTTGTTTCAGCAATTGGGCTAATATTTAGAACCATAAATCGGGTATTATCATTAAACTGTAATACCTCATAGGAACAATAAAATTGGAAGTCAGTATCCTTTTGGTCGAGTTCAACAATACCTCCAACTAAATCGGCATTGTTGTTAAACTTTTGAGCAAGTAAAGTGCGTTTTTTCGTTTTCATGTTTATGTTCTCAAAAAAGAGAATAAAACCATCTTTCATATATAATGCTTTAACAAATAATGTTCTAATTGATCCCATCGGACTTAAATCATTATTAGCATTTGGGAAAAATTCTTGTGATTTAACGAACTTAAGACTCGTAGCATCAAATACATTTACAAATGCTCCCTTATAATCATAATTGTATCGCACTTGAAAAATAAAATCCTTAGTTCGTCCCGATGAAACGGTGTTTTTGTAATAGTTGTAAGGAACCTTATCGCTATACGAATATTTAAAATTTTGAGCCCATAGGTTTAATGTACCTAGTAAAATCAGTAGTAATAATCCAGTTCTTTTCATGTTTTTTGATTTTTGATTTCTATTTCGTGGCAAATATATTTTTTTTCATTGTAGTCCCATAAAAAACTAATGACTATTTTATAAATTAATAAGATTGACGATTAGATGATTTATTATTGGAATAGCTTGCTTCTTATTAACGAGCTGAAAGCTCAGATTAATTCAACTCGATGGCAACGCCTCGAGATATCATATGCAATAACGGTTATTTTCAACAACACAAGGCGTTGCCATTGTGCTAGAATAAATAGCCTTTTCAGGTCGGAAAAATAAATGAAAGAATTCGTTTATGAAATGAACATTGAGAAAACACAAACGACTTTCTCTATTTTTTTATTTGCTCGCTACTTTTATCTCCAAATAATGCATGAGGTTTTATGCTATATCTATCGTTCATAGTATATACCGAAAGTACAATAAATGCAATGAAAACAAGTAGAATAAAAATTTGACTGAGCGTGATTTTTTGAATATCCTGTTTCACTTTTACGGAGCAAACATCGCCTGGACATAATTGGATTTTTTGTTTGAAAAAGAGGGGATAAAATAAGCAACCGAGACAAATACCAAAAGCCGATTCGAAGAATAGAAATATTAAACAGATAAGACAAACGATACCTGTAATTGGGCTATAAGCATTTACAATTATGAAATAATAAAACATCGTAGCCGATAATATTACACCTATAATCCAAGCAAACTTTTTGGGTGCTGCACTTACATATTCGGGCGTTTGATTTGAAACGATGAATCGTGCAAAAATAAGAGTAGGCGAGAATCGAGGATTTATAAAAGCTCGTATTATAAAATCGAGAAAGAAACCAGTAATTACATACTTTATTGGTATAAAGTTCTCCTTAAAAAGTATGAACATTAATGATGTAAAAGTTGCTAAAAAAAGAATACCTGCTGCAGCACGTATTTCACGTTCGTTTAATACGGGGATGTTATATCCTTCAACATCTTCGCCAAATTTGATTATTTTTTTCATATTTCTATTCTTATTTAGTTTAGTAATGATTTTATATAAAGAATTTAGTCGCATTTTTAACTCACCCCCTGTGCTTCGCACATCCCCCTCTCTTTTATAAAGAGAGGGGGCAAGTTTGCATCGCAAACTGGGGGTGAGTTGAAAAAAACATTAAAAACAGTATGATTTTAAATATTTCATACCTTTTTATTACTATGACAATGTAATATTTAATTCATTACACGTATCACTACATTTCCTCTTTTATGACCAGCTTCAACATAGGTATGAGCATCGGACAAATCTTCGAGTGTGAATTGCTTGTCGATAATGGTTTTTAATCTACCATCATCAATTAATGATCTGATGAATTGTAGTGCTTCCGTTTTATTAATCGACATTGCAAAAAGTACTTTCTTCTTACTCCCAAATGATGTTAAAATTGTTTGAAGTATCGTTTTCAAAGTCATTACTGTTACAAGATATTTACCATTACGACTAAGTGCATTTTTACTCTGAGAAAAAGAACTTTTACCAACGGTATCGAATATTATATCGTAACGATCTTTACATTTTGTAAAATCTTCTTTAGTATAATCAATAACCTTATCTGCACCTAGTGATGAAACTAAAGCTACATTCTTGGTACTACAAACTCCTGTAACTTCAGCACCCAAATGTTTTGCTATTTGCACCGCAAATGTTCCAATACTGCCCGATGCACCATTAATCAATACCTTTTGTCCCTTTTGAATATTGGCTTTTTCTTTAAGAAAGAAAAGGGCAGTACTTGCACCATCAACAACCGATGCAGCTTCTTCATACGACATAGTTTTGGGTTTTAAAGCAAGCGATTCATTTTCATTCATGCATTTATATTGTGCATAACAACCTGTTCCAAAACCTCGGAATCCATACACATCATCACCAACTTTAAACTTTTTTACACTATTGCCAATAGCTTCAATCTGACCAGAAAACTCTGTTCCCAAAATCATAAAATGCTTCTTAGGGTGAATAAAACCCAATAGTATTCGGCTTAAAATGGTATCACCTCGTCGCATCATACAATCGGCAGTTGTTACCGATGTTGCGTAAATTCTTATTAATACTTCATTAGGTTTCGGTATTGGCTTATCTGTTTCAACAAGTTCCAACATATTGGGCGAACCATATTTTTTGTAGACTACTGCTTTCATAACGTTTAGCCAGCTCTATACAAAGTAGGAGTTATTCCTGCTTTTTTCTTGAAGAATTTACTAAAGCTCTGAGGATGTTCAAACCCTAGTTTATAGGCTATTTCGTTAATATTAATATCGGAATTGAGTAATATATTTTTTGCCTTTTCCAATAAATAATAATGAATATGCTCCTGTGTGTTTTTACCTGTTTCGCTTTTAAGCAAATCGCTAAAATAATTGGGCGAAAGATTCATTGTTTCTGCACAATATTTAACCGTTGGAATACCATTTGTCTCAAGTTGTGTTGAGTTGAAATAATGGCTAATAAATTCTTCAAAACGAACAATAACATCTTTATTCTGATTGGTTCTGGTAATAAACTGTCGGCCATAAAAACGTTTGCAATAGTTAAGCAACAGCTCAATATTCGAAATAATAAGATCTTGTGAATAATGATCGATATTGGTATTATACTCATTCTCCATTTGTTTTAGAATGGACAATAATATTTGCTTTTCCTGTTCCGAAAGATGTAAAGCTTCGTTTTCGGCATACGAGAAAAAAGAATACTCATGTATCTTTTTACCTAAAGCTGAATTTCGTATTAACTCGGGATGAAAATATAAGCCCCAACCTTCGGTGCTGTTTGCTTCTTTTTTTCGATCGAAGGTAATAATCTGCTCGGGAGCTGTACAATGCAAAGTGCCTTCTTGATGGTCAAATGCTTGTTTGCCATACACAAAATTGCAATGATTTTTAAAATTAACAGAATAAAAACTACAGCTAAAACTACCCGATTCTGGTCCATTCGATACATCAACTTTTGAGTAGTCAATAACAGTAACTAATGGATGTTTGGGTTTCTCAAAACCAGCTATTGCGTGTAGTTCACTTATTGTTTGAACTTTGTATACTATACTTTTCATCTATACATTTTTACATTTACAAAGTAAAGCTAGTTTTGAGGATATGTTGATAGTCAAATTACTGCTTCTTGTATCCAAATTACAGATTATAGGGAATATTTTAAAAATTCAATTTCAATAGTCTGTTATATTAGTTTATTTCAAAAAATCCTGCAATTTCGTTTTAACTATTTCCAAATCAGACATAATATTCCTTACGATTTTGTTATTACTATCGCAAGTAAAGTCAGAATATGCAATGTTAATTAGTGTTATACCATTTTGTGGTAATACTTCGGCACGTCGCTCATCATATATTTTACGTTGTTCGCCACGGCTAATTCCATTTACGGTTTGCATATTTGGTTTCTCATTATAGTCATTGGCTTCGGTATATTCAATAACCAAATTTAGGCAGTCATAATATGCATCAACAGGTAATTGTGTTCTTGTTAGTCCATCTTTATGTAAATCACCAAGGAGGAAATGGAATCGTTTTTGACGTTCGGCTTTTTCAAATAACAAAGTATCACATAAATCTATGACATAAGCTTCGTCGCTTTCCATACGTTTTTTTAGAGCTATCTCTTTTTTCGTTGGAACATTTTCTTTTTCAGCTATAATTTGTGGAATAACAGCTACCGATGGAATAAAATACCAGTTTGTCATCTTCTCAATTCGTTCGGCATACACATAAGGAATACATTTCAAATTCAATTCTCTGTCTAAATCTCTTAAAAAGTTGCGAATGGGTAAGCCATGTTTTTCGTCTTTTTTAAAGATGCCAGCATCAATAAAATTGGGCATTAAGTCTTTCGCTTTTACCTTACTTATTGTTGTATTTTGCTCAAAATAAGCTTGTATAACAGTATTTATTTTGTCAATTGTAGTTTGATCTGCCATTATTATGAATTTTTAAATTAAATGCACCGAATTCCATTTCTGATCATAAGTTCACTAGTGGTAAATATAGTTTGTTCATTTGGAAAATCATGTATTGCTACAATAATTTATCCTTGGAAAAAGAAGTTTCAAATAACTTTTTAAGTATTTATTCTGGTATTATAAATGTAAAGTATACAATTATCAATATTTATGACTAATTAACCTATTAATATTGTTTGCATTACGCAATTATTAAACTTTCTATTAAAAAATAATAGTAAATGATGGCATTTTAATGAAAATGGTTATATATTTGCAGCTGGGTAAGTCTTATACGACCAGCTCCTAATGAATCCCCCCAGGTCAGGAATGAAGCAAGGGTAGTTGGTTGTAGCGGTGCGATATAAGTAGCTTACCCTTTTTTTATTGACTTAAGTCTCGTTAGACATGCTTGTAAAGATTTATAACGAAAATCCCAACGAAAGAGAAATCGCAAAAGTTGTTGAGATACTCAAAAAAGGAGGCGTTATTATTTATCCAACCGACACTGTTTATGGTCTTGGTTGCGATATCTTCAATCAAAAAGCCGTTGAACGCCTAGCACAAATAAAAGGTGTTCGTTTAGAAAAAGCCAACTTTTCTTTTTGTTGTTACGATTTAAGTCATATTTCCGACTTTGCAAAGCCTATCAATAATAGTACCTATAAGTTGATGAAACAAAACCTTCCTGGCCCTTTTACTTTTATTGTAGAGGCCAATAGTAATGTTCCAAAACTATTTAAAAGCAAAAAAAAGACAGTAGGTATTCGTGTACCCGATAATAATATTTGTCGTGAACTTGTAAAAGAATTAGGCAATCCTATTGTTACAACATCAATCAAGGACGACGATAAAATAAAAGAATATACAACCGATCCCGAAGAAATTCACGAAAGATACGGCAAACTCGTTGATCTTGTGATTGATGGAGGTCCTAGCTTAAATGTTCCTTCAACGATCATCAGTTGCCTTGGAAACGAATTTGAAATTATTCGTCAAGGAATTGGAATCGTAGATTTATAAAGAATTTTACAACTTATTGTAATTAGCTCCGTATAGATTGTTCAATTTAAACATCTATGCGTATGAAATCTAGGAATTTACTATTGCTTACTTGTACCTTTGTTTTCAACATTGTAGTAGCACAGAAACCGTTATCAGATAATGTTTTTACTTCTATTGATGACGCACAGAAAGATCCAGAAATCGTTCAAATGGTTGATTTTCATAGTCTATCATTATCCGAACTGAATCAGACATTCAAATACAAAAACCTTCTTTCGATTGATTTAAGTATGAATCAATTCACCACATTTCCCGAACAATTATTCTTTTCACCCAAACTTACTACAATCAGTTTTGGTGGAAATCAATTAGAAATTCTTCCCAAAAGAATAAACGAATTTACATTTCTCGAACATTTAAATCTAGAAAACAACAATATTACAACCTTACCTGATGAAATAGGAAGTTTAAAAAATCTACAACAAATATCATTATACAAAAACCAATTGACTGAACTTCCCGAAACCTTTGGTCAATTACTTAATCTTAAACAATTAGACTTAGGTAGAAATACCTTAAAATCCTTCCCTAAAAATTTCGATAAACTTGTTCAACTTGAAGAATTAAACATAACCGAAAATGAATTTGATAGTTTACCACGCGAAATAGGTGCTTTACAAAACCTAAAAATTATCGTTGCAGAGAAAAACCAAATAGTTAGTATTTCAAATGAAATAGGGAACCTTAATCAACTTTTAAGCTTATATTTAGGCGGAAATCTTTTAACTGAAATACCTAATAGTATTTCTAATATTATAAGCCTTCAAGAATTAAATGTTACAGGAAACAGATTATCTAAAATTCCAGCAGATTTAAAAAATCTAGTCAATTTAGCAATGCTTTCGTGTAGCAAAAATGAACTAATTACGTTTCCTATTGAAATATGCAATATTGCAACGCTTAACCACCTCGAAATAAATCAAAATAAAATACAAACTATCCCTTCTCAAATAAGTGAAATGAAGGCAATTGAATATCTTCAATTAGATGATAATTTATTACAAACTCTACCAACTGAATTTGGTCAATTACGAACACTTAAATATGTATATCTAGCAAATAATAAATTAGCTGAATTTCCAATTGCATTGACTAATTTAAGTGAATTAAAACAATTATATCTCGATCAAAATCAAATAATAACACTACCTATTGAAATCAAAAATTTAAGTCGACTTCAATTACTCCATTTAAATAAAAACAAAATAGAATTTATTCCACGTGAAATTTCGGCTATGACAGGTCTAAAGACTTTAACATTGGCTAATAATCTTATTACAACTTTACCTCAAGAATTTGGTGCTTTAATCGGGCTAAAAATGCTTGATTTAGAATCGAATCAAATTAAAGAATTTCCTGTAATTATAACAAAACTACCCAATTTAAGAATTCTTAATCTTGGACACAATCAGTTAACAAATATTCCATCTGATATATTATTATTGCAAAATATTGAGGAGTTATATCTTGGATGGAATCAATTGACAACATTACCAACAGAATTAAACAATCTGAAAAAATTAAAAGTCATCAATCTTGAAGGAAATACCATTTCTGATGATGAAAAAACAAGAATCAAAACCTTACTTCCCGATGTACAAATAAACTTTTAAAGTTTAGAATTAATAAAAAAGCCCGATGTGTTTTGCTTTAAAATACATCGGGCTTTTTACATTTATAATAATATCTATTTCTGTAATTGAGAACTAGTACTTGTATATTCCATTAGTTCAATTAAATTACCGTCAGCATCTGATATCCATGCTTGACGCGAATTATCTTTACCAACTGAAATAACAGAAATTTCCCATTTTTTTTCTTCTATTTGTTTTTTGAATTCTTCCAAACCAACAACTTCTAAACAAAAATGACGGAAATGTGTACCATGGTTTAATGCAATATTATCACCTCCCCATTCTGCATTTGCCATTACTTTGTCGAATAGCTCTATGAATGTACCATTTCCACAATCAAAATAATATCCAAAATCGATACCTGCTTGATTTTTAAGGGTAAACTTTACTTTTAAACCTAACACTTCTTCGTAGAAATAACGCATTCCACTAACATTATCCGAAAAAAAACAGTTGTGAGCTAATTGTCTAATCATTTTAATATCAATTTAAATTATTTTCAAAAATAAAGATTATAAATTGATGAATAGACCGAATAATTGTTCAAACAATTACATATTTTTAATATATTTGATTCAAGAAGATAGCAAAGTAAAGGGTTGAAAATAAAACGGTACAACATGATAGAAAAATCCGATGATGTTAATAAGCAAATAACTGAAATCTTACAATCAACTCTTGAAGGGTTTTGGATAGTTAATCAATTTGCTGAAATTATTGAAGTAAATGATACCTATTTAAAAATGATAGGTTATTATAGAGACGAATTTAAGAATATTAAAATATTTGATGTTGAAGCTATTGAAGATCCAGATGCTACGGGTAAACATATAGAGAAAATAATTCGCGAAGGAAACGATATTTTTGAAACCAGACACCGATGCAAAGACGGTTCAATTATAATAGTTGAAATAAGTGTATCGTATTTACAAAAAAATGGTGGTGAATTCTTTTGCTTTATAAAAGACATCACACAACAAAAAAGAACAGAAGCTTTGCTAAATGCAAGAATTAACCTTTCAAATCTTGCACAAACATCCGATTTAGATACTTTAATTCGAAGTGCACTCGATATCGCTGAAGATATAAC
>Ga0302296_1002751_pt1 | contig 11643 bp, 9 predicted proteins | sample III_Fen_N3_1_FD_194546 | JGI IMG/M metagenome (GOLD analysis project Ga0302296, IMG submission 194546) | Peat permafrost microbial communities from Stordalen Mire near Abisko, Sweden - III_Fen_N3_1 | ecosystem: Environmental > Terrestrial > Soil > Wetlands > Permafrost | place: Sweden: Abisko... | reverse complement strand
ACGTCAATGATAGGTTGCAGGAAGGTGGGGATGACGTCAAGTCCTCATGGCCCTTATGGATTGGGCTACACACGTGCTACAATGATAATGACAATGAGAGGCAATAATGATTAAAAATTGGAGCAAATCTTTAAAAATTATCTTAGTTCGGATTAGGGGCTGCAACTCGCCCTTATAAAGTTGGAATCGCTAGTAATCGCAAAACAGCATGTTGCGGTGAATATGTTACTAGGCTTTGTACACACCGCCCGTCACATCATGGAAGTTAATTTTTTTTAAAGCGGTTTATTCGTATTAGTAAACATTTTATAAAAATATATTTTTTAAATATATGCCATATTTTGGAATTTTTATGTTTGAATTTTTAGGAAGAAATTAGTAACTGTGATGAAGTCGTAACAAGGTAGTCGTAGGGGAACCTGTGGCTGGAAAAGCTCTTATAAACATTTTATATAAATTAATAATAATATTTTATTTATTATAATTTTAATTCGAAAATATTTTTATTTAAAAATAAAGAATAAGTTTTATATAAAATTCAATTTTTTAAGTTTAAAAATTTAATTTTTAAATTAAATTATTATTATTATTATGTCATTAAATATAAAATTTAGTCAATATTTATTAAAAACATTACCAATTATCAATTACACCTTTAATAAAAAAGAATTATCTTTAAATATTCCTTTTAATCAAATTATACCAATTTTTTATTTTTTAAAATATCATACAAATTGTCAATATAAAGTTATTTCTGATATATGTGCTGTGGATTATTTAAATAAATCTGATCGTTTTGAAGTAATATATAATTTATTAAGTATACGTTTTAATACAAGAATACGTATAAAAGTTATAATTAATGAATTACAATCAATAGATTCTATAACTAGTATATATCGAGGAGCCTCTTGGTGGGAACGTGAAGTATGGGATATGTTTGGTATTTTTTTTTTTAATCATCCAGATTTACGTAGAATTTTAACTGATTATGGTTTTGAAGGTTATCCTTTGCGTAAAGATTTTCCTTTAAGTGGTTATCTTGAAGTATATTATAGCGAATTAAAAAAACGTGTTGTTTATGAACCTATTAATTTATCTCAAAAATATAGATTATTTGAATTTAATAGTCCTTATAAAAATATTAAGTAATATTTAAATTGTGTGGTTTTTTAATTCTTTTTTAAGAATTATATTAATAAAATTCATTTATAATGAGATGGATTAAAAATTCTTTATTATCTGTAATAAATAATCATATAGTTGATTATCCTACACCTATAAATCAAAATTATTATTTTGGTTTTGGTTCTTTAGCTGGTTTAATGTTAGTTGTACAAATATTAACCGGTATTTTTTTAGCAATGCATTATACACCGCATATAGATTTAGCTTTTAATAGTGTTGAACATATAATGCGTGATGTGAATTTCGGTTGGTTAATTAGATATGCTCATGCAAATGGTGCCTCTTTTTTTTTTATTGTTGTTTATATTCATATTTTTAGAGGTTTATACTATGGTTCATATATAACTCCTAGAGAACATTTATGGTGTTCTGGTGTTTTAATTTTTATTTTAATGATGGCCATAGCTTTTATGGGTTATGTTTTACCTTGGGGTCAAATGAGCTTTTGGGGTGCTACTGTTATTACTAATCTTTTTTCTGCAATACCTTTAATAGGGGGAGATATTGTTGAATGGTTATGGGGTGGATTTTCTGTAAGTAACCCAACTTTAAATAGATTTTTTAGTTTACATTTTTTTTTACCTTTTGTTTTAGTAGGTTTAGTTTTATTACATTTAATTTTATTACATGAAACAGGATCAAACAACCCTTTAGGTATTTATATTAAAATGGAAAATATACCTTTTTATCCTTATTTTTATGTTAAAGATTTATTTGGTTTTGTTGTTTTAATGTTAATTTTTTCTATATTTGTTTATTATTATCCAAATACTATGGGACATCCAGATAATTATATTCCTGCAAATCCTATGAAAACACCTTTACATATTGTTCCAGAATGGTATTTTTTACCTTTTTATGCTATTTTAAGATCTATTCCTAATAAAATAGGAGGAGTTATAGCTATGTTTGGTTCATTAGTTGTATTATTAACAATACCTTATACTAACTCATCTGAAATAAGAAGTACTATTTTTAGACCTATATTTAAAGTTCTTTATTGGTTATTAGTTGTAGCTTTTTTAATTTTAGGTTGGATTGGTCAAATGCCAGTTGAATATCCTTATACCGAAATAGGTATTGTAGCTATGATTTATTATTTTTCATTTTTTATTATAGTTATACCTTTTGTAGGTCGTCTTGAATCATTCTTAATACGTTATAAAACTAAATAAAACAAAAATGAAATCAAATTATTCAATTATTTTTATATTTTTATTAATTAGCTTATTTTTATCTATTATTATTTTTAGTTTATCTTTTATATTAATTAAACAAAAAGATGATTTAGAAAAATTGACTGCATATGAATGCGGTTTTAATCCTTATGATGATGCGAGAAAAGTTTTTGATGTTAAATTTTATTTAATTGCTATTTTATTTATAGTTTTTGATTTAGAATCTGTTTACATATTTCCTTGGGTTTTAACATTAAGCTCCAATTTTTCATTAGGTTTTTGGACTATGATTGAATTTTTAATTGAATTAGTTGTAGGCTTTATTTATGTGTGGTGTAGTAACGCTTTAGAGTGGGACTAAAAATACATTATTTTTTCTATTTAATAAATAGAAAAAAGTGATTATAGATTAATGGTAAATCTTTTGCCTTCCAAGCAAACATTATGGGTTCGAATCCCATTAATCACATTTTAATTAAAAACGAAATTTTTATTTAATTAACAGATTAAATTAAATTATTAATTTAATCGGGAAAAACGGGATTCGAACCCGCGACCTCAGGCGTGACAAGCCAACACTCTAACCAACTGAGCTATTTCCCCAAAATAAATTATAATTTTTTATAAAAATTATAATTTATTTTTTAATCCAAGGATTTTTTTCAGTATCTGCACCATTAGTTAAAGTTATATAAATAATATAAAAAAAAAATAATGCAGAAAATAAAGATAAATAAGATCCAAAAGAAGATACAGCATTCCAACCAGAATATGCATCTGGGAAATCCGGAATTCTTCTAGGCATTCCAGCTAAACCTAAAAAATGCATAGGAAAAAAAGTTAAATTTACCCCTAAAAAAAATAACCAAAAATGTATTTGACCTAAAATTTCAGGATATTGTCTACCTGTCATTTTACCAATCCAAAAATAAAAACCAGCAAAAATACCAAAAACAGCTCCCATAGATAAAACATAATGAAAATGCGCTACAATATAATAAGTATCATGTAAAGCAACATCTAAACCAGAATTTGACATTTGAACTCCAGTTACTCCACCAATTAAGAATAAAAATAAAAAACCAACAACAAATAACATAGGAGTTCTAAAATTTATAGAACCACCCCACATAGTTGCTAACCAACTAAATATTTTAATACCTGTAGGTACCGCAATAATCATGGTTGCCGCTGTAAAATAAGCTCTTGTATCAACATCTAAACCCACAGTATACATGTGATGTGCCCAAACAATAAAACCTAAAATACCAATTGATAACATTGCGTAAACCATACCTAAATAACCGAAAACATTTTTTCTTGAAAAAGTTGAAATTACTTGACTAATAATACCAAAAGAAGGTAAAATTAAAATATAAACTTCAGGATGTCCAAAAAACCAAAATAAATGTTGATATAAAACAGGATCACCTCCACCAGATGGATCAAAAAAAGATGTATTTAAATTTCTATCAGTTAATAACATTGTTATTCCACCAGCTAAAACAGGTAAACTTAATAATAATAAAAACGCAGTAATAAAAACAGACCATACAAATAAAGGTAATTTATGGAAAGTTAACCCAGGAGATCTCATATTACATATAGTAGTAATAAAATTAATTGCACCTAACATAGAAGAAATACCTGCTAAATGTAAACTAAAAATAGCTAAATCAACAGAAGGACCTGAATGTGCTTGAACACTAGCTAAAGGTGGATATACTGTCCAACCAGTACCTGCTCCAGATTCAACAATTGCTGACGATACTAATAATAATAAAGAAGGTGGTAATAACCAAAAACTTATATTATTCATTCTAGGAAAAGCCATATCAGGAGCACCTAACATTAGAGGAATAAACCAATTACCAAATCCTCCAATTAATACAGGCATAACCATAAAAAAAATCATAATAAAAGCATGTGCTGTTACTACAACATTATATAATTGATGATTTCCCATAAATATTTGATTACCTGGTTGTGCAAGTTCCATTCTAATTAAAACAGATAAAGTTGTACCAACAACACCAGAAAAAGCACCAAAAATTAAATATAAAGTACCAATATCTTTATGATTGGTAGAAAAAAGCCATCTAGATGACCAATTATAAATATTTGTTAAATTCATATTAAAAATTAAATATAAAAAGAATTAAAAAAAAAATTAATAAAAATTTAATTAATAAAAATTAAATTAATTATGTATAAGTAGTACGTTGGTATCTACTTTAAATATATAATATTTTTATTTTAAAAATATTTTTTTATTTTATTTTTTATTTTATTTATATCAGTTAAAAATAACATACATAAAAATAAAATAATAGTAATTTTACCTAACATTTTAGTTATTAATCAGATTCTATTTTTTTATTAAACCAAGTAATATAATCATCTAAAGAAACAGCTTCTACAACTATAGGCATAAATCCGTGATTTATTCCACAAATTTCACTACATTGTCCATAAAAAACACCTTCTCTTTTAATAAACATAGAAGTTTGATTTAATCTACCAGGACATGCATCTAATTTAATACCTAAAGAAGGAACAGCCCAAGAATGTAAAACATCTGATGCAGTAATAATCATACGAATATGTGTATTAGTAGGAACAACTACACGATTATCAACTTCTAATAATCGAAATTGACCTATATCTAAATCATCTTCTAATACCATATAACTATCAAAAAAAATAGATTCATTTGTATCAGTATAAGAATCAGAATATTCATAGCTCCAATACCACTGGCTACCTATCACCTTAACAGTAATAATGGGATCAATCACTTCATCCATAGCATATAATAAAGAAAATGAGGGAATTGCTATAATAATTAATACTAAAGCTGGAGTTATAGTCCAAACAATCTCAAGTAAAGTACCATGAACAAAAGTTTCAGCTATTTTATGTTTATCTTCATCAAAGAAATATATACATCTAGCTAAAATCCAGCTTACAAATACAACGATAAGAATTAAAAAAAAAACCAAATCATGATGAAAATTAATAATCCCTTCCATTACAGGAGTTGCGGGATCTTGAAAACCTATTTGCCAAGGTTCAGCTGCATCAAATAAAATTATTTGTTTGTTTAATATATTGAAAAAATTCATAAATATGTATAAAAAGTTTATATTAAATATAAAAAAAATTAATGAAAAATTATATATATTATAATAAAAGAATATATATAAGATATTTAAATTAAAATTTAAATATGTTTTATTAAAATAAATTAATAAAGATTTTTTTATTAAATCTTAAAAGATAAAATAATATAAATTATATAGATAACGTAAAACGAAATTAGTTTTTTAATATTTATTTTATTTTTTTATCTAATAAAAAAATAAAAGATAAAAAATAAAATAAATAAATTAATAATATTAAAAAAAATAGAAATAAATAAAATACTAATAAATAATATTAAACTTAAAAAAATTAAAAGCGAATAGTGATAAATATAACCTGTTTGTAATAAAACAACTTGTTTACTCCAATTAGAAAAAATAAATAATAAACCATAAGGTCCAAAAAATTCAATAATTCCTTTATCAACTAATCTATAAGTTGTATTATAACTTATTTGTAATATGTTTTGATTTATAAATTCATAATATATTTTATCAAAATACCATTTTTTATTTAAAAAATTATAAAAATATAAACCATATTTTGAAATTTTTAATTGATAAAAAAATTTAAAATTAAAATGATATAATATAAAAGCAGAAAATAAACCAAACATACTAAAAATAACAGGTAATAATTTAAAAATTGCAGGTAAAAACTCAGCATCAATCATTTGAACATTTGATGGATGAATAAATATAGCATTATTCCAAAAATGAGTACCTAAACCTATAAACATATCTTTAGTTAAATATCCTATAAAAATACTACCTAAAGCTAATATACCTAAAGGTAAAGCCATCTCAAAAGGAGCATCATGTGCATGAATTATTACATTTTTATGCGCGTTAGTTTCACTTAAAAAAGTAAAATAAATTAAACGTGTTGAATAAAAAGCAGTACAACCCGCAGCTACTGTGCCCAGCCAATAGGCAAAATGACCTACTTCATCATAAGATGCAAAAGCTATCTCTAAAATAACATCTTTTGAATAAAAACCTGTCAAAAAAGGAAAACCCATTAAAGCTAGAGAACCAATTAAAAACATAACGTAAGTATAAGGCAATATTCTTCGTAATCCACCCATTTTTCTAATATCTTGTTCATCACCCATAGCATGTATTACTGAACCTGCCCCTAAAAAAAGCAAAGCTTTAAAACAAGCATGATTAGATAAATGAAAAACAGCCAAACCATAATTCGAAAGACCACAAGCAAAAAACATATAACCTAATTGACTACAAGTAGAATAAGCTATTATTTTTTTCATATCATTTTGAACTAATCCTACAGTACCTGCAAAAAAAGCAGTTAAGGCACCAACAATTGTCATCACTTTTAAAGTAAAAATAGAATATTCAAATATTGGTGAACATCTAGCTACTAAATAAACACCCGCGGTAACCATAGTTGCCGCATGTATTAATGCAGAAACAGGTGTTGGACCCTCCATAGCATCTGGAAGCCATATATGTAAAAAAATTTGAGCTGATTTACCCATAGCTCCTACAAAAATTAATAAACAAATGATATCAATCATATTAAAATGATGATTTAAAAAAAGAAAAGTATAACCCTCCAATAAAGAAACACTAGCAAATACACTAAAATATTCTACAGTTTTTAAATTAGTAAAGATAATTAAAATACCTAAAACTAAAATTAAATCACTAATTCTATTAACAACCATGGCTTTTATTGCAGCTTTATTTGCCTGCAATCTTGTAAACCAAAAATTAATTAAAAGATAAGAACATAAACCTACACCTTCCCAACCAACAAACATTTGAATAAAATTATCCCCAGTTACTAGAATAACCATAAAAAAAGTAAATAAAGATAAATATGACATAAATCGTGACAAATGTGGATCATGACCCATATATTTAGTTGAATATAAATGTACTAAAGTTGATATACCTGTTACAACTGTTAACATAACAAAAGTTAAAGTATCAAAAAAGAAAGCCCAATTACAATAAAAAAGTCCACTGGAAATCCAAGTGGATAAAATTAAATGAGAACTTAAAGCATAAGTCATTGATTCTTGAAACATTATAAAAGAAAAAATGAAGGTTAAAAATATACTAAGAGTGGTAATAAAAGCTGAACCTTTATTACCAATAAATTTCCCAAAGAAACCACCAAATATTGCTCCTAGTAATGGCAAAAAAATTATTGCTAAAAAATACATAGTAAAAGTTTTAAAAATATAAATATAATTATATAAAAAGAATATTCTTTTCATATAATATGTTTTAATAATATAAGGTTTTTTTTATAAAGATAATAATTTAATTTTATAAATTGAAATATTACCGTGTATATTAAAAAATAAAACCATTAAAGCTAAACCTATAGCAGATTCAGCCGAAGCCACTGTTAAAATAATCAGCGAAAAAATTTGACCAACTATATCATCTAAAAAAACAGAAAAATATATAAAATTTAAGTTTACAGATAATAAAACAAGTTCAATAGACATAAGAATAATTAGAATATTTTGTCTATTTAAAATTATACCAAATAACCCTAAACAAAATAAAAGAAAATTAATAATAATATTGTTAAATAAACTCATAATTTTTTTTTTATAATAACCAATTAAAACTTAATAATAAACCAGAAGTATAAATAAACCAACCTAAAGTAAAAGGTAAAAAAACTTTCCAGCCCAAACGCATTAATTGATCATAACGATATCTAGGTAAAATAGCACGTGCTAATATAAAAAGAATAACAAAAAAAGATATTTTTAATCCAAACCAAAAAGGACCTGGAATAAAATTTAAATAAAAAGGAGCTAACCAGCCACCTAAAAATAATATAGTTGTTAAACTGCTCATTAATAACATATTAGCGTATTCACCTAAAAAAAATAAAGCAAAACCCATTGCAGAATATTCTACATTATATCCCGAAACTAATTCCGCTTCAGCTTCTGGCAAATCAAAAGGATGTCTATTAGTTTCAGCCAGAGATGATATAAAAAAAATAATAAAAATAGGAAATAAAGGAAAACAAAACCATACTTCTTGTTGACATAAAATAATATCAATTAAATTTAAGGATTTTGCGCAAATAACTACAGATAAAATTGAAAAACCTATAGTTAATTCATAAGAAACCATTTGTGCTGTAGATCTTAAAGCACCTAAAAAAGCATATTTTGAATTACTAGACCAACCGGCTATGATAATACCATATACACCTAATGATGATATAGCTAATAAATATAAAATAGCTATATTCAATTCTGTAACAAACATACCCTTACCAAAGGGAATAACAACCCAGCTTAGTATGCTTAAAAAAAAAGTTAAAATAGGAGCTAATATAAATAAGACAACATCACAATTACTTGGTAAAACAGTTTCTTTAACAAAAAGTTTTAAACCATCAGCTAAAGGTTGTAATAAACCAAAAGTACCTACAACATTAGGCCCTTTTCGTCTTTGTATTGAAGATAATATTTTTCTCTCAGCTAATGTAAAATAAGCGACAGCTATTAATAAAGGTAAAATTAAAAAAATGACTTTTAGTATTATATTAAACATAAATTATAATTTAAAATTTGATGTATTTTTTAAAGTATTATATGAATTCATTAATACTCTTGAAAAATTTTCTAAAATGGTGTTTATATATAAATTTTTATTTAAAAAATTTACATGATGTATATTAATTTGTTTAATTTTTTTTTTTTTTAAATTAAAAGATGAAATAATTTTAATTTTTTTTTTTTTTAAATAAGAATTTATTTCGAAAAAAGATAAATATTTTTTATTTAATTTATTTTGTTTTTGTACATAAATATTTAAATATTTAAATATATTTATATCAGATTTCTGTAAAGTTTTTCTTTTTATTACACCATAATTTTTTTGTATAAATCCTTCAGTATTTAAATAAATACCTTCTTTTTCTAAAAAAGTTAATCCAGGTAAAATTAAATTAGAATTTTGTGCATCTGAAGTAAAATGATGTCCCTGATAAATTATAAAAGAATTTTCCAATTCTGAATTTAAAAAATTAGGATAATATCTACTAAAGTCTGTATTATATAAATAAAATAAAGAATTATTTTTTTTAAAATTATTTTTTTTATTATTATTTATTTCTAAAAAATTTAAATATGAACTTTGAGTATGTAATATATTAATATTTTTTGTAGTTAAAAAAGATAAATTCTTTAATTTTTCAACAATAAAAGTACCTTTTAATTCAAAAAAAATATTAGTACCAAAAATTATAACAGGCTTTTTAGCTTTTTTTAATTTTTTACAAAAAAAATGTTTTCCCTGTATGATATCTAATAAAACTTTTGCTGTTAAACCTAAATGCTCCACAGGATAAGTATAATTTAATTTTTGACCTATTGAAGCTATTTTAAAATTTCCTTTTTTAATACGATTCATTAAATGTATATTTAAAATAGCGCCTTCTTCTCTAATATTAGAATTAATTATCAAACATAAATCGGCATCTTCAATCGATTTAAAAGTATTGTTAAATAAATAATTAGATGAAATATCTGTATTAAAAAAGTTTTCTTTCCTATTCGGATACAAATATGAAATATTTGATACCCCCAATTGATTAAAAAATTTTTTAAAAAGAAATTGAGACTCCATATCTGTTAAATTACCGACAACTCCTTGAATTAAATTTGCATCTCTTTTATTAATTTCTTCATTAATTTTCTTAAAAGCTTCTTCCCAAGTAATTTTTTGAAATAAATTATCTATTTTTAATAAAGGAACATCTAATCTTTGATATTTTAAACTGTCAAAAAAAAATCTAGTTTTATTTGTTATCCATTCTTTATTAATATGAACATTTGTTTTAGGTAAAATACGAACAATATTGTTTTTTAAAACATCTATATTTATATTAGAACCTACACCATCTAAAACATCTATGCCTTCTTTTTTTTTTAATTCCCAAGCACGGGCCTTAAAACTATAAGGTTTATTTGTTAAAGCACCTACAGGACAAAGATCAATTAAATTTCCAGAAAATTCTGAATTAAATATATTTTTATCATAAAAATTAATTTCAGTATGTGTACCTCTACCTGTTGTACCAAAAAAATCATTACCACAAATTTCATCAGCAAAACGCACGCAACGTGTACAGTGAATACAACGAGTCATAATAGTTTTAATAAAGGGACCTACATTTTTATCTTCAACGCCTCTTTTTTTAAAAAAAAATCTACTTCTATCTTTACCAAAAAGCATTGTTTGATCTTGCAAATCACATTCAGAAGCTTGATCACAAATAGGGCAATCTAAAGGATGATTAATTAATATAAATTCTAATACGCTTTCACGCGCTTTTTGAACTAAAGGTGTATTTGTAAAAATTTCCATATTAGCCATAACAGGCATAGCACAAGATGCTACAGGTTTTGGTGAATTTTTAATTTCTACTAAACACATACGACAATTTCCAGCTATTTTTAAATTTTCTTGAAAACAAAATTTAGGAATTTGTATATTTAAATTATTACAAGCTTGTAATACTGTTAAATTTTTTTTAACAAGTATTTTAATCCCATCTATTATTATTGGAATCATGTTTTATAAATAAAAAAAAATTATATGTAAATATATAAAATTTAAAATAAAAAGTTGAAATTATAACTATAAACCATAAAAATAATTTTTTTTATGTTAAATAAAAAATTTAATAACTAATTTTCGTATAAAAACTTAATAAACCTTTTATAAAAATAAAAGATTTATTAGTTTAAACTTTTAGTATAAATAAGCTAAATATTTTACAATACTTACACTTTTTACCTATCAATGTAATAATCTATTACAGTTTTATTTTGAAAAAATTTTAAGAATGGTTTCTTGCTTAGATGCTTTCAGCAATTATCCAAAATAAATTTAGCTACTCGGCGTTGCCCAATTTTTTATAAAAAGAACAACCGATACACCAGAGATTTACCCTCTTCGGTCCTCTCGTACTAGAATTAGATTCTTTCATTTTTCATATTTATCTATAGAAGATAGGAACCAAACTGTCTCACGACGTTCTAAACCCAACTCACGTACCACTTTAATCGGCGAACAGCCGAACCCTTGGAACCTTCTTCAGCTCCAGGATGTGATGAGTCGAC
>Ga0302296_1002749_pt1 | contig 11651 bp, 10 predicted proteins | sample III_Fen_N3_1_FD_194546 | JGI IMG/M metagenome (GOLD analysis project Ga0302296, IMG submission 194546) | Peat permafrost microbial communities from Stordalen Mire near Abisko, Sweden - III_Fen_N3_1 | ecosystem: Environmental > Terrestrial > Soil > Wetlands > Permafrost | place: Sweden: Abisko... | reverse complement strand
GCATAGGCATACCATGCTTCGTCAAAATGATGAATGCCAATGTTCGCAAGCTTTTCGGCCACTTTGTTCACATCGTAACAAACCCCATCGTAGGTTGAATTGGTAAGCGCCGACATTTTGAAATCTCCATCTTTCAATTGCGAGAAATCGACCGGACCAATAATGCCTAAGCCATTTCGCAGAGGTTGCATATAGGTGGGATCGGCTTGGGTAATCACCATGGCATAATTCAGCGACTTGTGGCAATTTCTGTCAACAAGCGCCTTATCTCCTGGCGAAACCTGGCTTCGCCAGATAATTTGGTTGCAAGTAGAAGTTCCGTTAAGCACATAATAAGTCTGGTCGGCGCCGAATACTTTTGCTGAATACTTTTCTGCTTCACCGGTCAACCCACTGTGGTCGAGCAGCGAACCTAACTCAGGAACCGAGATTGATAAATCGGCGCGTAGCACATCCTCACCAAAGAATTTGTGCAGCGCAGTTCCTGAAGGACTTCTCAGGAAACCTTGTCCTCCCATGTGTCCCGGGGTGTGCCATGCGTATTTATATTCTTTCACATAGCTTTGAAGTTCATTGAAAAACGGAGGCATCACTAGATTTACATACTCGTTCACATGCCGTTCGATACGTCCTGAAAGGAATTGTGAGGTGTCGGTCAGTTTCCAAATCGTATCGTTAATCTGTGCGAAAATTCCATCAGGGATATCTTCAACCGAACCTCTGTCGGTCATCAGTAATACCGGAATAAAACGGTTCCGCTCCCTGATGAATGCCAGCAGATCGGCTGCACTCTTGTTTTTGTGTTCAATGACATCCGCAAACCGGTTGTTTTTCATTAGGGTTTTAGAATGTCCCCGTCCAATCGATTGTAAATCCCAATCAATGAGTATCGATCCTAAATCTTCACGGGAAAAAACAATGTCGATGGCATCGCTGTATGTGACCGATAGGATAACTGAGCAATCCTGCTGGGTTTCCAGCTGTTTGATAAGTTCCTGTAACCAACGTCCTTCATCGTTTAGATCGTTTATTTTATCTGAAACGATTAGGATTGGCCATGATGATAAATCAAATTTTTTCATATCCAATACATCTTAAATTATTTATATCAACTCACGATTGCCAACACCGAATTGAGTTTGATGATGGATGGATTTTCATTCTCGAAAGTGGCTTTGATGATGGCCTGTGGAAAGGTGAAGAAGTTTTTAATGACGACATCTTTCTGAAAAATCATGCAATAGGTCGATCCACCGAATTGGAAATAACCGATCTCGTCGCCTTTATTCACATGATCGTTGATATTGACCACATTGACACACGAAGAAACTTCGGCCATCCCTACGAAAATGCAGGCAATCTGGCCAAGACTTTGGTCGTCGCAATCGATCACAATCACCATGCGGGCGGCTACTGCGGTAATGTATCCTTCTGAATTATTTGGCCCGGCAGGATCTTGTCCCTCCGATTCGGCTTCGGAATAGTAAGTGCCTTCCACAAGGTACAGATCGGAGATGGTGCCACTTACCGGAGCGTGCCAGCAGTGGTAGTTATAGGCGCTCAAAAAGGCCTGATAAACAGTTCCGCCCACGAAATTCAGGGCCAGTTCTTCTTTAGGCGCGGTAAACATATCCTTCAACGAATAGGGTTGCGATTTGATCCAGAATGTATCCGACAGTTTCACATTCTGCTCGATGGCATAAGGTGTCGATTCGCAGGCGCTTGTAATGACTTTACTATTGTTGGGTTCGGCAACTGGTCGTTCGCCCGGTTTGAATTTCCGGGTGAAGAAGTCATTCCACGAAGTGAAACCCCAATACGGTTTTGACTTGTCGCATTGAAATTCATTCATTTTAATTGTTTCGTAAGCCTCGGGGCAAAACCATCCTTTGGGTGATTCAGTATTCAAATATTTGCAGGAAGCTTCGCTGCTGAGGAATTCGCCCCAGGTGTTGAGAACCTTTTTCAATTGGGCATTCAATTCAGGTGAGCGGAAAGCTTCGAACCCGGAAGGTACACACATGATCCAGTCGAGAATGGCGTTAAGCGGACAGCCCACCAAGGCCGAAGTATCGAACGACGGCGACATGGTCATTACACCATTAATTAATTGCATCAGTTCGTCAATTGTTGAATAGCCAAGTTCGTGGCCTTCAGCAGTAGCTTGTTCAATAGCCATGGTGAAGGTCATCCGTAGAATGGGGTCGTTGTTGATCAAAGTTTGGAGTTCTTCGACTTCAGGCAGTAAAGGTGCATTTCGTAGTTGCACATGTTTCAATAAGCTGTTGCGGTAGGCAACCAGCATCGACTCGTCAACGGGGAGCCATCCTCCCAAACGCTTTTTTGTTAGTTCTTTTCTCATATTACTTTCTTTTTACATTTTACACTTATAATGTTTACTGTTTTTGGTTTATTGTCAAACTTATCACAGCTCAATCTTCTTTTTATAATATGGTGCTGTGATCCTTTTTAAACATAAAATGCTTTCTAACAGCAAGTTATTTATATATATTTTAGCTTTTGGCATGTTTCTTCCATCTTTCCCATCTTTCCCATCTTTTCCATCTTTCCCATTTATGCCCTTCTGGATTTCACTTTCTCCATTGTTTTTTAAATCATTACCCGACAAGCCTCTAGTGCCACCCTGACCAGATAATCCTCCTTTGCCAGGTTTGCCAGGTTTTCCGGAACGTGAAAAGCACTGAACAAGATTGACCGATTGTTGAGGAATATTTACAAATACATTGGATGATATTCCGTTGTGACCGGCCTTTCCACCATTTCCGCCATTGCCCCCGTTACCACCTATACCACCCAAACCAGGTCGAATTATTGCATCATAAGTTTTTATTGCATCAATGCCATTTCCACCATTTCCACCATTTCCACCATTTCCACCGTCACCACCATTTCCTCCATTTCCTGAAATAACGCCTACGACAAGAGGAACTGGGCTTTTTAGAGATCGAATATTCACTTCCGCAATCCTGCAAGCACCACCGTTTAATCCATCTTCTCCGGTTTCGCCTGGTTCTCCATTTTCTCCCGATCGACCATCAAGGCTCTCTGGCTGAAAAAATGAGGGTAATACTTTACCCAAAAAATTTGCTCCGTATTGGGGTTCTATGCCGTTGCCTCCATCTAAACCATCCTTTCCACTTTTTCCATTACTGCCATCATGAGTTCCTTTCCGATTACCAAAACCATGGGGGGTACCTAATATGCCAATATCATATTCATTTTCTGATTGAGTTTTTTTGATTAATTCCTGACAGGTAAAAATCAATACGTTTCCCCTAACCACCACTGACGCATTTTTTTCAAGAGTCAGTTTGCCAATATTCACGATGTTGTACATCTCTTCTTTTTCATCAACTCCCCATTCTTCAGTACTGAGGGTAATATCCCAAATCTCGCACTCAGAAACGGTTTTTTCGGGAATAGAAAGTGTTCGTACATAAAGTGGAAGATGGTTCCGAAACCCATTATGGTCTTTTGCTTCTTCGAGTGGATGATTGGCAAATACATAGGCTTCGCCCCTGTCGTGCATGCCTTGGGGTATCCGGCTTCTGTATTCCAAACCATCCATAAATGTTTTGCTTCGTTCTACTCTGTCTGTTGGTGTTGCCTGTGAAAGTATTTTTTTTGCATCCGGCATCGTCTCAATACGGGAGTAAGTCATTAGTGTCTGTCCCTGTTTTAATTTGTGAATTTCTTGTTTCGATTTAGCAGCGATCGAGAGAAACTCTTGTTGTTGATAATCCTTCAACTTTGTTTCATGTAATTTCATCAGGAATGAATCTAAACGGGTAAAAAAGATCTAAGTATTTATACGCAGCCCTTCTGAATAAAGGACTGCGTAATCATGTTGAATTTTAAGCTTCTTCAATAATATGGAAAGTTCCAGGTGCACCGGTTTTAGTACTTGCCGGTCCGTCGTTACCTGTTTTTCCAACATTTTGGCCAGTGTCTCCATTGGCACCAGTGCTTCCGGTAGGACAACCAGATGCGCCACCACCTTTTCCGCCAACACCCTTAGCGCCGGGGCTTCCGGCAGGGCCACCAGGGCCACCAGGGCCACCATTGGCAGTGCCAATTATTTGGATGATTTTTCCTGACTGACCTTTGGGTACAATCACGTAAATGTTGTTCCCGTCGGTTGCATCACCTCCCTTGCCACCAACACCACCATTTCCGCTGTCTCCGCCGTTTCCGCCTTTGCCGCCATTAGTATTAGTACATCCACAGGTAGCACCTTTTCCTCCGGTTCCTCCGGTTCCTCCCTTGCCACCAACACCACCTTGTCCACCTTGTCCGCCGTCACCTGAACGAGTGCTGATTTTAAAATTTCCATTTATATTTCCTAACATGATAATCGCTGTAAGAGAAGGCAAACCATTTCCTCCAACATAGCCAGTATTACCAACATATCCGGTTGTTCCTTTGCCTCCCGTTCCACCATTATCACCAGGAACACCTCCGCCTGGACCACATGTTCCACTACTACCAACCGCTCCATTATCTGCATCTTTAACTGGCCCAACCTGTGGAGGTGTAATGCCTTTAACTCCAAAAATCCCCATATCGTAAGGGTTAGTGGAATCTCCACTGTTCACTACCAGGGTGTTAACTGTCATGTCAAGCACGGTGTTGGCAATCTTGATAGAAGATCCCGGTTGCATAGTTAAGGTTCCAAGGTTAACGACAACGGGATTTGTTGAAGTCCCCAGATCCCATACTTCACCTGGTTGAAGTGTTTTGTCCTGTGCTGAAATAGTCCTTATGCTTACAGGGAAGATGCTTTTTAATTGGGCAAGATCACCGTCGGTTAGTGGACTATCGAAGAATACGTAGTCATGTGCTTTTTCTGCAATTGTAATTGCATTTTTGTTTGCACTTACTGGTTTAGTTTTGCTAACGTTAGCGGGAGTGTTCCCGTTAAGTAATAATTTTAAATTGGCGATGTTATCGACCTTAATTACCTGGTCAATTGTCTCTCCTTTTTTGAGCTTTTCGATGTCCTGTCCAAGCTCAGTTGCTCGTTTTAAGAAAATATCCATTTATTTGTTTTTGAATTTTCCTACTCGTAAGGCTTTTCGGATTCTGCCCCGTTTATTAAAGTGGTTTCTGGACTCCACTTATTTTACTTAATACATTAGGACTTATCCCGGCAAAATGGGAAAGTACGCTCCATAACTTGCATTAGTAGCTGTAGTTAATTTTGCCATGTCCATCCATGTTGGTAACATTTGCCTGAATGCTTACCGAAATTTTTGTTTTATGCCAAAAACTGGTATTGATATCACATTTAAGTTCCTGACCAGGTTTTACACCAGACCAGAAACCACCACCGCCATCACTCGATTGAACAGTAATTGAATAAACTGCATCAGGATCGGTAATAATGGCAATGATATGTACCGTTTTGCCTGCTCCATATTGTTCCACCGAATAGTTATATTTTCCTGTTCCATCAAGATGAAATGAAAACGGAATAGAACCACTTCCCTTTAAAAAAGAAGAGGGAGTTGATGAATCTGCCAGAGTATTTTTTTCGGCAGCTTCTAAATTCTTTTTAAGGTCACCGTGAATTGACTTAAAAACTGGATCAAATGATTGTTCCATAATATTATGATTTTAACATCAAACATGTAGACTTTTGTCGATTGACTTAGTGAGATGGCCGGATCGGCAACAAATGTTGCAGAAACGATAAGATAAAAGTTGTTAATACGCAGTACACCAGGAGACTATGACAGTCAAGGTCTCCGGGTGATTAAAAGGAATCAATCTTCTGCTTCCGGGTCACTTTTTCCTTTGAGGATGTTATTTTGCTTTTCACATTGGTTTTCCCAAATGGCGGGTAGTCATTCAGGCTTTGTACCATGTCGGTATAAATGGAGATAGCGGTTGCCGAATTCCAGTCGAAATCGGAATTGGTTAGGCTTACCTTGTTATTGTTATTCCAATAGTTTATGTCAACGATCTTCTTAATAAACAAACGAATCGAAATATTTGCGAACACAATTTTCTCAGGTTTAACGATCTGAAAATTTGAAAAACACTTGTCGTATTCAGAAGATAGTGACATAAATTGTGTTTCGATAGATTTATAATACAAATATGGTCAAAAGTTATAACAATTCAATAACTTGACAATTATTTTTTTTACACAAAAATATTAATGCAGAAGGAACTGAAATTCACCGGATACTTTCGCTGGATGAATTAGAATATTTTCAGTGTCAGGCGGTTGACCGAAAAGAAATTTTAAAGCAGACCGCAAGAGGCAATGCTTGTTTCGATGTTATCGGGATTTTAAAATCAGTTTGATAGTTATTTTCACAGTCATTTTAGTCAAATAATATTCTGATACAATCAAAAATAATCCTCCGATCCATGCAAGGACAGCAATCATACCTTTGGTAACATCAAAATCGAGTCCCAACATGGATTGCACTTCCTTACCGACTCCGTTGCCAGCTAAGGCAATAAATCCCGAAGAAATGCAGATCAAAGTCATGATTAGTGCTGTAAACAACGAAATCCGGTTGAATATCCGGTTTCGCACTTCCGGAAGTATCGAATTGAAATGTATTCTTTGGCCGGAATAGTATCCTGCCATTAATCCCAGGAATAGATTGAACACCGGAAAGCCCATAAACATTCCGTAAATCAGTACATTATAAAAGAGATATATCGCACAAACAAACCAAATGGGTAATTCATACCGATGACGGACCCATTTTTTCAGGAACCTGAGATCAATCAAGAATCCGGCAGCAAGTCCAACTAATAGATATGTTAATGCATTGTTTTCATCCTTATCTGCATAAAACCAGACGATTACTGCACATAAACCCAATAACAAAGGGAATATTCCTCCGATAATCAATCCTATCAATAATTTATCAAGTTGCTTCATACATCAATCGGGTTTCGGATTTTTACTGTTCTAAAGTTATGAATTTCCGTTTTCAAATCTAAATTTCACCTAAAAAAACCGATCCAAATGCAACGTTTTCAGCAAAATGAAACGAAGGATGTAGATCGAGGAGACAGGAACGTGTTATTAGGAAAGAGGAAATGGAGTCAGTGCAAAATCGGGTGCGGAGATTTTCAATTTCCGTTTTCATTAATTTCGATTTGAAATCGCGGCACACAAAAAAAGCTATCAGATTCAATTTAAACTCATTGAGGAGCAAAAACAGAGATTTATATTCTTGTTAAGACGAAAGTGAAGGGGCACAATTAAAGATTTGATAATCAAGAACTTTAAATTTTTAAAAACGTATATCAATAAGCTTGCTCATAAGTATTTAGTTTTAACAAAATGGGTACAATCATTTCACGGAACTTTGAATAAAGCAGATTTACTTGCATATAACACAACATTTTTCGAGATGTGCATTTGGTGACAACAATTGACCTTAACGAGACTCTACATTTCTTCGCCAGCAATTGCGGTTGTAGAAATCAGGAAGTTTGATAAAGATTTAAAAATGAGGCAAAATACAAAGGTATATAGAGAATTTTAGTAATTCTTCCGCCATGAAAATTCTTTACATTTTGCTATTTTCTGTTTTTTGTTTTTCTTTTTGTCCTCCTAAAGAAAAGATAGTAAAATACACCAGACCAGGATATTATATTTTTGTTGAAGACTTAACAACCCGATCATACAGAAAGTATATCGTTGAGTCAAAAGATTCGGTCAATAGCATATTTAGTGAGTATTTCAAAACAGAACTTGAGCTTGTTGATGTTCAAACTCCGATAACTATTTTCAATGGATGTATCAGTTTTTATATCGCCAGGGTCACTGTTTTCGAAAAACCGAATGGAAAACTGAATTTCAGGCACCTTAAGTACCCCAGCCTTACAAAATTATCGTACTCCCGAATCATTAAACGTTCGAAGATGAAGCCTGCTATCTTCTAGTTTCTCACTTTTCGCCATGCTGAATTCGCACAAACAACCGAATCATGCGGTTGCGGGGATTTTTAATCTCCGTTTTTTGTTAAGCGCGATTAAAAATCGCGACACCCACAATACAGTCAGATAATTCCTCTTTAGCTTGGCTGATGTAGTTTATCCTACCAATAGTGCAGCTTGTCATTTTATTATTTTAAATTGGGTACCGGAAGGTTTACTGGCAGAATGGAACGGAGAAGTACATTGAACTCAATCTACCGACTGCCAATGAACCTATTAAAAAAATTAAACTTCAGCATAAATTATGGTAATTTGTTTGAATTGATTAAATTGCCTGAAAATACAAAAGACCATTAATCAGGCACAATCAACTTTTTAAACACCAACCCATGAAACGAATTTTGCTTGCAACTATTGCGCTGATAGTTTCGGTTCTGGCTTATTCCCAAATCGTTATCGAAAAACCAAACGTGGGAATGACCACAGCTCCCTATGTTAAAATTGAGAAAATTGAATTGCGCGATACGGCTACCGTGATTTGGTTTCATGTCATTTTTCAGGTCGGAAGCTGGATTCAAATTCCGAAAGAAACCTATATTCAGCCGGTTGGAGCTAAAGAAAAACTGTTTATCGTGTCAACCGATGGGATTCCGCTTAACGAACGATACACCATGCCAGCTTCGGGCGAGGTTTCTTACAAGTTGGTTTTTCCAAAGATTGAACCATCGACAAGTATGTTGGACTACGGCGAAGGAAACGATGGCGGCTCCTGGTTTATCTACAACATTCAGCTTAAACCGGAGTTGTTTAAATCAATTGTGCCTGAGAGAATTACCGGGAACTGGTTCCGTAGCAACAATGCACAATGGGAAATCAGCCTGTTCGATTCGGTAGCCATTTATAAAAGCCAGGTTTGGAAGTATCAACAGTATTCTGAAAAAGCTGGCATTGGTAAAATCACTCTGAAAAACGGATCGAAATCACTTAATATTTTCACCAAACCGGTCAGCGACAGCACTTGCATGATTGGTGAAGCACCCGCCAAGCTGGTAAAATACTCGCATCAGCCCAATCAGTCGGTAATTCCCGAAGACAAAGAACCTTTCAAATCGCCAATTTTCAAAATGGATACGGTTACTTATTGTGGGTATATCAAGGGTTATGAACCACGATTTCCACAAAGTACCGGAACGGTTTATGTGAACGATCTGCTGACCGGAGAGCAAAATACATTTCCGCTGAAAATCTCCGACGATGGCTCTTTTATAGTTAAAATTCCGATTAGTAATCCACAATGGATTTACATAAGTGGTCGATTATTTGGAAACACTACATTTATTGAACCAGGAAAAGCTATTTTCCAGTTGATTGATAACGTGAATCAGTCCAATCAGTATCTGTTTATGGGAGACTGTGCACGCACCAATTCTGATTTGTTGAAACTCAAGAGCCTTGATAATTTCGAGTATGTCCAAAGGTTCTACAATATTCTGGATTTTTCGCCTGAACAATACAAATCAGGTTGTCAGGAATTGCTGCAAAAGCAATTATCGGCATTGGCTGACTATTCCAGAACTCATCCGATAAGCACCAAGGCAGTTCAGATAAAAAAAATGGAAATCACATACTGGTTTAATTCACATCTTATTGGATATAGTAGGGATATTGACGAAGCTTACCGAAAGAAGAACAACACACAGAGAGATCAACACGAAATTCCTTTTAAACTGGCCAAACCCGACAGTGCTTATTATTCCTTTTTGACCGGTGATCTGGTAAATAACCCGCTTGCTGTTTTGTCGCCAAATTATTCGCTCTTAATCAAGCAGCTTATGTTTCTTGATTATCTAAAGGTCAATTCCAAATCGTTCACTTTGCCTGAAATTGCTGATGAAATGGATAAGGATGGTTATAAATTGACTCCCCAGGAAGAAGAATTGACCATTCAAATGAAAGGTGTTGATACGCCTGAATTTAAAAAGGTTCAGGATGAATTTCAGCAGAAATTTGAGCAAAAATCCAAAGATTTCGACCGGAAATATTTGTCAGAGATTCAGTCATATTACAAAGAAAAAAGAGGATCAGTCAATAATTCAACCACACTGGAAGAATATATGATTGGCAAGAACGTTGAACTTACCGAAGCAGAAAAAACATATTTAACTGCTGTCAGGCTATTTAATGAAAATCCGTTAATTGTGAAAAGGAATATGTTTTACATGGAATTCAATAAACAGATAAGGCAGTTTCAAAGTGATCACAGTGCATTCATTAATGGGTTGTCACAGGAAAGCCGAATCGCCGACAGGGATGAAAAAATCCAAAAAGTGTTTGGAATTAAGCTCGGTTATGCTACCGACATCATGACCTCACTGGAATTGTGCCGGACAATTGTGGTAGAAATGACTCCTTTTTCAGATGAAAAGTTGAGGACATTTCAGAAAAAGATTACGACTCCTTTCCTGGCAAATTACGTTGAGTTGAAAAACAATGAGACCAAGGCCAGGATTGAAACCAGTAAAAAGATGAAAGGTTCTATTGTAAACGATGTTCCGAAAATCTCAGCTGATAAGCTTTTTGATGCCATCATGGAAAAATACAAAGGTAAGGTGGTGTATGTCGATTTCTGGGCAACCTGGTGTACTCCATGTCGCTCAGGAATTGAACAGATCAAACCGTTAAAAGACGAAATGGCTGATGAAAATGTAGCTTTTGTTTACATCACCAATCAAACATCGCCCAAAACCACCTACGACAACATGATTCCGGCCATTAAAGGCGAGCATTACCGCGTGTCGGCTGACGAATGGAACGTTATATGCGGCATGTTCAAAATCACGGGAATTCCACACTACGTTCTGGTTGGCAAAGATGGAAAGGTGATCAATCCGGAATTAGGTCATCTGGAAAATTCGGAATTAAAAACGTTGCTGATGAAACATATCAATGAATAGTCTCCTGGTTTTTCTTGACATTCAGATGCCCGGGCTCAATGGATTTGAAGTATTGCAGCAACCTAAGCTTCTTTCAGGCTGCAGCTATTGCAAACAGGTGAAGAGGTTGATGGAGATTTAGAACAAAGGAAATAGAAAAAAGGAAAGGGGATAATAGCAAAACTACTGCAAATGACAGCAATGTCGTGAGACAAATGACCATCAATGACCTTTTCGCTGCAACCACTTTCAGAAAGTTTTTCTCCCACGTTTTTGGTTGTCATGCTTTTTCGTAGTTTTGAGTAAACAAAACGAATCACCTTTGTCTAAAATTTGCCAGTGAACTTTAAGCTAACCCAGATTTCTGCCTTGCAGATTTTTCAGCTCATCCGTTTTTCGACCCTGATATTGATTGGGGTTGTTTTTACCAAATCAGGCTTATCGACTTCGGTAATTGGGCAATACGAAACTTTTTTATTTTTGGCCGGTGCGGTAAGTTTCTTCTGGCTGAACGGATTAATTCAAGGTTTTTTGCCTTCTTCCGGCGAACATTCTACTTCGGGCAAATCGCCAATATTATTCAATGTATTTTATCTTCTTTCAGCATTTTCAATTTTATGCGCACTCTTTATTTTACTTTTCGCGCATTCCATTTCCGGATTTTTGCTGAAAGGATCAGAAATTCCGTTTCTAAACTACCTCCTGATTTATATCCTGATATCTTCGCCTGCCAATTTGGTCGAATACATCTATCTGATTAAGAATCAAGGAAAAGCTATGCTTGTT
>Ga0302296_1002747_pt1 | contig 11654 bp, 7 predicted proteins | sample III_Fen_N3_1_FD_194546 | JGI IMG/M metagenome (GOLD analysis project Ga0302296, IMG submission 194546) | Peat permafrost microbial communities from Stordalen Mire near Abisko, Sweden - III_Fen_N3_1 | ecosystem: Environmental > Terrestrial > Soil > Wetlands > Permafrost | place: Sweden: Abisko... | reverse complement strand
TTCAGAAAGTAATGTCTGATCCTGATTTCATAATGAAGGTAAATGCACTTTTACAATCCAGAGAAGAAGGGAATTCCCGTCCGGCCTGGTTTCAGCAAAACTATCCCGGCTCCCCGCTTACTTGTGTTGCCTATTTTAGCATGGAATTTATGTTGAGCGAAGCACTACCGATTTATTCAGGAGGTTTGGGTAATGTAGCCGGCGATCAACTCAAGGCGGCCAGTGATTTGGGTGTTCCGGTTGTTGGAATTGGTTTATTATATCAACAGGGATATTTCCGACAAGAAATTGATAAAAATGGAGAACAACAAGCACTTTATCCGTATAATGACCCCGGACAACTTCCCATCACACCGCTGCGTGAATCTAACGGAGAATGGTTACGGTTAGAGATTAGCTTACCCGGTTATTCTCTTTGGCTTCGTGCATGGGAGGTTCAGATTGGCAAAGTAAAACTTTATCTGTTAGACAGCAATGACGCAGCGAATTTCCCGATTCACCGGGGCATTACCAGTGAATTATACGGTGGTAATTCCGAACTTCGGCTTAAACAGGAAATGGTTCTCGGAATCGGAGGATGGCGATTGCTTCAGGCACTTGGCATTCAGCCTCAGGTTTGTCATCTCAATGAAGGACATGCAGCCTTTGCAATTCTGGAACGAGCCTATAGTTTTATGAAGGAAACCGGACTTTCTTTCGGTGCGGCTCTGGCAGCAACAAGAGCGGGAAATCTTTTCACAACCCATACAGCTGTAGCAGCAGGATTCGATTGTTTTTCAGCTTCACTAATCCAGCAATATCTGGGTAAATATGCTGAGCAAAAGCTGGGAATTACAACACAACAATTGTTAGCGTTGGGTCGGAATAATGCTTCAAAAGAATCGGAAAGCTTTAATATGGCTTATTTGGCAATTCATGGAAGTGGTTCAGTAAATGGTGTCAGTCGTTTGCACGGGGAAGTGAGCAGAAATATATTTGAGCAACTTTTCCCTAACTGGCCAACGAACGAAGTCCCGATTGGACACATTACGAATGGCGTACATATGCCAACCTGGGATTCGAAAGAAGCAGATGAAATCTGGACGGAATATTGTGGCAAAGACCGTTGGATGGGCATGAGTGAAAATCTTGAACAAAATATAAGGCGAGTTCCTGATGAACGGCTTTGGGAAATGCGTACCAATGCAAAAAAAATACTTATCGAATTTGCCGGTGAACATCTCTCGCGGCAATTACTCGGCTCAGGTCATTCGCCCGAAGTGGTAGAACTTGCCAAACATTTGTTTGATCCAAATGTATTGACGCTAGGCTTTGCAAGGCGCTTTGCACCCTATAAACGTCCCAATTTATTACTTCACGACCCACAACGGTTACTCCGGTTATTGAATAACACAGAATTTCCGGTGCAACTTGTCATTTCGGGCAAAGCACATCCGGGTGACCAAGAAGGTCAGAACCTGATTAAAGAATGGATTCACTTTATCAAGCAGAATAATTTCCAACCCCGCGTTATTTTTCTCAGTGATTACGATATGCATATTTCGGAACATTTGGTTCAGGGAGTGGATGTCTGGATTAATACACCACGCCGCCCCTGGGAAGCCAGCGGAACAAGCGGTATGAAAGTATTGGTAAACGGCGGTATTAATTTATCCGAACTGGATGGATGGTGGGCAGAAGCTTACACGCCTGAAACAGGTTGGGCCATTGGTGATGGGAATGAACATGCGGATGAAATCCTGTGGGATGCTGTGGAAGCGGAACAACTCTACACCTTACTGGAACAAAAAGTCGTACCGGAATTTTACACCCGAAATGAAAAAGGCATACCAACAGACTGGATAAAGCGAATGCGTGAAAGCATGGCTCAACTTACTCCCCGATTTTCAGCGGACAGAACCGTGCGTGAATATACCGAACAACATTATTTACCTGCAGCAAAAGCCTATCTCGACAGAGCTGCCAATAAAGGAGAAAAGGGAAAAAGTATTTCCGATTCCATTCATTCAATGGAAAAAAAATGGAATACATTGCATTTTGGAAAAGTAAATATAGAAACTACAGAATATCAACACAATTTCGAAATCCCGGTTTATTTTCAGGACCTTAATCCCAATAACGTGCGAATAGAGTTATATTCAGATGAAATAAATAACGAAGCTCGAATTGTACAGATAATGACGCGGGGTGATAACCTGGAGGGTGAATCGAACGCCTTTATGTACCATGCATCCGTGACAACTCATCGTGCTGTTTCTGATTTTACAGCCAGAGCGATACCGGCTATTCAGGACGTTTCAGTGCCACTTGAAATTTCCAACATAACATGGCAACATTGATTCTGATTTAATTTCAATTTTAAAAAGATATTTATGGACTCATTAAAACCTAAAATTGCAATCATCGGTGCCGGTCATGTAGGGAGCACGTTTGCATTTTCACTTATGATCAGTGGTTTAGCCAGAGAAATTGTTTTAATTGATAAAAATGAATCGCTGGCAATCGGTGAATGTATGGATATGAATCATGGGTTGAGTTTTGCCCATCCTACCAAGATTTATGCTGCCGGATTCGAAGGCTGTGCTGATGCTGATATTGTGGTAATTACTGCCGGTGCCAACCAAAAACCGAATGAAACCAGAACTGATTTAGTATCTAAAAATGTAGCAATTTTTAAAGAGATTATACCGGCAATTGCAAAACACACAAAAGATGCAATTCTGATAGTAGTTACTAACCCGGTTGATATTCTTACTTATGTAACCTTGAAATTATCCGGTTTCCCATCCAACAGAGTCATTGGCTCGGGAACAGTGTTGGATACCGCCAGACTGAAATACATGATTAGCGATTATGCCCAGGTTGATCCGAGTAATATTCATGCCTATATTATTGGTGAACATGGCGATACTGAGCTTCCGGTGTGGAGCAATGCAACCATTGGCGGTATGGATATAGAAACATATTGCTCTGTATATGCCAAACAAGAAAATGCTAAGAATGAGTTGCCAGCAATATTTCTGAACGTAAAAAATTCGGCTTACGAAATTATTAAACGAAAAGGGGCTACCAACTATTCCATCGCCTTATCTCTGGTAAAAATAACCCGGACAATCCTACGCGATGAAAATTCAATTCTGCCGGTATCTACTTTAATTACCGATTATTATGGTATAAGTGATGTCTGTATCAGCATTCCTTCCATTGTAAATATTAAAGGATTGAAACAGTATATTAGTCTTGATCTATCCAAAGCAGAAGAGGAATTATTTAAGCATTCGGCCAACACCCTGAAAGGATTTATTAAAGCAATCCAATTTGATTAAATGAACACCTTAAGTCCGACAACATCGTCTAAATAAATTATTCATAAATCTATAATCAGTTAAATATGTCTGTCATCAAATCAGTTGAAATTCTGAAAGCAGAAAAACTGCAGGACGCTCTATGGCAAAGATTAATAAATTGGATTAGGAAAAGGAATACAAATCAAGGCTACATAATTGTAGATAAAGAATTATGACAAAAAAAACTGAAAACGAAAACAACATAACGACTATGAAGGCACTTGTCTTCCATGGTACTAATAACATTGCGCTGGAGAATAAGCCAAAGCCTACAATCTTAAAGGCAACAGACGCTATCGTGCGGATCACTACAACCACCATCTGTGGGACTGACCTGCATATTCTAAAAGGTGATGTTCCATCTGTTGCTGATGGACGTATTCTTGGTCATGAAGGAGTTGGAATTATAGAGGAGATTGGAACAAACGTTATTGGTTTTCACAAAGGTGATAAAGTACTTATCTCCCTTATTACCTCCTGTGGAAGTTGCAGGTTTTGCAAGAAAGCCATGTACTCCCATTGTCTTAATGGAGGGTGGCTATTGGGCAACAGTATTGATGGTACACAAGCTGAATACGTAAGAATACCTTTTGCCGATAATGGTTTATACCTATTACCTCCTGATGTTGATGAAGAAGCTGTAGCAATGCTTAGTTGCATTCTTCCCACCGGTTTAGAATGCGGCACACTAAAAGGGCACGTAAAACCGGGAGATATTGTAGCTATTATTGGCGCAGGTCCTGTTGGGCTTGCTGCTCTTCTAACTGCACAACTTTATTCTCCCGCTGAGATAATAATGATTGGACACGATGACAATCGGCTGGAGGTTGCCCGTTCGTTCGGTGCAACAACAGTGATAAACAGCGCTGACGGAAAGGCAGTGGAACGTGTTATGGAGCTTACACAGAATAACGGTGTGGATGTGGCTATCGAAGCTGTTGGTGTCTCCGAAACTTTCGGCATTTGCCAGGAGATCATTGCCCCTGGCGGACACATTGCCAATGTTGGTGTACACGGTAAACCGGTTGAACTACACCTCGAAAAGTTATGGGCATCTAATATCACCCTTACTACACGATTGGTGGATGCAGGTTCCACACCGATGCTGCTTAAAATGGTACAGTCAGGACGCTTAGATCCAAAAAAACTCGTAAGCCACCGGTTTGAATTATCGGAAATTCTAAAAGCATACTATACTTTTGGGAATGCTGCAAAGGAACATGCGTTAAAGGTGGTGATTAAGAATACAAGTACAATCGTTTAAGCCTTGAAGGGGAATTTTTGGACAAATAAATTTAAATTTAAAATCATGAGTGAACAGATTAATAATGACTTTCCTATAAACGGACTTCTCTCTACCGATGATGCCGATCATCTTATTTTTGCAACCGTGGATGCAGCTGTCTCCGCTGCGGCTAAAGCGCAGTTGGTATTTCATGAGCAGGGACTTGAATTGCGCCGGGCTGTCATCAAAGCTATTCGCAAGGCCTCAATAACCAACGCGGAGCGCTGGGGACGCATGGCAGTCGAGGAAACGAAGATGGGCCGCGCTGAGGATAAAACGCAAAAGAATATCCTTTGCGCCAAACGCACACCCGGGGTGGAAGATTTACATTCGCTGGCATTCACCGGCGACAAAGGCCTGACCTTGGTGGAATACGCCCCTTTTGGCGTTGTCGCTGCCATCACGCCCTCAAATAATCCAGTCGCAACAATCATTTCCAATACCATCTGCATATTGGCTGCAGGAAATTCTGTGGTTTTCGCCCCACATCCGGCTGCTGCCAAGGTCTGCCAAGACGTGATGCGTGCCTTATCTTTAGCTGCAATATCAGCCGGAGCACCCGCCAGCCTGATTACCACAGTAGCTCCAATTTCTCATGAGGCGACCAAGTCCCTTTTGTCTCACCCTGGCATTAACCTTAATATGGTGACCGGAGGCTCTGCTATTGTAAAAGTGGCAATGTCCACAGGTAAGGTATGCAAGACTATTGCAGCCGGACCTGGCAATCCCCCGGTAGTAGTTGATGAGACTGCCATCTTCCCCAATTGCGTTGAGGACATCATTTTCGGCGCAAGCTTTGACAATAACGTATTGTGCATCGCTGAAAAAGAAGTCATAGTGGTAGAAGCAGCTAAAATCCGGTTCTTGCAAAGTATGCGTAATGATTCGCGTGCTTTCGAGCTTTCAGAATCTCAGATGGATGACTTAGCCAAACTCGTATTTAAGGAAGGAGACCTGGGATCCAACAACACGGTAGTGAATCGCGACTTTGTGGGCAGGGATGCATCAATCATAGCGAAAGGAATCGGTTTAGATGTGCCTTCCGCTACACGCCTATTATGGGGCGTGGTGCCTAATGATCACTCTTTCGTCATGACTGAACAACTCATGCCGGTTTTGCCCGTCACCTTCGCGAATGATGTTGAATCTGCCATTGAGTTGGCCTATAAAGCCGAAACGCACAACCATCATTCCGCCGCTATGTACTCGACCAACATTGGGAATCTGACCCGTATGGGGAGGCGAATGCAATGCTCTGTTTACGTCAAAAATGCCGCAACCCTTTATGGACTCGGGATGGGTGAAGGTTACGCATCTATGTCCATCGGCACTCCAACCGGAGATGGTATCACCAAACCCTCACATTTTGTCAGGCCGCTGCATTGCTGTCTCGTGGGCTATTTTAGAATTGCCTAAGATGGAGATCAAGCACATCGGCACAACTGGATGAGTTTCTTTTAATGTAAGTTGATTAACTTAGCAAATTATGAAGTATATAAATTCGCAAACAAAAATAATTGCAACATTAGGTCCTGCATCTTCCTCTAAAGACATCCTTCGTCAAATGATTTATGAGGGTGTTAATGTGTTCAGGCTAAATTTTTCGCATTCCTCAAAAGAAGAATATTTGAGACTCATTAATCTGATTAAAGATTTGAACCTGGAATTGGGTTCCAATGTTGCCGTCATGGCCGATTTACAGGGACCAAAACTCAGGGTTGGGGAAATTGAAAATAATTTGATTCAGTTGAATGAAGGTGATGTTATAACCTTTGTCACAGAAAAATGTATCGGGCGGAAAGATCATATTTACATGAGTTATCAGGAATTCCCTAAAGATGTAAATGCCGGTGAAGTAATACTAATCGACGATGGTAAAATAAAGCTGGAAGTGATTGAAACCAATAAAATTGATACCGTCAAAACCAAAGTTATTTACGGAGGATCACTTTCTTCTCATAAAGGAGTAAACCTGCCCGGCACCAAAGTTTCATTACCATGCCTGACGGCCGAAGATATTTCGAACGCTGTTTATGCGTTGGCACATGGTGTCGATTGGATCGCTATGTCATTTGTACGGAAGGCTTCGGATGTACTTGAATTAAAAGAACTTATCAGCAAGAGTAATTGTGATGCCGGTGTAATTGCTAAAATTGAAAAACCGGAAGCGCTCCTTGAAATAGATCAAATTATCGATGCGGCCGATGGTATCATGGTTGCTCGTGGTGACTTGGGTGTGGAAATGCCTTTTGACGAAGTTCCTTTGTTCCAGAAACAAATTGTTGAAAAATGTATCAGGCAGTCAAAACCAGTGATAATTGCCACACAAATGATGGAAAGCATGATTACCAATTTCAGACCTACCCGGGCTGAAGCCAACGATGTAGCTAATTCAGTACTCGATGGAGCAGATGCTTTGATGCTAAGTGGTGAAACATCGGTTGGTAACTATCCGGTTGAAACAATCGGCAGTATGCAGCGGATTATTAATTATACCGAAAAAAATACCAACCGGACAAATCCATTTGAAGCATTACATATTCCCCTTAAAACATCATCAACCTATCTGGCCGACTCAATATGCTACAATGCCTCAAAACTTGCAGAGCAGGTTGGGGCAAAAGCCATAATTTCGTTTACACATTCCGGTTATACAGCCATTAAAATATCCAGTTACCGACCTAAAGCCAATATTTATGCTTTTACAAATAACGACAAATTATTAATGCAATTATCGTTGGTGTGGGGAGTAAAACCTTTTCATCTGGACACGTACAATGAGTTGAACAAGGCTGTAATTAAATCGACTGAAATCCTAAAGGAACAAGGTCTGTTGAGTAATGGAGATTGTGTGATTTATGTCGGGAGCACTCCATTAAGTGAACACGGAAGCACCAATATGCTGAAAGTGAGTTTTGTTTAATTGCCGATTCAGTTGTTGATACTTTCTGAAAAAGCTTTATAAATCAAGTAACATATTCAGACTGGAGTAACGCGAATTTTAACCTCGAATTAATTTATCCAATAAAGTTTTCAACCATGGAATTTTACAAAGAAGACAGCAAGACAATTGAAAAAGAACTGAATAGTAATATTAAGGATGGTCTTGATGACCGCAAAATCAAACAAGCCAGGCTAAAGTATGGCAGTAATGTGCTGAAAGCAACCAATACCATCAGCGTTTTAAATATTATTTTCCGTCAATTCATCAGCCCGCTTGTTTTAATTCTGATTGTTGCGGCTGCCGTTTCGTATTATCTGGGGCAATATCGCGATGGCTCAATTCTTATGGCTATTGTTGTTTTGAATGCTATCATTGGCTTTTACGAAGAGTGGAAGTCGGAGAATATACTAGCATCACTTCAAAGTTTGGTTGTAGATAAATGCAATGTTATACGGGACGGAAAAATAACCGAGATTAAGGTGGATGATTTGGTGCCGGGTGATATAGTAAGTTTAACCGAAGGCGATGGTATTCCGGCCGACATTCGTCTGATTGATTCCACTGAATTTTCGGCAAACGAATTTATACTTACCGGCGAATCATTACCGTCCAATAAAGATGCTTTATTTACAACCGATAAAAAACTGCCTGTCAATGAACTGAAAAATTGTGTTTACATGGGAACAACAGTTGCCCGGGGCGATGCCACCGGAATTGTTTATGCCACCGGAATACAAACTGAGATTGGTAAAATCAGCACGACTTCCGAAAAAATAAAACCCGCTAATGCACCTGTTCAAATTGAAATTGCGGATGTAGCCAAAAAACTAACGTACATTACGTTGGTTATTGCTGTTGTTATTTTTGCCTCACGGTTGCTATTGAATGATTCTATATCAGTGGCACTTGTTTTTTCGGTAAGTGTAGCTGCAGCCATGGTGCCCGAAGGCTTACCGGCGCAAATATCTCTGGCGCTGGCACTGGCCGTTGGCCGATTGGCAAAGCGAAAGGCCATTGTAAAGAATATTGCTTCTGCACAAACATTAGGTTCGGCTACAGTTATTGCTTCCGATAAAACCGGAACCATTACCAAAAACGAAATGACTATTAGCGCTTGCTATTTTAATGGAAAAATCTTTACGATTTCAGGATTGGGTTACGAACCCGTTGGCGATATAACGGACGATAAGGCTAAAGTTCTGAAAAAAGATGCGTTGGGTGATTTGAAGATATTCTTTCTTTCCGGCTTCCTTTCTTCCAAAGGCAAAGTCAGTCCGCCCGATAAAAATCATTCTTCATGGTATTCTATTGGCGACCCGACTGAAACGTCATTTTCTACGCTGGTCCTAAAAGCCGGATTTAAGCTGGAAGAAATAGAAAAAGAGTATCCGTTGGTAAAAGTATTTGCCTTCGATTCTTTCCGAAAAAGGGCAACCATTATCCGACAACATAAGCATAAGGTGATTTCTTTCGTAAAAGGTTCGATAGAGTCTGTACTGGAAGTTTCAACAAAATGGATTGACAACGATAAAGTAAGTGAACTGACAGCAGCAAAGAAGAAAGAACTTTTGGCAATGGCAACAACCTTTTCTGAACAAGCGTTGCGTGTTATTGCTATTGCCTACAAAGACCTTGAAACGAAAAAGGATTATTCGGTTGACGATGCCGAAAAAGATATTATTTTTGCCGGATTCGTTACCATGATGGATCCTCCCCACAAAGAAGTGAAAGCTGCTATTGCCTCTGTTTTTAAGGCTCATATCAAAGTATTCGTAATTACAGGCGACAATGAAATAACAGCAAGAGCAATTTCAAAAAATGTCGGATTGATGAACGAGGGCGATGAATATCCGGTGGTGATTAAGGGTGCTGACTTATCGGGAATGACCGACAAACAACTCAAGGATGTTTTTCAAAACAGGGCTGTGATATTCTCACGGGTAACGCCCGATGATAAATTCCGCATTGTGGATTTACTCATGAAACAGGGTGAAGTAGTGGCGGTAACCGGCGATGGTGTAAACGACACCCTAAGCTTGAAGCGGGCAGACATTGGAGTTGCGATGGGGAAAAATGGTTCGAAAGTGGCACAGGAAGCTGCTGATATGATTTTGTTGGATGATAATTTTTCTACCATTGTAGTTGCTATAAAAGAAGGACGGACGATATTCCGGAACCTGGAAAAAACCATCAAAACAAATCTTTCATCCAATGTAGCCGAACTTCTATGCGTGATATTCGGGTTCGTTGGTATTTTTATGAAGATACCCATACCCATATTAGCCGTACAGATTTTATTGATCGACATTGTGGGTGAAATGATACCACTTACTATGCTGACTTACGACCCACCCGAAAAAAGTATTATGGAAAACCCGCCCCGAAGTCCGAAAGACAAAATACTCACCAAAGAAGCAATGCTGGGAATTGCGTTTTCAGGTATCGTTATCGGGTTGGTTGCTTATGGTGCTTTTCTTTATTCCATATTCATTCATCCACATGGTGCCAGCAATTATGAAAGGGCTGTTACAGTTACATTTGTATCTATTATTTTCGGGCAATACGCTAATATTCTTTCCCGACGAACCTTTGGAAATGCGTTGGGGAAATATTTATTTTCAAACAAAAAACTACTTCTGGCATTTGCAGCGTCACTTTCCTGCGTATTATTGATAGTGTATATTCCGGTTTTCAATCTTTATTTTCATACCTCTTCGTTAAGTGCGGTTGATTGGATATTGCCCGTGACTACCGGAGTGATTTGTCTGGCGATATTTGAAGTTAAGAAGAAAATACAAAAACGTTGAAAAGCATATTTTTATCAAAAGCGGTATAACTCCTAACAATTTGTTTTCTATTATTATTGGATACAGAAACAGACAAAGAATAAGAACAGGTGGAATTAATTCAATTCCACCTGTTCTTTTGTTTTAGCTTTTGTTGAATGTGTGAATCATACAACTATTCCCTGAAATTTTGTAACAGCACTGCGTCGAAAAGTATTGAACTTTGTCTCAAGTGATTTTGTAGGTTTTTGTAGGATAAGTCATATTCTATCAATCTACTAAGAATCTATTTGTCGGCGAAAAACAATTTAATAATAAACGAATATGAAAGCGAAAGAGATTAAAAAAGTGCTGATTGCACTCGATTACGATGCTTCCTCCAAAAAGGTAGCCGAAGAAGGATATGCATTGGCTCAGGCTCTGCATGCCGAAACTATTTTATTGCATGTGGTTTCCGAATTGCCGGTTTATTATTCGGCTTACACCTATGTACATGAATTCAGGGTGGATATGTTAGCCGATTTAAAAGTTTCAACACAAAAGTTTCTGGATAAAGCCAAGGCACATTTGGGCGATGATTCTATTCAAACTATGCTGGTGGATGGTGAAATTGCCGATAGTATTCTAAAATCAGCAAAAGATCTGAATGCAGGTGTGATTGTAATGGGTTCGCACAGCCGCAAATGGTTGGAAGATATTATTCTGGGAAGTGAAGCTGCGGATGTTTTAAAGAGAACGACCATTCCACTGTACATTATTCCTACCAAAAAGAAAGATTGATAAATAGTCGGCTGTTTATAGTCGGCTGTTTGTAGCCTTACAGATGGAAATACCGATCAAAAAAACGAACACATGAAAGCAACTAAAATAAAGAAAGTACTGATTGCATTGGATTATGATCCATCTGCAAAAAAGGTGGCCGAAGTTGGATACCAACTGGCTGAATCGATAGGTGCTGAAGTTATTTTAATGCACGTTGTCGAAAATCTGGTGGCTTATTCATTGTCATACCTTAATATGGGACCGTTGCAATCGGATGTTATGGTTGAACTGAAAGATACTTCTCAACAATTCCTGGATAAAACAAAACTTTTCCTGGGCAATGAGGCCATTCAAACAGAGATAAAAGAAGGCGATTTTGCCGATTGTATTATCGAATCGGCTAAAGAATTGAATATTGATATAATTGTTATGGGCTCAGTCAGTAAAAGATGGCTCGAAAACATTGTGTTAGGAAGTGTTGCCAAACGGGTTATGAAACAAACAACGATTCCCCTGTTTATTGTTCCGAC
>Ga0302296_1002746_pt1 | contig 11656 bp, 6 predicted proteins | sample III_Fen_N3_1_FD_194546 | JGI IMG/M metagenome (GOLD analysis project Ga0302296, IMG submission 194546) | Peat permafrost microbial communities from Stordalen Mire near Abisko, Sweden - III_Fen_N3_1 | ecosystem: Environmental > Terrestrial > Soil > Wetlands > Permafrost | place: Sweden: Abisko... | reverse complement strand
ATTGATTCCTGCAAAACCAGAACCTGCCGTTCTATAAGCATTTTATAAAAAATAAATGTTTATAACATGGTATTTCTATAAGTAAACTTTATGAGTTTAGCGGGAAGCAGATTGCTTCCCTTTTTTGTTAGTTTTTTTTCAATAATGAAAAGAAAATATTAGTTTTTACAACAAAAAAAAATAAAAATGTAAAATTAAAACAATAGGAGGATTTATAAATGGCTAATGATATAGAAACCCGATGTATCCACGGAGCAGAAAGCAAGGAAGGAAAACATCCTTTTGGAGCAATCAGTGTACCCATTTACCAGACTGCTACTTTTTCACATCCAGGGATAGGAGAGTCCAGCGGACACAACTATTCAAGAGAAAGTAACCCTACTAGAGATGAATTGGAATCACTGGTATCGTCCCTTGAAGGAGCAGTTGATACAGTTGCCTGTTCATCGGGAATGGCTGCCATGAGTCTGTGCCTGGAGTTATTTCAATCAGGAGATCATTTTATTTGCACCCATGACTTATATGGAGGTTCTGTGAGAATTTTCAAGACCATAGGTGAAGCAAGAAATCTGACATTTTCATATGTTGATACCAGTGATGTAACTGAAGTTGAAAAAAATATCAGGCCAAATACAAAAGCGCTTTATATAGAAACACCAAGTAACCCCACGATGCAGATTACAGATTTGAGGGAAATGAAAAAAATAGCTGACAAATATGGCTTGAAAATAATTGTAGACAATACTTTTCTTTCACCTTATTTTCAAAATCCAATTCAACTTGGAGCAGATATTGTTTTGCATAGCGGAACCAAGTTTTTAGGTGGACACAATGACACTCTGGCTGGATTTTTATGTGTTGCAAACCAAGACACGGCAGGCAGGGTAAGATTTTTATATAAGACGGTGGGCTGTTGTCTGGCTCCTTTTGACAGCTTCCTGATAGAAAGAGGAATAAAAACCTTAGCAATCCGATTGGAAAGACAGCAGGAGAATGCTATAATCATAGCAAACTGGCTGAAACAACATTCCAAAATAAAAAAGGTCTTTTATATTGGACTTCCAGAACATCCCGGGTATGAGATTAATATTAGCCAGTCCAGAGGTTTTGGCAGTATGATTTCTTTTCAGACGGATACTGAAGACACTGCAAGAAATGTCCTTGAACGGGTAAAAATCATAGCTTATGCAGAAAGTCTTGGTGGAGTAGAATCTTTAATCACATATCCAATGCTTCAGACGCATGGCGATGTACCTTTTGAAACAAGGGAAAAACTTGGAATTACTGAAAACTTTTTAAGAATATCAATCGGTATTGAAAATGTGGATGATTTGATTAAAGATTTATCACAGGCTTTAATATAAGGGGATAATAGAATGAAGTATGATTTTGACAGGGTAATTGAAAGAACCAAAACCAATAGCTTAAAACATGACTTTAAAGAAGAAAGAGGTAAAAACCAGGATGTTCTGCCGTTATGGGTGGCGGACATGGACTTTCAGACGGCACCTGTGATATTAGACAGACTGGAAAATGCTGTCAGACATGGTATTTTTGGTTACAGTGAAACCAAAGATGATTATTTTAAGGCGATTGAAAGTTGGTTTCAGTATGGATTTGGCTGGACTTTAAATAAAGACTGGTTAGTGAAAACACCGGGTGTTGTTTTTGCAATAGCAACGGCTATCCGTGCATATACAAGAGAAGGTGAAAGTGTTTTAATTCAACAACCGGTTTACTATCCTTTTCGTGAGGTGATTGAGGATAATAACAGAAAACTGGTAAATAGTCCTTTGAAACTGGACAATGGGTATTACCAGATTGATTTTGAAGACTTTGAAAATAAAATCCTTGAGCATGACGTTAAACTTTTTATACTCTGTAGCCCCCACAATCCTGTTGGCAGGGTCTGGAAAAAGTGGGAACTTGAGAAAATTGGAGAAATCTGTTTAAAACATCACGTAATTATTGTCAGCGATGAAATTCATAGTGATTTTGTATATCCAGAATATAAACATATCGTTTTTGCTTCTTTATCCCAAGAACTTTCCGAGATAACAATAACCTGCACTTCGCCAAGTAAAACTTTTAATCTGGCTGGACTTCAGGTATCCAATATTTTTATATCAAATCAGGTATTAAGAGATAAGTTTCAAAGAGCGGTAGCTGGATCTGGGTATGACCAGATTAATTTGATGGGACTGATAGCATGTCAGTCGGCTTACGAGGATGGCAAAGAATGGTTGCAGCAGTTAAAGGAGTATTTAAAAGATAATCTGACACTGGTGAGGGAATTTCTAAAGGAAAATCTGCCAAATATTAAACTTATAGAACCGGAAGGAACGTATCTGGTCTGGCTGGATTTTCGAAGTCTGAATCTTTTAGAAGAAGAACGTCAAAATTTAATTGAAAATGAGGCAAAATTATGGCTGGACAGTGGAATCATGTTTGGAGAAGAAGGAAGAGGCTTTGAACGTATCAATATTGCCTGTCCCAGAACAGTATTAAAGCAGGCACTAGAACAGTTAAAAGTAACCTTTATACAATAATAGATTAACCATTGCTTTCATATAAAAAATAGTATAAAGTAATTAATAACGAAGGTGTTGCATTTAGGTGCAGCGCCTTTTTTTGCGGTAAAGAGGGAAATATTTCTGCAAGCAGAATATTTAACAAACGCTGCGATAACTCAGAGATGAATCAATTAAAGAATTCACTCATAATAAAAACAGAAGACAGCACAGGAGGCACTGCATGAAAGAGGCAAGCAAAGGAGTTTTTCAGGATTTGTCACAACTTTTACACCAGTTAATTGAATCAAACAACAGAATGTTAGACATTATTACAAAAATTAATGGCATTATGAACAAAACCAAATTATTATCTTTAAATTCTTCTATCGAAGCTGCCAGAGCAGGGGCACAGGGAAGAGGATTTACTGTTATTGCTACGGAAATTCAGAAGTTTTCAGAACAGAGTAAAGCAGCAAATAATGAAAGCCTTGTTGTTATGAAAGAATTAAACGGACAGATTAATAGTGTTATTGGTGTAAGAACAGCAGATGTGGCATATGATCTGATTGATAAAATTGATCGTAATTTATTTGAACGCAACTGTGATGTGCAGGCCTGGTCAACTTTTGAAAAAATTGTGGATTATGCAGTGGACCCAACGGATAAAAAGAAGGAAGAAGTAATTGCACTTTTAAACAATCTCTATAAAATATATGAAGTGTATCATGATATAGTAATGGCAGATAATAAGGGAAAAGTTGTGGCAGTGGGTGTGAACACTGAACTGATGGGAAAAGATGTATCCAGTGCAGACTGGTTTCAGGGGGCTATAAAAACATCGGGCTGTTCCGTTTCAGAAATGTATTATTCTGAAAGCTATAAGGATTATACAGTATCTTACAGTTGCGTTATTTTAGATAAAATGGGCAAAATAGCAGGAGTTTTATCTACACGGTTTAACTGGAATTACATTTATGATATTTTAAATAAAGCTAAAATTGGTCAAAAGGGTGAAGTTTATCTATTAAATAAAGATGGAATTGTAATAGCTTCCAAGAGACCGGATGAAATACTACATAGAAATCTTGTAGAAACCTACCCGCTGGTAAGGGATGTGATAGCTGGAGAGGAATATGGTTACGAAATTGAAAGCACCAATGGAGCGCTGACCGGAATTATCGGATATGCCCATACTAAAGGTTATAATTCGTATCCTGGTAAAAAATGGTCTGTGGTAGTTAGGGAAACTTTTTAATGGTTGTTTTAAAATCAAAAATAGCAAAGCCAAATCATTAGAATTCGGAAAAAGTAGATAATTTGCGGGATATAAGTTATAATATAATTAAATATTTTATATGACATCACATGTTAAACCCCTTGATAAAGAGAACTTTATGTGGAGGATGTAGGATGAAATTACGTTATAAACTTAATCTCTTAGTTATAGGTATGATTATTTTGTCGATTTCAGTTCCATCTCTTATTTATTATTATTACAGCAAGGGAATGCTGAAGCAGCAGGCGGATAGTTATCTGCAGCTTGAGCTTACTAAAAATGTATATGATATAAACAGTTGGTTTGATACTCAGAGCCAGGCTGTAATTATTATCAGAGATATCATTCAGAACTCTTATGAAAAGAAAGATATCACAAAAGATTTGCTACAGGGCTTTATTTCCAATAAAAATATCGCGGATATTTATATTGGTTTTAATGATGGTAGCTTTTTAAGCGGAATAGGCTGGATTCCAGACCTTGGATATGATCCCCGCTTAAGACCCTGGTATCAGGAAGCTATGGAAGCCGGCAAATTAAACATATCAAATGTGTATTTTGACCTAACCAGTAATCAGTCAGCAGTTGCCATTGGGGTACCGCTGAAGGATAAAAATCAGAATGAAATTGGTGTGTTAAGTGAGGATATTCTCTTAAATACTATTTATGAGAAAATCAATAACATACAGTTAAATGATTCAGGGTATGCCATTCTTCTCGATTCTGACGGAAATGTTGTGATACATCCGGATGCCAGTCTGATTGGTAAAAATTATGATGACATAATTCAGAATAAGGTAGGGTTTGATCTTGATGTCTCAACTTCGGGAGAAGGCCGGTACAGATTTAATGGTGTTAATAAAATAGTAGTATATAAAGAAATTGTGAATACCAACTGGGTACTGGTGCTGGTAATGGATGAAAATAAAGTATATGCCCCTTTGTACCAACTAGTATGGATATTTCTGATTATTGTGATAGTAACCTCATTGATGGCTGCTTTTTTGGCAGGTCTTTTTAACCGGAATATAACACAGAAGTTAAGTATGATTTCCAACGCATCCATCGCCCTCAGTAAAGGTATGTTTGACACAGAAATAGCAGATCTTGGCAAGGATGAAATCGGAGATGTTGCAAAAGCTTTTAATAGAATGAAAACCGAACTTAAAGAAATAATAGAAGAGCTGAATGCCAGCCGTGGAAAATATGAAGAATTAATTGAAAATACGGCAGATGCCATTTACAGCGTAGATGTGAATGGATACATAATTACTGCAAACACGGTCTTTTTAAAAATGTTTCAAATTGAACGTGACAGTGTTGAACAGAAAAATCTAGCTACTTTTATTAAAAATTCTGAGCTTGGTGTGATTCTGATTCTGCTGGGTGCAGAAGTTATTGAAAAAAAACAACTGATTAGCCGTAAAATTGATAATATAGAGGACCGGTTTTATAATGTTACCTTATCGCCTATATGGGATAAGGAACACCAGGAAATAAAAGGAGTTACCACTATTTTGCATGACACCAGTGATTCAGTAGTTTATAGTAATCATTTGGAATGGATATCCCATCACGATGCTCTGACCCAACTCCCAAACCGGTTTAAATTGATGGAGGATATGGACTCTGTATTTTTGAAAGCAGAAAACAACAAGCTCAGTTTTGCCATTTTACTCCTGGATCTGGATGATTTTAAAAACATAAATGATATTCTGGGCTATTCCGCAGGGGATATCGTCCTTTTAAAAGTTGCAGAACTTTTAAGCCAGGATCATGTTTGCTACCGGATTGGGGCAGATGAATTTGCACTTATTATTGATTATTTTGAGTCAATTCCTCAGCTTGAACAGATAACCTATGACATTTCCGGAATGCTTAACCAGAGCTTTGAAATAGCTCTGAATACTGTATATAATTCAGCAACGATTGGAGTTGCAATATATCCAAATGATTTTACAGATGCAAACGAAATGATGACCAAAGCAAATGCAGCTTTAAATTATGCAAAAATAAATAAACGTTCAGGAGTACAGTTTTATGATTACTCAATCAGCCAGACTCTGGAGGATCAGCTGTAGCCATAAAAGATATAATTTGATTTCACAGAAGCCATATTTTGTAAACGTAACTTATGTTACAAATATATTAAGATTTCCTTTATGCTATTGATATCGCTCTCAGATAATGATAAAATCATGCAGTCACTGTGATACAAATTTTATGAAAAAGCAGTTATAGGGAGAATTAGAATATGAAAACGAATCCGGTTTCTGAAGGAATCAGCTATTTTAAAACCAGAGGCATTTTACTGTTTTTTTTATTAATCCAGATGATTTTTCTGGTGTATGTATTTTTGACAATTTTCAGGTCTGATTATTCAGTTAAAATAGAAGGTCAGAATCTGATTCCAATAGCAGATTGTGTTTTGGTACAATCGGATGGAGCCTATGGAGTGTCCAGTGCATCTGTTGGAAATACAACAGAGGGTGAAAATCAGGAAACAGTAAACAATCTGGATATTCTTCAAACTGATCCGATTAGTTTTCCTTCAGGCGCTTATGATATTAAAATTAATTATAATTCCATATATGACTTAAATAATCCCGATGCACAGGATAGTAGTGATTATACCGGATATTGCCGTATGTCTTCGGATGAAAATCCCAATGGCTATACGTCTACAATTATTACTTTCCCGGATGGAAAAACAACGACAGATTCCAGAATCTGGGTAAACCTGGGAAGCAATATGGAAGATTTGAAGTTAACCATTCACTATAACGGAATTGGGAAACTGGAAATTAATAGTATAGAAATTACAGAAGTAGGGATATGGAGAGTTACGAGATTCCTTGGATGGTTTAGTTTTTTTATTCTGGTTGATGTGGCTTTTTTATTATTATTTGGGCCGAATAAGATAGCTTTAAGTAAAGACAGAAAATATAAATTCATAACGATTGCCGGAATTATTATTTTTTCGTCCATTCCAATGTTTGGAATCCTTCTATATAATGGGGATGACCTGACCTATCATCTTGAGAGAATCTGGGCTGTCGCCCAGGGCCTTAAAGCAGGTCAGTTTCCTGTTCGGATGCAGTCAGATATGTTAAATGGTTATGGATATGCCACCTCATTATTTTATGGAGATTTGCTTTTATATATTCCTGCCGGACTGTATTTATTATCGGTACCTCTTTATATGTGTTATCAGCTTTATGTAATAGGGGTAAATGTAGCAACATGTATCGTTAGTTATTACTGTTTCAAAAAAATTACAAATGACAGTCGTATAAGTATTACGGGAGCATTTATATACACGCTTTCAACTTACCGTATATTAAATATTTATATGCGTGGCGCTGTAGGTGAGTATTCGGCCATGATATTCCTGCCACTTATTGTGTTAGGCTTTTATCAGGTGTTTTCTTCAGAAAAAAAGAAAAAAATCAGATTTATGGAGTATCTTCCAATCATAATTGGGCTCAGTGGTCTGATTCAGACCCATATTCTGACCTGTGAAATGGCAGCGCTGTTTATTGTCCTGGTATGTATCTTTCATTTCAGAACGCTGATTAATTTTCGTAAGATATGGGCACTTTTGAAAACGTTAGTATTAACATTATTGCTTAATGCATGGTTTTTATGGCCATTCTTAAATTCTATGGATATGGATATCAATATATTTAGAAACACAGTAAATAAGATACAGGCTAGTGGACTAACCATAAGCAGACTTCTAAGTTTATTTTATTATGGTTTTAACGCTGACACCTACGAATGGGTGATTTCTGTGGGTGGTGTGCTCTTAATAGGTATTGCCATATTTATTTATAGCATTGTGGAATATGGAGAAGGAAGAACTAAAGAATACAGGCTTGGATACAGCAGTTTTGGATTGGCACTACTTGCCATGGGAATGACAACAATCTATTTTCCCTGGGATTCACTGGAAAGTTACAGTTATACACTGGGTCATTACCTAAGTGCAGTGCAGTTTCCCTGGCGATATCTTACAATTGCCACTGTACTTTTAAGCTTTGTTACAGTAATCGCGTTATATAATATAAAAAAAGGAAACCCGATAATAGCAAGAAATCTCGAATTTTTACTATGTATCTGTGCAATAGTTGTAACAAGCTTTTTTTATATGAGCTATGTGGTCAAAACCACCTGTTTAAAGGAATATTCTACGAATGAAATTGGAACCATGGTTATTATGAAATCTGAATATCTGCCTTATGGAACAAACATAGACAGCCTCTATGTCAGAAAGGTAATCGCAGATGACGGGGTAGTGGTTTCCGACTATTCAGTGGATAAAGGTGTAACGACTGCTAGTGTGAAAAATACAGATTCTACTGAAAAGTCAATAACATTTCCTCTCCTGAATTATGAAAATTATCATGTGGTGGACATAAATACTGGCAAAGAACTGACAATTGAGAATGGTTTAAATAATACAATAAAAGTAGCGATTCCACCTAATTATAATGGTGCGTTTCAAATTAGGTATATTGAACCGAATTCCTGGAAAACCTCAGAAATGGTGTCTTTAATGACATTTTTACTATTATTACTGAGTGGTTGTATTGTCTTAATATTCCGGTATATAAAAACTACAAAGGGTTTTAGAACTTCAAAATATGATGAAAATATCGAAAGCACCGAAAGCACCGAAAGCACCGAAAGCACCGAAAGCACCGAAAGTACCGAAAGTATCGAAAGTATCGAAAATACTGGTAACACTGAGACTGGTTGATCAGTATATATAAATATTTAAATATAAGTATAATAAGAAAATAAGCAACTATGTTAAAAACCCCGTAAATTAATTTTACGGGGTTTTTGTAAACATTTCTAAAATTTCAAAAGAAAATTTGTGCTTGGGATAAGAGATAATTCTCATTTGAAATATATAGGGGGCAATTTATACTGGGTCTTACTCGATTATGATAGCAGAAACCAGTTCAAAGATTTTTGCAGCACTTTCTTTTGTATGAACTGTGCCGTCTAATACAACTTTTGATTCTTTTGTTATTTCACTGACACGCGCGGCAATATCAGCAGAGCCCTGGGCACCATCAGTGGAAGCCATGGCAATCTCATTAATTGCAGTAAGCATATTCTGAATAGATGATGCAAGCTCTTCGGAAGTTGCAGATAACTCAGATACGATTCCATCTACTACAAGAGCATCCTGATTATATTGTTCACCGGTTTCAACCAAAGTATCATAATCCTTTAAGACTTTACTATTAATGAATTCCAGTATTTTTTTGGAGCTGTCAGTCAGATTATCCATAGCACTTAACACAACCTGTGTTGTTGCCTGAATCTTAGTTACAGTGTTTTTTGAACTCTCGGCCAGTGACCGGATTTCTCCGGCAACCACAGCAAACCCTTTTCCAGCTTCACCGGCTCTTGCAGCTTCAATAGCCGCATTTAATGCAAGAAGATTGGTTTGGTTGGTTATTTCAAGGATGGAATCCGACAGGTGGTTTATTTCATAAACCGCTTTAGCTTCTTCGATAGCTTTTACAAGGGAAGCTTCTGAACTGTGGTATATGTCATAAGCGTCTTTTTTGGAGAGTATTGCGTTATCTTTTAGAGCTTTTGCACGTTTACTAATTTCAGTGGCTGTTATAAGCCCTTCGGATGCTTTTTTCGCGATCAGGTCAGCAGCAGTATCAATATCGGTGGAGGTGGCTGTCATTTCTTCAGTGGAAGCAGCGGTTTCTTCTATACCGGCTGATAAGGATTCTGTAGCAGTAGAGACTTCTCTTACCTGAGATGCAAGTTCTTCCATTTTTTCGGCCTCCAAATTTGCCAGTTCGGAGACACGTCTTGATTCTGTAAGTATACCAAAAATCAAGGATTTTATAGAATTTTGGGTGACTTCAAGAGATTTGGCAAGAGTACCTATTTCATCTTTCATACTAAGAACCTTAGGTGCAAGTGGTTTCGTGAAATCCCCGCCAGCCATTACAGCCAGGTGATTTGACATGGCAACAATAGGAGTGGCAATCAATCCAGCAAATAAAACTGCGATAATAGCGCCTATCATAATCAAAACAAGGGATATACCCAATATAGAAAATTTCAAAGTATTCAGACCGGAAAGAATATCTGAAGTTTCAGCGGTAATAGCCAGTGACCAGTCAGTACCTGATACAGGTGCATATCCGCATATTTTAGTAACGCCATTGTAGTTATATTGCCCATAACCCTGTTCTCCTGCAATCATTTTTTCTTCTACAGAGGCTAAGGCAAGTAGGCTGGAATTTGTTTTAGAGTTTGTAATATCATTTTCCATATTTACAACTTTATTTACATCTTTGTGAGCTATAAAGGTGCCTTCATTATCAAGTATGAAAGCTACACCTGTATCTCCAAAAGTGATAGTGCTGACGTAATTACAAAAATCACTTCCATCACGTATTTCTAATAAGGCACCCACAATGGTGTCACCATCCTTAATAGGAATGGCATAGACCATGATAAGCGAGTTGTCAAGGCTACTGACGATAGGATCAGAAACTGCATTTTTACCTGATATTGCGGTCTTAAAATAGTCTCTTTCTGACACGTCTGTACTCCCATTAATGGGTGATTTTGTATTTCCGTTCAGATCAACAACAGCAATATCCTGACCGCCATTTCGCGCCAGTTCATTTTTTAAAAGAGCAGAAGCTTCTTCCCATGATGTATCGGAATGAATAATTGATGGATTCTGGGCAAGGGACTCCATTGCATTCCAGTGTACTTCCAGTTCAGTAGAAACTCTTCCAGCGCTTGATACAGCAATTTCAGGTAATTGTCTATCGACTTCCGTTAGCAGAGCTGATGAAGAAATACTATAAGCTAAGATACCAAAAAAAATACAGATTAGAGCAATTACGATAACAAAAATTCCGGTAATTTTGAGTTTGATGCTTTTCATGTGTTAAGAACCTCTTTCTTATGATTTTTATATTATGCCAATAAAGTTCTAAATCCTTTTGACTAAGTTCTAAATCTTAGATAATAATTTTTTTGTTTTCAAGAAGCTCACAAAGTACGTCTTTTTGCTGGGGTTTTCCAAGAAAAAAGCCCTGAATACAGTCGCAGGAATGGGATTCCAGATACTGCAACTGAAAAATAGTTTCTACGCCTTCCGCGATAACCTGCATTTTCATCTTGTGAGCCAGAGCAATAACTGCCTCAATTACATGATCTCGTTTTGTTATAACAGTAAGGTTATCGATTAAAGATTTATCAATTTTTAATGTACTGATAGGCATTTTCTGAAGGTAACTTAAGGAAGTATGCCCAGCACCAAAATCATCCAGGGCAATACGAATTCCCAAAGATTTAATCTTTTCTAAAATGTTGGTTACGGTTTCCATTGAATCTATAAATACAGACTCCGTAACTTCAATTTCAAGGTATTCAGTTGGAAAATTTGTTTTTTTAATGATAGATGAGAGAGTTTGTAAAAAATCAGAATTCAGAAGTTGCAGTACTGAGAGATTAACAGAGAGGATTATTCTGTCTGAACATGCTGCCTGAATTTCTTTAAATTGTATAAAAGCGTTTTCCAGAATCCATTGACCCAGAGGAATGATTAAATGGGTTTCTTCTGCAATAGGTATAAATTCTGCTGGACTGATATTACCAAAGATTTTAGAATTCCATCGAACTAATGCTTCAAAACCTCTGAGCTTATTGGTACTGGTATAAAACTGGGGCTGAAAAACCAGGTAAAACTCATTGGATTCAATGGCATTAATAAGGCTGGTACGGATTTCCATTTCTTTTGTAAGAAAATGTTTAAGTTGTTTTGAAAAATAGGAAATGCTGTCGTTATCTATACTCTCAATCAGAG
>Ga0302296_1002743_pt1 | contig 11663 bp, 8 predicted proteins | sample III_Fen_N3_1_FD_194546 | JGI IMG/M metagenome (GOLD analysis project Ga0302296, IMG submission 194546) | Peat permafrost microbial communities from Stordalen Mire near Abisko, Sweden - III_Fen_N3_1 | ecosystem: Environmental > Terrestrial > Soil > Wetlands > Permafrost | place: Sweden: Abisko... | reverse complement strand
GTGCATGTCTACTGTCTGTGTGGAAAGTGCAAGATAGATATTTGCTGCCATAAAGGCTATTGCTAACAGGATGTTTACTGCCCGATTCAGTTTTATTTTTACAGACAGCTTATATAATCCATATCCCGCTCCAATAAAAATATATGCCAGGAACATCCGAAAAATAACTATTCCCAAATAATAAATTATGATTTTCCAGGGCACAGTACTTCCAGAAAACATCTTCTGGAACATAGGGCATAAAAAGCCAGTGATAAAAACTGCCACGATTGTCATTAGATAAACACCTGTGATTTTCCATTTTTTTAAAACAAATAAAAAAAGTAATTCACCTAAGAAAAGTGCCGTTAAAAACCATAATACTGAGATTCCATATAACGTAAATGTCTGGTATAAATAATCCGAAATAGAACTCAGATTAATAGGAATTTTGTTTTTATATAAAAGCTGTATATTGGAAATAATATAAAAAACCGAAAAAAAACCATATGGAATCAACAGTCTCACCGCCTTGGTTTTTACCGTCACTCCAAAAGGTTTATCCTCTTCTCCTGTAAAAGCAAGAAGCATACCCGTTATGATAAAGAATAATGGCATGTGAAAGGAAGATAACCACCTCAGGAGCGATGTATCCGCGTAGGTAGAATGCCCTGTTACTACCAGTATAATACCAATTCCTTTTGCCAGATCCAGATATTTCAGTCTCTTTTTTTCCATAAAAAACCTCTTATTGATAGTATTGCATAACCAGTTGCAGAGTGGTTTTCTGCTGGTACTCATTGATACCCGGATAATAAACCACCGACATCTTTACCGAATTTGTCTGTCCTAATAGAAGTGCATTTAGGGCTTTCATGCCATATTTCTGTTCAATGCTGTTATGAAATTCTTCTACATCTCCAAAAAATATTAATTCTATACGATTATGAAAATCATCCTGAACCAGATATTTTCCCATATTTTTATTTTTTCCCATAACTCTTGCACTTAAAAAATCAAGATCTTTCTGGGCAAACATTGGTTTGGCATTACCATTCCCAAAAGGCTCAAGAAGTTTTAACTCTTCAATAAACTCTGTAGTAATCTCGTTAATAGGAAGTGGAATGTCAATAAGAAGTTTCTGATGAAAGTCTTTTTCTTCAAGTCGGCACAGTTCATTTATTTTACTACGAAAGATATCTACCGCTTCTTCCGGAAGAGAAAGACCTGCCGCCAGTTTATGACCTCCATACTTGGTAAAAAGTTCTTTGCATTTTGTCATCTCATCATACATCATATAGGCTTCTATGGATCTTCCTGAGCCTTTTACACCTTCTTCTGTTTTGGTCAGTACAAAAACCGGTTTTTGATATTTTTCGCGAATACGTCCCGCAACAATACCTGCCAGACTTTCATGACATTGCTGTAGATAGATAACCAGAACTTTATCTTCTTTTATGGCAGTAGTTTCCACTAGTTCAATAGCTTTTTCCAATGCATCCTGAGTCATATCTTTTCTGTTATCATTAAGTGCCTTTAGGTCTCCTGCAATAACAGCTGCCTGGGAAATCTTCTCACATTCCAGAAGTTCCAGGGCTCTTGCTGCTGTATCCAGTCTCCCCGTAGCATTCATACAGGGACCAAGGACAAATCCGATATGATAGGGACTGAGTTTCTTTTCCCCAATATTATTAACATCCATTAATGCCTTAAGTCCTATATTTTTTGTGTTTTCCATGGATAAAAGTCCATATTTTACTATGATCCTGTTTTCATCCTGTAATTCCATAACATCTCCCACCGTGGAAAATGCTGCCAGTTCCAGCATATCATTAGGCATTGGAATCTGATAATGTCCTAAAAGTACCTGGGCAAATTTATAAGCCACCATTCCTCCGCATATTCCTTTAAAAGGATAGTCGCAGTCTTCCTGTTTGGGATCAATAACAGCATCTGCGCAGGGAATCAGGTAATTCTTAGTTCCATTTTCTGTTTCTTCATATGGAATTTCATGATGGTCTGTTATTACAACTGTCATTCCAAGTTTTTTTGCATATTCCACTGATTGTATAGCTGAAATTCCATTGTCGCAGGTAATGATAGTATCCACACCATCCTGAAAAGCTTCCTGTATCAGGTTATCATTTAAACCATAACCATCTTTCATCCTGTGGGGAATAATAAAATCCACCCGTCCTCCGCATCGTTTTATAGCACTTTTTAATATATACGTGGAACAGATGCCATCAATATCATAGTCTCCCATAACACGAATAAATTTATTATTTTCTATTTTTTCCCAGATAATCTCATTTCCTTTAACCATATCTTTTAAAAGCAGTGGGTCATGAATATCTTCCATAGTTCCTGAAAGGTATTTATGAATATTTTCATCGCCAATGATATCACGATTTCTGATGATACGTGCAAGCACGGGACTAATCCCGAATTTTTCAGCTATCTGGTTAAAATCCGCTTTTTTTGCTGTTATAAACCATTCCATTTTATGTGCACCTGCTTCTACTGTCTTATCTATATCATACCACACCGTAATATTTTCAGCCATATAAATGCCTGAAGTAAATCAACCTTTACATTATTTTGTAAAGTGCTGCCCCATGAGGTTCAATAACCGTCCAGAAGGCGCCCTTTGAAAAACCGGTGTTTTTGTCAGCACCAATTTTTTCTGTAAATTCAAGATCTTTTTTATTCCAGAGATCTCTTACCTCCACATTTTCTTCTAAAATTCCAAGATCACTGAGGTCAACAGATACTTCTTTTTCTACATCTGACAGATTAAAAAGCGCCACAAAAACACATTCACTGTTTAAATCTTTGCTTTTCCATGCGGCCTGATTCTGATCTCTGAAAAACTGGGTAGCTCCATAACTGTTTTTTATAAGATACAGTACTTCTTCATTGTTTAACAGTTCCAAATCCTTTTCGCTCATTTTTGTAAGTTCGCCGCCAATCATTAATGGTGATCGAAAGATTGTCCAGAGGGTCATCATGGTTTTTACTTCTGGATAAGTAAAGTTAGCAGGTCTTTCATCCTGGAAGCCCTTTCCAACAATTCCTACCGGAAGCATATCACAATCAGGGAAACAGCCTTCTGACACCTGTTGTTGCCATACTTCTGCCCGTTCAAACATATTTTTAAGCAAAATCCAGTTATCCCAGAAATCATCTGTGATGCGCCACATATTGGCATATTTTCTCAGATGCCACGCTTTTTCAATAACTGCCGGACCTGGTGACAGGCTGAGTACCATAGCTCTTCCTGATTTTTCAATTCCGTGATAAATCATTTCTATTTCTTTTTCTGCTGAATAAGGATTTTCAGGATAAAAATTTGTATTGCAGATATCATCCACTTTTACAAAGTCCACTCCCCAGGAAGCATATAACTCAAAAACAGAATTATAATATTCCTGTGCACCGGGTTTTGTATAATCTACTCCATACATATCTGCGTTCCATTTACATACAGAATAAGGATTCGCAATTTTATTGGCAGTAGTTGTGGTTCCTTTTACAGGCAGATAATTGTGGGCTGCAAACCTTGGAATTCCTCTCATAATATGAATACCAAATTTTAAACCCATGGCATGAATTTCATCAGCCAGCGGTTTGAATCCAGCTCCGTTTTTAGAGGATGGAAAACGGTTAGGTGCCGGAATCTGTCTTCCAAATTCGTCCAGACAAAAATGGCTGAAATTAATGTACTGACAGTTTTGTCTGTCTGTACCAGCGTCAGGATCTGACCACTGAATATCTGCAACTATATATTCATAACCATTTTGTTTTAAGTGTTCTGCCATATATCTGGCATTATTTAAAATATCCTCTTCCGTTACAGCTGTATCATAATAGTCATAGCTATTCCATCCCATAGGAGGTGTAAGTGCTACCTGGTTTTTATTGTACATAATTGCCCTCATTCCTGCACTTCTTTCTGCATTTTAAGTTTTTGTAAAAACAGCCAACTTATAATAAAAAAGGCATTCTGCTCTCACAAAATGCCTTTTTTACTTCTTTTAACTTCTTTTTTCTATAATAACTTTTTATTTTTTTGCTTTGATTTTTTTAACATTTTTTCCTTTATTAGCTTTGTTGTAATCAAATCTCTTCCATAAGTACCAGATTGGAGTTGCATTACAGATAGATGAATATGCACCTGTAACAACACCTACCATAAGAGGAAGTGCAAAATCTTTTAAAGTAGCTACACCCAGGATATATAACAATAATACCATGATGAATACAGTAAGATGAGTATTGATACTTCTGGTTAAGGTCTGAGTAATACTGATATCTGAGACTTCTTCCAGAGCTTCTGGTGTCTGAACCCGTACATTACGGAGATTTTCACGGATTCTGTCAAAGATTACAACCGTATCATTCATAGAATAACCAATGATAGTAAGCATTACTGCGATAAAACCGCTTCCGATGCTGAGTCGTAATATTGCATAACAGGTTAATACTACTAAAACGTCATGAACCAAAGCTAAAATTGCAGCGGTTGCAAAACGAATATCTTTAAATCGGAACCAGATATACATCAGAATAAGAACATTCGATATAATAACTGCCCAGATAGCGTCTCTTGTCATTTCCTTACTAATAGTTGAACTGATGTTACTACTGGAAATCGTATTCGTATCAACATTAAAATTATCAGCAAAGACCTGATTTAAAGCTTCACGTTCTGTTAAATCCAAGCTTCTGGTCTTAAATACTACTTCATTTGTTCCTTCTACTTTCTGTGTCTGTACATCGCTGTCTCCAGTGATTTTTTCAACATAAGGAATAATATCCTTGTCAATTTCATCCAGAGAATACTCTTTATCAAAAGTAACCTCTGTTGATGTACCGCCTACAAACTCAAGGCTGTAATTCAAGGCTGTATTTCCATTAATCTTATGTACTCCCATAGCTACAAAACCTGCCAGAATAAGAGCACCTGAAATAGCAAAAAATACATATTTTGTTTTGATAAATGGAATTGGTTTTAAATGTTTTGCTTTACCATAGAATTTAACATCTTTAAAACCAATAGCATAAAGAGCTCTTAATATTGTATGTGTAACAAACAAAGCTGTAAACAGGGATAAAACAACACCAATTGCAAGTGTATAGGCGAAGCTTTTTACTGTACCGCTTCCTTTTAATGCAAGAACTACAGCTGAGATAAGAATTGTTACGTTACCATCAATAATAGATGGTAATGCCCTTGAAAATCCGGTTTTTAATGCAGACTTTACTGCTTTTCCATCTGCGATTTCATCTCGAATACGGGCAAAAACTATAACATTCGCATCTACCGCCATACCGATAGAAAGAATAATACCTGCGATACCAGGTAATGTTAACGTGATTTCAAATGCATTTAATAAGAAGATCATTAATCCTGTATAGATAATAAGACCAAGAGATGCACTAAGTCCTGGAATAAAGAACATAACTATCATGAAAATAATAACCAGTATAACACCAATTGCTGCTGCTTTTAAGCTGGTACTGATTGCTTCTTCACCAAGCTGTGCTCCCACTACGTTTGAGCTAAGTTCTTCAAGTTCTAATTTCAAACCACCAATACGGATTTGTGAAGCAAGTGTCTCTGCTTCTGTAAAATCTGCCATACCATTAATTACAGCCTGTCCGGTGGTAATTTCAGCATCTACTCCCGGAACACTGATAAAAGCTCCGTCATAGTAAATTCCAATGGATTCTCCGGCTGCAAAAGCTTTTTTGGTAGCTGTTGCAAATTTTGTTGTTCCTTCAGCAGTAAGTGATAAAGCTACTACATTTTCAGCATTTCCCAAAGTATTCTGCTGTAAGTTCTTCAATTGTTTTATTTAATGTATACCCTGTAGCACCATAGGTATAGTTTTGATTTCCATCACTATCTGTCTGTGAGATAAAATATAAAGAACCTGGCTGGCCTAGTTCTTCTAAAATTGCATTGGCATCAGTAACGCCAGGAATTTCAATATTGATACGGTTGGTTCCCTGTTGATAAACCTGAGCTTCCGTACTGTATTTTTCAACACGCTGTTGCAATTTATATACAGTATCTGACATATCTTCTGAGGTAGGTGTCTCTTCTCCCTTTACCTGATATGTAATACTTACACCACCTGCAAGATCCAGACCTTGTTTAATGGTGGAAATTGCGCCTACTTTACTGGAACCAACACCAACTGCTGACATAAATCCCAGACCGGCGATAACTAAAAATACTGCTACTAAAGTTATAATCCCCTGACTCTTCTTCATTGCTAAATCTCCTTCTCATCGTCAGCCAACGCTGCCTTCATCATTATAGCACATTCAATTCTTTTTCTTTGTAGTTCACATCCCAAATCATAAGCATCATTAATATGTCCATGAAAATTATAGGAATTTGCAGCACAACCGCCACTACAATAGAATTTCGCAAAACAGTCGTTACATTTTTCTTTTGCATATACATTACAAAGTTTAAATTCATCCCGTATCTCTGTCTTAACAATACCAGTGTCTACATTCCCCATTAAAAATTCTTCGTGCCCCACAAACTGATGGCAAGGATAGAAATCTCCCCAAGGTGTTACTGCCAGATATTCCGTTCCTGACCCACATCCTGATAAACGCTTTGCCACGCAGGGACCACCTTCTAAATCTATCATAAAATGGAAAAAATTAACAGACTTTCCTTCTTTTCTACGACTTAAAAGTTCTTTTGCAAGAAGATCATATTCTTCAAGTAATCTTGGAATATCGGTTTCCTGAAGCGCATATGCGTCTTCTGGTTTTGCAACAACTGGTTCCACTGATATTTGTTGAAATCCCAGATCAGCAAGATGCATTACATCCTTTGAAAAATCCAGATTATTGTGAGTATAAGTACCTCTCACATAATAATTCATCTGCTCACGGCTTTGGGCTACTTTCTGAAACTTTGGAACAATTTCATCATAACTTCCCTGTCCGCCTCTGTGAGGACGCATCCGGTCATTTACTTCTTTACGTCCATCAATGCTCAGAACGATATTACTCATTTCTTTATTGGCAAATTCCAGAATCTCATCATTTAACAGCACCCCATTCGTCGTTAAAGTGAAACGGAATTTTTTATTATTTGCTTCTTCCAGACTTCTTCCATAAATTACCAGGTCTTTTACCACCTGCCAGTTCATCAGTGGTTCTCCACCAAAAAAATCCACTTCCAGATTAATTCTGTTTCCAGAATTGGCTACAAGAAAATCAAGTGCCTTTTTCCCTACTTCAAAGCTCATCAGAGCCCTGCGTCCATGGTATTCACCTTCTTCTGCAAAGCAATACTGGCAGGCAAGGTTACAGTCATGGGCTATATGCAAACATAACGCTTTCACAACGGTTTTTCTGGCTTTAAAATCTTTAATATAATTTTCATAGATATCTTCGGTGAAAAGCATTCCTGATTCTTTTGCATCCAGAATCTCATCGACAGCTTCATCCAGCTGTTGGAGGCTGTCGGAAAGTTTATTTTCCAAAGCATTTTGTAGAAGTATTGTTTTCTGGGCCTGTCTGTCTTCTCCTGAAAAAATATCTTTTTCGACTTTTATAACAGGTTCTGATACTTGAATCAGATCATACACAATGTCATCCACCACATGTACTGACCCACTGTTCACGTCAAGTACAATGTTATAACCATTGCTTTTATATTGATGTATCACAAAAATTCTCCTTCTTTTCGGTTAGTCAAAGAGGGGACTCCTTCACTGTTTCCCGTATAACATATAATAAGCAGCGATAAAATCGCTGCTTACAAAAACATCATTATTTAACTTTTTCGCAACTTTGATTGCCAACGGTACAAGATGTTTTACAAGCTGATTGACAAGATGTTTGGCATTCACCGCAGCCACCTTTTTTCATTGATTCCTTTAAATCTCTTGTGCTCAATGTTTTGATATGTTTCATAACATAGCCTCCTTACCTATAAGCAGATTAATATTCATTTTTCCTGCTCACAATTTACTGTAGTATATCACAATTCTTTTTATAAAAAAAGTACTTTTTTAAAATTTTATATGCAATTTGATTTTCCCAAAATACAGGCTTTTTGGTTTTAGAATCCCTGTTTTTCTAATAACTTGACAAGCTCTTTTCACATAGGGTATATTCCATAGTAGATATACGTTTTTTAAAGTCATATTTAATTATAAGGAGTGATACAAATTTGGATACCTCAGGTGTCATACAATTGATAATATTAGGTTGTTTAATCTTATTATCCGCATTTTTTTCTTCTGCTGAAACAGCACTTACCACAGTAAATAAAGTCCGCATTCATGGACTTGCAGAGGATAAAGTCAAAAAAGCAGTAACCCTCGAAAAAGTTCTTCATAATTATAGTAAAATGTTAAGTACGGTTCTGATTGGCAATAACATTGTCAATATAGTAGCCTCTTCCATTGCCACCATAATGACCATAAGAATATGGGGTAATTATGCCATTGGAATCTCAACTGGAATTCTTACGATTCTGGTTCTTCTTTTCGGTGAAATACTTCCAAAAACCTGGGCAATGATGAATAGTGAAAAAATTTCTTATATTTATGCTCCTATCATTCTTGCACTTATGGGACTGCTGACCCCTGTAATCTATATCATAAATATTTTGTCAAAAGTAATCTTAAAATTACTACACTTTGATTCTACTAAAAATATATCCTCCATGACCGAACGGGAATTAAAAACCTACGTTGATGCAAGTCATGAGGATGGAGTTATTGAAACAGACGAACGTGAAATGATATATAACGTGTTCGATTTCAGTGATGCCGTTGCAAAAGATATTATGATACCACGTATTGATATGACCACTGTGGATATCGATGCCACCTACGACGAATTGTGGGAAACTTTCAAATCTTCTATGTATACCAGAATTCCTGTCTACAGAGACGACCCGGATAATATTATAGGAATTGTTAATGTAAAGGATCTGCTGACTACCCTGAAAGATAATTTTAAAATAGAAACTATACGGCGGGATGTATATTTCACATATGAATTTAAGAAAACTCCTGATTTACTTATGGAAATGCGCAAACGAAGCATGAACCTGGCAATTGTCATTAATGAATACGCAGCATGTGTTGGTATGATAACTTTAGAAGATTTATTAGAAGAAATCGTTGGCGAGATTCGGGATGAGTTTGACGAAGATGAGGATGAATTTATTGTAGAGTGCGGAGAACGTGAATATCTTGTTGAAGGAAGCATGAAGCTAGCAGATATCAACGACGCATTGTATACAGAGTTTGAATCCGAAGACTATGATTCCATTGGAGGTATTATAATAGAAATTCTGGATCGCCTGCCTGAAGCCGGTGAATCAGTAACCACAAAAGATGGTACCTCTCTCACTGTAGAATCCCTTGAACAAAACCGTATCAAAAAAGTCCGTATTAAACTTCCAGAGCCTGTCCAGGAAAAATCTTTCGATGATTCTGAGGATGAGCTTGATACAATCGAATTATAATTATTATAGTTATTATATTAAAATGTAACCGAGATATACTTTAAACAAATTCACTTGTCAAAAAAAGGGGACACTGCATTTTGCAGGGTCCCCTTTAAACTATTAATGTTAGTTACTTGTAGTATCTGTGGTTGTTGTATCTGTTGTTGTATCTGTTGTTGTCGCATCTGTTGCTTTTGTTGAATCAGTGCTTGGTGCTACTGCATCAGTTGGTGCCCCACCATCAAATTTTCCACCCATTCCTACAGTAATCGAAACAACAGTGTCTCCATCCATGCTGACAGTTACTACATCATCTACTTTTAAATCCGATATGGTTGCTGTTACTCCGTTTACAGTAATCACTGTAGAATCGGAAATTGTAATAGTTACTTCCTCACCAGTCAGAGTCACATTTTGTGAAAAACCACCTGCAGGCATAGAAGGTGCTGTTCCATCAGCTGTTGTTGCATTTGCATCGGTTGGTGCTGTTGCCGGAGCTGTAGCATCGGTTGGTGCTGTAGGAGCTGCATCAGTAGAATTTGCATCTCCAGGCGCCTTCATAGCAGAAACATCAGGTTCTTCAGCCTTTGCTATGGTAATACTGTTACCATCAATAGCTGTTATCTGTCCATAAACTTCTGTCGTGTCTGCAAGTGCCACATCTTCAGATACTTCCGTAGTATCTGCTGGTGATTCGAGGGCATTTGTTTCCTTTGTTGTCCCGGTAGTTGAATCTGTAGTTGTGCTGGCTGCTGTACCACATGCAGTTACCATAGTTGCTGTAAGAATAGTGCAGCACAATAAACTAAATCCTTTTTTTGCTTTTTTTGTAAATATACTTTTCATTATGTCTCTCCTTTTGTATTCTGATTTTTTTCAAAATCCTATACCGACTAAAAACCGGCTGGCTTTCAAATGTTTCCATTTGCTATCCACATACAATCCTAATCGTAGTTTTTGACTAGAGTGTGTTAAAATTGTTAAAATTCTGTGAAATCAATTTACATCGGTTTTAAAGATCCACCACCATTAAGAGTGATTGTTTTTCCATCTAACCAGCTGTTAGCTGAGTTTGAAGAATCATAATATATAGTAAACCCATTAGATTTGATGTTGCTGCAGTCAGTAGTCTCATCAGTCAGTATTGTGACATAGGAATCACCTGTTACAGTCCATGTACTGTCAGCATCCAGATTCACAGTAATAGATTTTGCAGTATTATCGGTATTTACTTCGGATTTTAAAGTGCTGTTTACCAGATTCAAAGTAACCTCGCTAATAGCATCAGCAGTAATTTTTCCTTCAAGAGTCTCGTCAGCTGCATTAAATACTACTGTTGCACCATTAGAGCCTGCAGTCCCCCACTCACCATCATTTCCCGTTGCGCTTAACAAAACTCCGCTTCCAAAGTTTAACACTGTATTGCTCAAATTAATGACAGCATCCGTATTGGTTGCAAAAAACATTGGTGAAGTTTCATATTTGGGAGATTCTTCATCTATCGTAAGAAAAGAATCTGTTGCTGAAAATGTTCCCGTACCAGATGCTGCATCGCCTGAAAAGCTCTGATAGATCATAACGCCGGCATCATCAATGCCTCCTGTAGCCCTGCCAATTGCATATGCATCAAAGATACAATCTTGTAAAGTGATAGTATTTTTTCCTTCCACTACCGCTATTGAAGAACCTGTTGAGGAGCCGGTGGTAGATGAAACAGAAATATTACCTGTGGAATATACAAGAGGCGAACCTTCTCCTGCTGTATTAAGTGCACTGTTTGTTACTGTAACAGTTCCTTCTCCCCTGTCAGTTGCCAGTGCCGCGCAATGAGCACCTGCAGTATTGATAACAACATTATCTCCTATTATGGTTCCTCCATACGTAGCATCAAGACCTCTGGAAGAATCACCCGTTGTATTAATTTCCACATTGCTTGCATTTATCAGTGCATTTTCACCTGTTGCAAAAATCGCATTTCCTCCTGATGCATCTGTTGTCACTGAACTATTTGTAATATTAAGCGTACTGTTGGTCTTTGCCAGAACTGCTGCATTTAAACCGTAAAATTCACTGTTCTCTGTGCTGGAGGAATCTCCACTTTTTGTTATTGTTACATTATCCAAGGTAAGGTTTCCACCATCCGTTGTCATAATAACTGAAGAATCTGCTGTGTTTCCTGTTA
>Ga0302296_1002742_pt1 | contig 11665 bp, 7 predicted proteins | sample III_Fen_N3_1_FD_194546 | JGI IMG/M metagenome (GOLD analysis project Ga0302296, IMG submission 194546) | Peat permafrost microbial communities from Stordalen Mire near Abisko, Sweden - III_Fen_N3_1 | ecosystem: Environmental > Terrestrial > Soil > Wetlands > Permafrost | place: Sweden: Abisko... | reverse complement strand
GCTAATTCAGTATCTCCAAATTTAATGTCAAATGAACTCTCAATTTTAAAGAGTAGATTTTCAATTTCTTCTTTGTCAATGTCTTTCAGTTCCATATCTTTTTTTTTCTAATATAGCTGCTAACGACCGAGGCTATGGGCATTTGGCGGTTTGCGGGAGCATTCGCTGTCGTGGAACGACAAAGTGAATGCGGGAGCAAAACTGCCGGAATGCACGTCAGCCAGCCAATGCACAAGAGCGGGTGTTAGGCGTATAGTGTTTTCATTTTGACATTTTCTTTTCGGCTGATTCAACTGTTTGTGATATTAGTTTCGCTATTGTCATAGGGCCGACTCCACCAGGGACAGGTGTGTAAGCAAATGCTTTGTCTTTTGCTTTATTGATTTCTATATCACCTATTCCTCCTTTATGATATCCGGCATCAATAACTATTGAATTTTCCTTAATCCATTCTGCTCTTATGAATTCAGGTTTTCCAACTGCACCAATAATAATGTCAGCTTGTTTGACTAATTCAGGTAAATTTTTCGTTTTCGAGTGACAAATGGTAACAGTCGCATTTTCATTCAAAAGCATCATTGCAATCGGTTTCCCTAAAATTGGACTACGACCAACAACGACAGCGTGTTTTCCTTCAATCGGCAATTTATAGTACTTAATTAATTCCATTATTCCTGCAGGTGTTGCACTTCCATAAGCAGTTTCAGTCATAGACATTCGTCCAAATCCAAGGCAGGTCACACCATCAACATCTTTATTTATAGCAATTTTGTCAAAACATGCGCGTTCGTCTATTTGTTGCGGAACGGGGTGTTGCAATAAAATACCGCAAATATCATCATCATTATTTAGTCTGTCAATTTCCAATAATAATTCTTCAGTAGTCGTACTTTCAGGTAAATGTACTTTCAATGAAGTCATACCAACTCGTTCACAAGCATTCCCTTTCATTTTCACATATATCTCAGAAGAAGGGTCGTTGCCAACTAAAATTGTTGCAAGAACTGGTATTTTTCCTGTTTTAGCGATAATCTTATCAACTCTTAATTTTAAATCAATCTCAATCTCTTTTGATAAAGCTTTTCCGTCTAATACAATTGTCTTTGTTTTCATATTTCTCAGGTCATTTTATGTTGTTTTTTCTTTTTCTACACTTACGCCTAACGACCAAGGCTATGGGCATTTGTCCGTCAGCTGACGGAGGGAGCATTCGCTGTCGTGGAACGACAAAAGCTAATGCGGGAGCAAAGACTGCTAAATGCACGTCAGCCAGCCAATGAACATAGGCGTGTGTTATGGCCTCGTAGTTTGGTTGGGTCGAGTTTATTTTAGTCGTTCTTTGTCGTGACACTGAGAAGCTGTCGAATGTGAAAATTTTTTCAACCCTCAATTTCACTACTGTTTCAGTTATTATTTATGCACTGTTCATTGTAGGTAAATATTAATACCAAAGTCTCCTAGACCACATATTCAAATCATATTTTTTAAATTTTGTTTCCATTATTGTTTGGATTAATTCACTTTTATCAATTCGATTCCAAATTATTTTTTCTAAATCTCTATAATTACTATTTTGAAATTCATATTCTAAATATTCATCAATCTTCGATTGATCGACAGATTCCTGTTGAAAAAAGCGATTAATAAATATAACAATTTTTTCGAAAGCAATCCCATCCTCCCTAACTTCCTTAATATTCAGACGATTAATCAAGGATAATAAATAGGTGTTAAGTTTTGAACCTTTCAAAATAAAAAAGCCATTTCTAGAACCGACAGCTATCTCATCATCAATGTTCTCAATTTCTATATCTTTTACTTGTAAATACCATTTAACTCCTTCTGAATTCCTATCGTTAGCGAGAATGACCTCCCAAATTTTCTCATCTGTTTCTACCCATCTTAAATCTACCCTCCTTTGTTCTTGAAAAGTAATTATTTTATCAACTTGAAATTTCTCAATTACATTACGCTTTATTACCCCACCATTAGAGAAATTACAAAACAACCTATCAATGTGATCGACTTTCGATTGTCCATCAGAAAAAAGAGTATTAATCAATTCCAAAGAAGACATGTTGGATGATGGAATTTCTTTTAACAAAGAGTCTGCTGAGTTAAATAAAGATGAATCAACCGTCCAAAAATGCTTTAATTTGATAATTTCCTGTACATTAATGATGTTTTTAGAACTCTTTTCTTCAACCAAAATACACTTTAACATATTCGAGGCGATTAAAAAAATTGATTCATCTTCAAGCTCTATTTCTTTTTCGTTACCAAAGTATCTACTACTAGAAATGAATTGTTCAAGAAGATAATTAGCTTCATGCACTGCCCAAGATTTTGAAAAATTTTTAGATTTGTATAAACTTTCTATTTGAGTTTGAATTTGAAGTAGGTATAAGTCATATATTATTTGTATTAATTTATTTCTTTCAGTTGTATTTTCAATATTGGAACGAGCAACATTTGTTTTAGGTGCATTTTTTCCTGTAGAATTTGCTATTGAAACAATTTTTTTGCCTTTAAAACCAGGTGTATTAAAATCAACACGTACTCCTTCTATACAAGTGCCTGTTAATGAGTCCATTTCATTGTCGTCCCTTTGATGATATTCAAGGTATGTCCACTCGTTAAAATATGGTATATATCTTAATGCATATGCTAATGTTACTCCATCTCTACTAGCTTCTTCAACTTTGATGTTTTGCTTATCTAAACTATAACCTTTTTCCTCTAATATACTTATCAATAGATCTTTAGGAGTTTTATATCCAATTGTATATTTATTGTCGTTTAAAGATAAAGTGAAGTCGCAATTCGGAAAAACTATCCATTTATTTAATTCATTTTTTATTTTACTTAAATCAATATCAGAACGTAAATAAAGTTTAATTTCAGTTCCATGTTCTTTTATTGACTCATGTATTTCATTTGAGGTGAGATATTGTAACAAATACTTACCATGAACTTTTCGAATACATATTTTTATCGCTTTCTCATTTTCTGTAGATTTTGTAATAATATCTAAATCATTTGCAATAAGAAAACATGTCAATAAACCAATACCAAAACGACTAATCGAGGAAAAATCAGGGTATTTTTTTATAAAACTTTCATCATGGTATCTTGAAGAACCAACCTTTAGTAGATGATTTTCAATTACTTCCAATGTCATTCCTGTTCCATTATCTAGGAATGAAAGTTCTCTTTTGTTTTCATCCCAATGAATATCAATCTTTGGAGAAAATTGCTTACTTTCAATATCGCAAATGTATTTTTGCAATTTTACTGCATCTAGAGAATTTTGTGATAATTCTCTTAGCACGACAGATGAATCATTGTAAAGTGTATGCCCCACTAATAAGTCCAATATTCTGTTTTGATCTAAGCTAAATTCAAACTGTCTTTTTTCAAAATTAACTGTTTCAATATTCTCATCACAGATTTTTTTCCATGGAAATTCAAACAAATTCCCATGTTTCAATTTAGCAATTGAATTCAAATTGAAACTTTTAGTCAGTTGGTCTTTAGCGTAGTTCAAATATGAAATTAAAGCAAAGAATCCCTCAGATTTTTCAAAATATGCATGAACTTCTATAGTATCAATTTCCTTTTTATTTGTACTTTCACTTTCTACAACAACTTTTTCAGGTCTTACAGATTTTACAGCTTTTTGTTTACACCACTCCTCTTGACTCAATGGATCAGATGGTGAAATCAAATTAAACTCAATAGTTGGAGTTCTATCAGACGTAATATTTAATAAATCTGCTGTTCGTAAAACAAGTGCTGCGTAATGTAAATTTGCTTCCTCCTCCTTTGAATTACCATAAGGTTGAGATATTTTATATTTATCAAAGTCTTCTAGGTCACTTAAATGATGACTTTCACACACAATACCCAAATCCCTTCTAAACATAGGATCTAAATTAGATAGTAGATTTTTCAATTCTGATATAATTTGTACATCAGCCACCTGATTAGGGTTATACTCACTGATTATCCAGTATTTAATCCTTTCTGCATGAGTCTTTCGTACAAATTCCTGAAATAGGAATTTTTCTTTTTTCTCATCTTCTAATAAATTCACTTTATTGATAAAATCCGGATTAAACTCATCAGTTAACATCTTGTTTTTAAATGCTGTGAATGCAGAATTGTGTCTATTTTCATATTCTTGTTTTGTAACTAGCATACCCATGTCATGGAAATAAACTGATAATACAATCAATAGCCAGTCTGTCGATGACATTATTTCTTTTGTCTCGTTTGGAATTAACCACTCCAGAGAATTAAGCATTGAATCAATGTGCGAAATATCATGTTTAGTGTATTCCTCAAAAATATCACCACGACCAATCTGACCTAGAATAAGTTTAATTTGCTTCCTAACATGTAATAATTTAAATCCACTAAATGGATTAAGATTTTCAGCTTTTTCAGCTCTTTTCTCTGCATAAGTTGTTAATTGTTCTGGCATATGAATATTTTTTTAAAATTTGTTATTTTCTGAGTGTTGTTTAGCTAATATAGTGTCTACTAATAAGTGTAAAACTGTCACATATTTAAAATACTCTATTTTTCTTTTCAGTCGAAATGCGATAAACTCTGAAGTTGCAAGAAAGTTTCTTGTTATTTCTTGTTCGTTATATCTATAATCAAAATATTAAGTTGTCTTTTCTTTGTCTTTCCATAAAAGTCAGAGAAGAATTGTCAGCCACTCAAAAGCTTGATAGTGAGCGAATTCCGTCGTTACCGATTCGTCTGATTATGTCGTAAAAGCGGACAGTTCGTCAAAGATTATATCTTCAATAGTAGAGTCGTCTTTTTATTTTACTATGGGCCATAACGACCGAGGCTATGGGCAATGGCGGTTTGCGGGAACATTCGCTGTCGTGAAACGACAAGGTGAATGCGGGAGCAAAGACCGCTGAATGCACGTCAGCCAGCCTGTGCCCATAGGCGTGTGTTATGGGCTAGGTGTTTTCACTTTATTGTTGAATTTGTTATTTATACAAATCATTTACTCTAAAGACCACACAAAAGGCTATGAGTTAGCTTTCTCGTATGAAAGATTGCCATCAGATTCTTGAAACATCTGAAATATTTCAATTTCTGAATTCTGGCATATTTTTGAAATTCTAGATTTTTCAGATTTGGCCATATTTAAACCTGTAAAAATAGCATTTACTTGAATACCAGCAACATCTATATCTAATTCCCAACCAATATCAATTCCTTCAAATTCTTCAAATGTTCCAAATTTAATTAATCTCCATTCTCTTTCGGGTTTGAACGAAACATCTTTTGTAAATAACCCACTCTGAATTACATCTTCAGGGGATTCAGTGCTTATTTTAAGTTTGTCACGTTCTATATATTTGATTTTTCCAGCATAAATTTTGTTTTTTATCAACCACCTTTTATCGATCTCCAATTCATATGCAATCCCAGTATGTCCATTGGCATATCTATCCCACATTGAATGAAATTTGGCAATTTCGGACCTCGATTCTAAATAACATAAAGACCTTACCCTTACATTATTAAAGTTTAGTGGACGAATTGTTAGATTTTGATTGAATGGGAACAGTAGAGTGCAATCCGTAGTTTTGTCAGTGAAGTTTTGGACATCATTAAAGTATAGACTTTGATTTGTCAAAGGGTAAGATAAATATTCAGAAGAACCTATGAATAAATATAATATCAATTTGTCGTCAATTTTTCTCAAATCCGTTCGCATCAAATCAAATAGGCTTAAAAAGGCTTTGGCAGAAAATGACTTGGCAGATTTGAATCTATTTAAGAATTCATTATTATTAAGAACGTTGTCAACAACAAATTCCTCATAGTATTTCAAATAGCTATATTTAGAAATTGTTTTATCGTCAAATGTATTCCAGTTTAGATAAAGATTACTTAGCTGATATAAATATCCCGCGTGATCAGGTTGTAGAGATTCTGCAATTCTCGTGCAGCAAATTGCTGCTTGATAATCAATTTTATAGTTTAGGTGAATATTCGCCAATTCGTCATAAACTTGATGATCCTTAGAATTGATAGATAAGGAGGTGTTGAAGTCAGTTATAGCTTTATCAATTTCTCCAATTTCCCTATACAAAACGCCTCGGTTTAAGTAAGCAGCAGTATATTTCGGACTAAGACTTAGAGCATGATTAAAGTCATTTATCGCTGTTTCTAAAATACCAAGTTGCTTAAATGCGAGACCTCTAGTGTTATAGGATTCGGCATCGTTTGGATTAGTTGTTAATGCTTGTGATGCTGTATTTACAGAACCTTCATAATCTTCTAATTCATAAAGAATCGTTGCTAAGTTGCTTATTGCTTCTGTAAATTCAGGATTTAATTCTATTGCTTTTTCATAATCAGACTTAGCGTTATAGAGATTGTCCATATGTGAATGGATATTTCCTCTAATGTTATAGCTACTAGCGTTTGGGTTCAATTCAATCGCCTTATTAGCATCAGATAAAGCACTGTCTAAAAGGTTTAAGGACATGTAGCTGTGAGCTCTATATTGAAATGAATTATAATCTGATGGTTCAAGACTAATGGCAAAAGTGAAATATTCTACGGCTTTTCCGAATAATTTTAAATCATTATGAAATAATCCTAGTAAGTAATATGCAATGTGCATCTGTGGATCAAGAGTAATTGACTGTAATAAGTCGGTTAATGCTTGGTTGCTATTTTGAATCCTAAAATAACACACACCTCGCCAACAATAAGATGGTGCATGTTCTGGGATTACATCAATAATTATTGAATACAAGTCTATGGCTTGTTCAAATTTATTGGCTTTCATTAAATCAGCTGCTTGCTCAAAAGGATCCATGATAAATTATTTTGATTATTTCATATTAAATTACAGTTGCTAACTTGATACTGGTTATTACAATAGATTTTTATGCCAACATTTTTTTTCATTATCTTTTAAAGTTTTCATTTAGTAAAGTATCGGCAAAATCTTTTTTTTACACTTGCCCATAACGACCGAGGCTATGGGCATTTGGCGGTTTGCGGGAGCATTCGCTGTCGTGGAACGACAAGGTGAATGCGGGAGCAAAACCTCCTAATTGCACGTCAGCCAGCCAATGAACATAGGCGTGTGTTAGGTGCTAGTAGCTTGGTTTTGTCGTGTTATAATTTTTATTCTGTTTATACGGTACTTTCAACGGAATCCTGTAGTCAAATGACGATTTCACCCAAGTGTCATTAATTAGTCTTTTCCCTGATTTCCAATTTGGCATTAATTTCAAAACTCTAATAAATTCCGAATCAATTGTCTGATTATAGGATCGTATAACCTTGAAATTGTCGAGTTTTCCAATGGTGTCAATGCTAAAAGCCACAACAACTTTTCCTTCTTTCAATTTTGAATCGCTAACAATCTTTTTATTTATCTTTTTGTCTATGAACTCTAATAATTCCATGTCTCCTCCAGGAAAAGTAGGAAATTCTTCAACTTCTGTAAGAATCATTTCTGTATTAGTTGAGTCGTTTTTCTTTTCTACCAATTTGCTGGACTTGCCAGTCTCATTGTCAAGTTGTCTTTTCTTGCAATTTGTCAATGTCGTCAACAAGCAAATACTTAATGCCAAAATAATCAAGTTCTTTGTTTTCATTTTCTTGTTGTCAATAGTTTCTATTTATTTCAGTCGTTATCGCTATAGTCGAGTAACAAGTCAGTTTTCTTTCTCTTTCCCTAAAAATCTGCGAGGAATTGTCCCCCAAGCAAATGTCTGAAATCGAGGAAAATTTGTCGCGTTTTGCTCGTCAGGTCGAGTCACGAAGCGGACAGTTCGTCAAAGATATTATCCCAAATAGCAGAAATGTCTTTTTTTTCTGCTATTGCACCTAACGACCGAGGCTATGGGCATTTGGCGGTTTGCGGGAGCATTCGCTGTCGTGGTACGACAAAGTGAATGCGGGAGCAAAACCGTCGGAATGCACGTCAGCCAGCCAATGCGCATAGGCGGGTGTTAGGGGGTCGTGGTTTTCTTTTTCAGTCGTTCTAATTTCAGTCGTTTATTTGTAAATTCGTGCTTTCAACTTAGTTTTCGTTTCGCTTGCTAACCGCACTTTCCGCCCGAAATGCAAAAATGCTTGTCAATTCGTGTTATTTTCTTTTCTTCAAAGTCGAGCAGCAAAGAATTGAGTTTGTTTTGTTTCTTTAGGACTTGTCGTTATTCAATTTCAGCCCAAAAGAGAGTAAATTCGGCAAAAAAAACTTCCGTGTTTTTCTTGTCTTTCAGTTTCGTTTTCAACCGCAAAGTCTCATTTCCACAGCTTCAGTGGGTGGCGGTTTTCATTTCATTCTTTCATAATAGTCATCAAATTTGATAACTTCTATTTTGTTTTTTGTAGGTGTCATTTCATTCCAAATCCAGTTGTAATAATCTATCACCTGTTTAGCCGAAATATAGTTTCTATCAGCTGTTGTATGTCCATCAGAAATTACCGTAATATTAAAGTCATTTGTCAAAGCTGATTTCACCGTTGAATCAACGCAAAAATCTGTCGCACATCCAGTAATTATAACTTCTTCAATTCCTAGTTGAATCAAATCGCTTTTAAGAGTCGTTTGATAGAACGAATCATTTGCAGTCTTCGAAATGAATATGTCGTTTTTACCGATTTCTAATGAAGATAAAATTTCCCATTCTTCGGTGTTGGGTATACAAAATCCTTCTTTTGAACCATTGTGTTGAATGAAAATAACAATGTCTCCATTTTTTCTGAATTTATCAGAGAGAATGTTTATCCGTTTAATTACGTCATCAGAATTGAATCTTGGTGTTTTTGACGTAAAGGAAACTTTCTGCATATCAATTATCAAAAGTGCTTTCATCGTATCATTTTCGATTTTAAACTGCCATTTATTTTTTTTTATTTTTACCATGCCCCCTAACGACCGAGGCTATGGGCATTTGGCGGTTTGCGGGAGCATTCGCTGTCGTGAAACGACAAAGTGAATGCGGGAGCAAAACCCGCTAAATGCACGTCAGCCAGCCAATGAACATAGGCGTGTGTTATGGCCTAGTTGTTTGGTTTTCATTCGTTTTCTGTCGGAATATGTTTGTCTTTACAGTAAAGTTCAACTTCCGTGTCGTTTGCGAAATAGTTGTCGCAAAACTCGTCAAGTTCTTTTTCAGTCGATTTATAATAGCGTTCTTCTGCTGTCATTAGTTTCTCTGTCTGTTCGATAAATTTCTCGAAGTCTTTGTTGATTTTACAAAGTTTGTCGATAGTCTTAAAGTCTAATTCTCGAGATTTAGCAGGAAACAAGACTTTACTTTGATATGGATTCGCATTCAGTTCAATAATACCAATTCCAAATGATTGATTTAGTCTTTCCATTTCTTCTGTCAAACTGTCGCTGAACTCAAATGCAACTAAATAACCAAAGTTCGCCCAACTTGAATTCGAAACTGCCTGAAAATAAGCTTTCTTCAAGTCGCTGTCATTATTAATTTCTTTCTTCAATTCGTATGAGTGAAGTTTGAAAGTGTCAATTCGCTTTATAGATTTTAAAAAGTTCTGACTTACTTTAGTTTGTAAGTTTAGAAACTTAATTCCGACCATGTCGGGGTGAGTCCAAATTTGATTGTTGTCTTTTCCGTTTGATTGTTCGTGGAAAATTGTCTTGGAGTAAATACTTGTGTTTTTCAGGTAGCTACTCAATAGTTTATGTAAATCTCTTTCATCGTAAGTTTTTTGTTTTTCTGATTTCGCAACTTTTGACTTAGTTGTCTCAGCAGAACTTATACTTGTCGAACCAGATAGAACTTCAACACCGATATTCTCTTCATTTTTAGTCAAGTAATACCAATAAGTTCCATTGTCTTGTTTTATTCTTTTTACTCTTGTGTCGCCATTACGAATAAAGTCGCCTAAAACTGCAGAAATTGTCGAACCGGGCGTTCTTGCCTGCCCGAAGTCATAATAGTTTTTCTCAACAATCTTGTTTTGAACTGCAAGATAATTTGTTATCTCGTTAATGTCGTTCAAACTTAATAATACTGCTTCTTTTAGTGTCATTTCTATTCGATTTTATGTTGATTCTCAGTCTTTTTCTTTTTTTTTTTCTACAATTGGCCATAACAATTTATATCGGCACCTAGGTGACCTTATTTCCGTTTTATCTATTGGGCTATTTGAACTTACCTTTCTGATAAATAGTACTGTATAAAAATAAGGGTATTTTTTATAGGTGCTTATACAGGACTTTCACTAAGTTGAGTTTATAATGATGTTCTGGCTATTTTTAATTAAAATTCAGCCCCAAAGGTAGAAACAAATTTTCGTATTAACAACGTGTTGTTTAATTAATTTTTAAAATAGTTGTTTTTTGCTATAGGTAGTGGAACAAGCTGGTACTTACGATATTCTATCCGGTAGGGTAGAAGCGGCATTGCATCGTTTTCGGCAGTGGATAGAGTGCCCTAAAAGTGGGAGACAGGGATGTATTGTTGCGTTAATGCGATTGGGCGGTTGAACGGGTCGGTTGGGTAAAATAATGGAGTGGAAGGATAGGGCGTTGAGTCGTATAAATAAAACAATAGATCACTTTTTTATGACAACAATGCACATTGAAGAAATAGAGATGTACATTGTAGAATTAGAGATGTACATCGTAGAAATAGATATGTACATTTTAGAATTAGAAATATACATTTTAGAACTAGAAATGTACATTGTCGGAATAAAAATGTACAACGAAGAAATAGAAATGTGCATTGAAGAAACTCCAATGTCCATTTCTATGGCTTCAAGGTCATCTGTCCGAACGATTAGGTGAGTTGTAGTTTTTATAAAGTACTGGAAATGAAAACTAATAAAACCCGCAGCGTATTTATAAAAAGTTATTTTGTTATGTTGGGGCTTCCGCCCCAGACCCTGACTTACTTTTTGTCTTAACACAAAAAGTAAGCAAAAAAGTCAAGACTTCGCCCGCTTCACTCGAAAAACTTACGTTCAGTTGGCTGAAACCGTCCAAACTCGCTCCTTCGTCGCTCAAACAGGACAGTTTCAAACGCCAACTTCACTTGTTTTTCGGTTCACCGGACAAGGTCACTCGTTGGCAAACGGTGTGCAATTCAAGATTATTTATATTTTTATTGAGAATATATTTCAAATACACTAAATAATGATTGATTTTGATCTCATTGCTAAAATCAGCGCGGGAGTGGTAATTAGATAAGTCCCAAAGTGCGTGCATAGAGTAGGGCCAGTCCGGTATCGGGTGTTTGTGTTTTGCGCAAAATATTCCGCCTGTGATTGTCCACCGTGTTCTTGCTAATAAATAGTTTTTGGGCTATTTTCTTACTATCATAGCCTTCGGCCAGGTAGCCGGCTATTTCTATCTCGCGGGGCGTTAGGCAGTTTTCGTTGCACCACAACAGTTTTTTGTTGGTTCTGGTATTAACGATAATCATTCCGCGGGGTGGTACTTCATTGTCCTGCGATGCCATGCGGTTGAGTTGCAAGCGGAATAACCATATTTTACCCTGCTCGTTGGTTTGCAATACCATATACTGATGGATGATGCGGTGATAGATGCCCCGATGATCTTTCATGCGGCATTCGTATGCTATCTTATAATCGCCCAGTTCTTCGGGAGGCAGTGTTTCGAGCA
>Ga0302296_1002728_pt1 | contig 11713 bp, 8 predicted proteins | sample III_Fen_N3_1_FD_194546 | JGI IMG/M metagenome (GOLD analysis project Ga0302296, IMG submission 194546) | Peat permafrost microbial communities from Stordalen Mire near Abisko, Sweden - III_Fen_N3_1 | ecosystem: Environmental > Terrestrial > Soil > Wetlands > Permafrost | place: Sweden: Abisko... | reverse complement strand
GATTTGGATAAGCGGAAATAGATACATTGTCATCCCATTCTTCCAATCCCACCGAAAATAACTCATACGGCTGCTGAACCCCTTCATAAACGGATCCGCTAGCAACATCAGTTTGCCGGTAATCAATTAGACCAATAGAATAACTCATGGATCCTCCCATTCCGGATACATCCCCTCCGGAGGCCACGGGGCTTTCTTGGCAGAACAGTGTTCCGCTCAAAAACAATAGTGGTAATGTTTTTAGATACATAAATAGTGTGTTAATTGGTATTAGAAAAGTATCTTTAAAAAGGTTTCGTAAATCAAATGAATGAATATTAATCGATTTACAATGAACGAAACCTACTTTACAATGAATACTTTAATAAACAATCGTATTATTCGACTTTTAAATGATGATATTAATTAGTTTTTAGTTCAACCAACAACTATTGTCAAAGAAATTAACTGCTTCTCTGTCGAAGAAAAAGGCGATGGATTTGTTAGATCGGCATGAATTTCAATTACTTAGCAATTTTTACTAAAGGCGTGAAAAGCTAAAAACAAATCGTTAAACCCGCTCCCAAATTAATGATTCCAAGCTGTCTGTGTTGATTAATGCGCGACCACATCTCCCTACCCGATAACCAAGCAGTAGTTTGTTCGGTTTTTCGAAAATCTTTTTTATCGAACAACCAAGAATAGCTGTAACGAACTCCGATGTGAAACAGCATGCTTTTATTCAACGGATAATTCATCCGCAAACCGTACATAAAGACCATTCCCTTGTATTCATCGACTTCAGGATCAATCAGGTTTTTACTGATTAACTCACCTGTCAAAACAGAATCTGCCCCATTACTCGCATTGGCTTCACGGTTATCAATACTGATCATACAATAGCCAACTCCCATTTCATGTGTCAAACCCGCTGGAATACGTCCGTTAAACGAAGAGAAAACAAGCTTAGGCATGAACGTTCGTTCCTGAATCTGTAAAAATTCCACCTGTGGCTGAATGTATTGTGTAGCTAAAGCACCAGTAGAATCTATGTATTGTCGGTTGAGTTCGCCACCTCTCAATGGATTAACCTGATACAAATGATGATTGTACTCAAACGCAACTCCTACATTTTCAGAAAGCATCATCCCTAAACTTCCCCTAAAACCGAAATCTTTCAGGTTATACGATTTTTGAAGCTCGTCGTTTTTCGTAACATACCCTTTTTCGCGTGTTACGAGCGAATAAATCAATGGCAACTGCCCCTGAACACTGAGATCAAGAAATGTCTTTTTTCCAAAATATCCTGTTTCTTGTGCTTGAACAAGTGTCAGTAACAAACCGAAACAAGCTGTGAGTAAGATCTTAATTTTCATTACTTGTTTCTTTAAGTTGGCTGAACAATGCATGACACCTAGAGGCTAGCATTTTCTTTGATACCTGGTCTTTGGAATAATAGGATTTTTCTACGATCAATTCTCCTTTTTCCAAATCCATGATATACACGTTCATCTCTGTTGTATGCGCCGTGAGCAACGCAACCGGAAAATAAATCATTCCTATCGGAAATAAGATAGTGAATATCACACCACTCGCAGCATTGATATGATCATTGTAATTGTGCTGAAGTGATAACAACATCACTTTGGATGATCCGTAAACCAATTTCAGGCTATCCAAGCGTTCCAGATCAATCATAAAAACATCAGGTTCTGTGGTTTGAACGCCTTTCTCAATGGTACGCATAATGAGTGCCAAATCATTGTATTGTTGCGTAGTCATACTTTGCAGCTGCGAACGATCTAACCTGTTCACCACAACACCCAATTCACTTCCTACTTCCTGAACCACGGTCAATAAGCGTTCTTCCAACACATCCGATTTCTGAAAATCCAATTCGTTGCGTTTACTGAATTCGGTTACAAACGGGTTGACCAATAAGACCGTATCTAGATCCAAATGCAATTGGTCTTCGTACTTTTCGGTTTCGATAGCTAGTTGTTCATCATCGGTCATGGTAAAGAATTCTTCATCTTCCAATTCTTCTTCTTTCACCTTTTGGTGGTACGTTTCAAACTGCCGGTTGAACGTAGAATCATTGATCAAGTCGGCAATTCCATAGAGGTAAAACTTTGTTGAATCAATTCCGGCATCTACTGTGAGCCCCGATCGTTGATTCTTAATCGTTTCATACTTATCCCAACGTTTGTGGTGCTCACCAACCGAATCGCCGGCTTGTTGAGCCAATCTCTCCAATTCAATATTGGCAATGGCTTGATCGAAGTTGTGTTTAGAAAACGTTTCCAGTTCGAAAACCGAGTTAGCGGCCGCAACCTCAATACCTTTTTGCCACATGCGCCCCATCAACGCGTCAGTGGAATCACTCACGTACAAATCATGTATGATGCGCAATCCCAAAGCTACTTTTCCTTCATCGGGAACTTGTGTGAAAAAGTGATTCAACAACGAAATTTCTCCTTCGTAAAACTGACGTTCGTAGCGATTATCGAAATTGATGTAAGGATTAAACCCATACGAATCACGCTTTTCTTCCTTCATTACTTCCAACCAAATCTGGGCTTTGCATCGATTAAGGAAACGTGAATTCGGATATTCCTGCTCCATCACAAAAATGCTGTAAAGCGCATCAATTGTCTTGTTTTCGTAAACTTCATTCAGGATGTATTCAAATCGACAGATGCCACGCACTTCTTCAAACGATTGTTCGGGAAAATTGAGGATAGTACCCCAATCGGCATAAGCTGCTATTTCTTTTTCGAGCGCTTCAATGCGTTTAGCAACATTTGGGTGCGAATTGAACTGATCATCGTAACGTTGTTTTGCCGTTATTTCATTTTTACGCGCTTTGAACGTTTTCTCCGGCACAAATAGGTGCTTCGAATTAAAGTATTCTTTGTTGAAGGGCAATTCCTCAAACGGCAAATACGAATAAATGAGAATATCGAACGTTTTGGTAATTTCTGTAGAACTGTAACCGGCAGCGTGGTATAATTTCACCCCCAATTTATCGGCTTCGAATTCATTGTCACGCGAATATTTACTGAAAAAGCGCACCTTTTCGCCATACGACAACGATTTATTGTCATTGACATAATCATACAAATCCAGTACATGTTCTTCTTGGTAATGCACAATTTCATGCGCCAACACAAACGCCAATTGCGCTTCATTGGTCATTTGGGCAATCAATCCTGTGGTTACGAATACCATTCCCTGATCGGTTGAAAAGGCATTTGCCTCATTGGTATTCAAGGTGTAAAAGCGCAGTTTTCCTTCCAAATCGGGATCAGAAGCCGTGAGTCGATCTCCAATCCGCTGAATGTAGGTCGTAACTTCATCGCCGTAGGTCACCAAACCCGATTTCAACAAATCGTCGATGGTGTAATTGACCTGCTCTACAAATATCTTCTGTTGTTTCGAGGTTAATCCGTCGCGACGCTCTTGCTGTGCTTGTTTGATTTTCTGACTTGTTTCAATTGAAAAGTCTTCAGGTACAGCTCCTTTAGACTGCAATGGATGGTAATCGTTGAAGTTTACCTGAGCCTTTCCCGCAAAGGAAAGTAGCAACAAACAAACCACCGATAGATTCGATAAGAAGAGCCGTTTTTTCATTTTAATGCTTTCGGAATGACACACACGGGAATCGGTTCCATTTTATGTCTGTTTAAACGATTTAATCGTCGATAAATTGCGAGCACTTCTTGCTGACGTTCATCTAGTTGCGATTCGTCGCCTGTATACTCCATGGCCCATTCCAGTTCCGGATAAGTGGCTCCGATCTGATCTTCATCCGAACGTCCGTCTTCCCATAATCCGTCGGTTGGTCTGGCAGATTGAATTGAATACACAATACCGAGGTGTTCACCCAAGGCAAAAACTTCTGTTTTCATCAAGTCGGCAATCGGACTTACATCCACGCCACCATCGCCGTATTTGGTAAAAAATCCAACGCCGAAATCTTCTACTTTATTTCCGGTACCTGCAACCAATAATCGATTGACTTGTCCGAGTGCATAAAGAGTCGTCATACGCAATCTGGAACGCGTATTGGCCATTGCCAAATGGTGCGATTTTGTTTCGTCGCCGAGGTTTTCTTCCAATTGTGTAAACACGTCAGTCAACTCAACCGTTTGCGATGACACATTCGGGAATTTTTTCACCAACCATTCAATGTGTTCGGTGGCGCGATCGTGCTCTGCTTTTGTTTGTCGAATAGGCATGGTAACCACCATCACTTTTTTGCCGGTAAGCGCGCACAAAGTGGATGTTACTGCCGAATCGATTCCACCGGAAATTCCAATAATAAAACCTTCTGCAGCTGCTTGTTCACTGTAGGTTAGCAACCAATTGGATATATGTTCAACTATTTCTTGCGTTTGCTTCATGCCACTTTCCGATGAGACTGCCGAAACTACGAAAAAATTCTTGATTGAAGGCGTCTAAATCTTCCTTCTTAAGGCAGGGAATAGCCTCTCCTTTCAAAAACAAAAAACCCGTTATCTGCCTAAGGCGGACAACGGGTTTATAAAGTGTTGGATTGTTTCTTAGAACAAAATACCGACTTTCAATACGATTTGTTTTTGTTTCGCTGAAAAAGTCAAATAATCATTTGAACCGTTAATATTTTGGAACATCGTCATGTCACGCTCTTTGTCGTCACCTCCGATTGCTTCACCGAAGTGAACCGGTGTTAAACCGTAGTAGAAACCAAGTTCTGCAAACAAAGATGTGTTACCTGTAAAGTTCCACTCTGCACCTGCAGCCAAACCGATTGTTGAACGCATGAAGAACATATCTCCTTTTGCTTTCATGTTCGGATTTTCAGCAGAAACTGGCAAACCTCCTAAGGTATCTCCCGAAATGTTAAACCCTTTATCGTTAATTGTATTCGACAACACAAAGCTCGTACGTGCTCCGAATTTACCGTAGTAACGGAAATCACCGATCATGTTGGTACGGAACAACAACATTGTTGGGATTGTACCGTAAATTGCTTTTTGTTTACGCTCTTGTACATTGTACAATTTCGCATCCGGGTTAGAAGAAAGATCTTCCTTCTTAAGGATCTTACTATCTACATAATAGTAATAAACTTTATCAACTGAATTCACTTTGTACTTGAACGATTCGAAGTCAAATTCCAATCCTGTAGAAAGACCGATATTCGGAGTAAAACTAAAGTTCACGTTCATTCCAATGGAATTTTGAGCTCCCACTCCCAAACGTTCAATGTTTTTAGTACCTGGCTTGTTGAAGTTCATTCCAACTTGATAAGCAAGTCCCATTTGAACTTTCTTTGTCGCTACTTCTTGAGCCGTAAGTGACAAGGCAAACCCAGCACAAACAAGTGTTAATAGTGTTTTTTTCATATATCGATAGTAATGATGCGACAAATATAAACTGTTTCTATGAAATCAGAATGATTATTTTTGAGGCAGTTAATAAATCGCACATGAAGGTTTTCAGTTGGTTAGTTGTATCGAGCATTTTGCTGGTTATGACATCTTGTTCGCATGACCCCTTTGATATCAGTACCGATGGTATCTCGGTTCCGATAAAACACACCAACCTCGATTCACTCATTGGCAGTGCCGACAGCACAGAATTATTGGCTGTATTAATGAACCAGCGATTGCGCACTCCGGATATCATCGATTATCAATTGGGATATTGTTTTCGAGTAGGAAGTGTTGATGACCCGATGATGGTTCACAACTTCGTTTCGCTTCGAAAAGACGATTATTTGACGCGTCTCGAAAAACGAATCAGTGAGAAATTCCCAAAACTCAGCACACGAACACAAAAAATAACCGATGCCTTTGTTCAGTTGAAAGCACATTTTCCAAACGGTAAATTTCCGCGCGAAATTGTTTACATGAACTCCTATTTTGCCAGTAGCGCTTTTTGTACGGATCATGAAATTGCTATCGGATTGGAACGTTATTTAGGTGCCAAAACCGATGTGATCGAAGAATTGCCTTCGCAAGAATTTTTCCCATGGATCAAACAAAAAATGGATGCTCAATACATGGAGCGGGATGCAGTTGCAGCTTGGGTCATGACGCATATGGTAGAAGAAAAGGAAGGTAGTAATACGGTTGAAGCAATGATCCGTTGGGGAAAAATCATTTACCTCACTGAAGCGGCTTTCCCCGACATGCCGAAACACTGGATTATGCGCTACAAAGAAAGCGAATACAAATGGGCAATTGAAAACGAACGCGCATTTTGGGATTACCTTGTAGATCAAAAAATGTTGTTTGAAACCAACGAACGCACACAAGCCAACTTGCTCAACGACGCACCTTTCACCACCGGATTACCGGAAAAAGGTCCGGATAGACTCGGACAATTTTTAGGTTGGCGCATCTTACAGAGCTACATGGAACAATATGATGTAACTTTGCCGGAATTAATGGCAAAACCGTATACGGAACTCTTACAGGAATACGAAATAGCCGAGTAACTCAAATACAATACCGAAGAAAAACACACACGGAATGGACGAAAAAATCGTAAAAAAATCGAGTATAGAAATTGAAGTTGGCCTGAATGCCAATAACCTACCTTTAAACATGCGCTGGTCAGCAAGCGACGGCAATATCGACAAAGCACCAGCTCGTGCTTTTTTCCTCTCGTTGTGGAACCCGGACGAGAAAAACACCATGAAGATTGATTTGTGGACCAACGAAATGACGGTTGAAGAAATGAAACAGTTTTTTCATCAAACCTTATTGACCATGGCTGATACCTTTGAAAAAGCCACTGGAGAAACCTTAATCACAGAAGATTTACGTGATTATTGCTATCATTTTGCTGAGAAAATGGAAATTTTACCGGAATAATCTTTCTATAAAACAATAAAAAGGGTCGCGATGAATCGCGACCCCACAGACAACAAAGTAAGTTATTACAATTGACAATCCGACTGTACTACAGAAAACCACAATTCAGGTCGTTCGGCTTTGCCTGCAGTAACGGAAAGTTCCGGAAATTGCAAACGCAGTTTGCCGCGTTTTAATTTAGCACACTGTGTCTCAATTTCCTTTCCTGTTTTATAGTCGTACCAAACAACCTGGTAGTTTTTTCCTTTTTCTAAACCGGCAACATACAATGGTCTGTTTCCGTCATCCCATTTCATATCGCGCAATTCATTAAACGGCACTTCAAACGCTACATTTGCACAAGCATCTGAGGTGCGTTTGGTGTAAAAATTATACGATCTGTTTTTTACGTAGCCCACAGCCCTTGATTGGTTTTGCGAAACAAAATACTGCGTTTCCTTGCCTTTCTTGCTATCGCGATTCAAATGGCGTTCGGCCTGACGACCTTGCACCCAAAAACCATTGCCGTTTCCTAGCGTTGCTAGCACTTGTTCACTATTCATAAACCGCTGACAAGCAATCATGGTAGGCCACGTAACTTCATGTCCAGTGTGCCAACCAACCCAGGAATTAAATCCTGCTAGTCCGGTAAACCCAAACGACATCATATCCAGGTACTGTTGCGAGAAATTACAACAATCATCCACCCCATCTCCGGCGCCACCTTCGGCAATCATAATTGGTTTACCTGATTTTGCCGCCAACGATGAAATCATTCTGGCCATTGAATTTTCATTATCCAAAAAGGTATTGTTGCTTTCGCTTTTAGCAACGATCATCTTATCCGGAGCGGCTGCATACGGATTAAAACTCACCACGTCTATTGCGGGATGATAAATACTCTGATCAATGAACGTTTCACCTTCGTAAAATTTAGCGGTGTAAATATCTACACCCACCAGCTGATTTGTGTGACCAAGTGTTTCCTTGATGTAACTTGCAATTCGTTCGTGGTACTGTTGAACGGCTTTTCGAACTGTTTTTCCCAATTCGTCATCGACTACAAACGGCTCCACATTCCCACTGAATTCATCCACATGCCACGGTTCACTGAGCATTTCAAACAAATAAACGCTGGTTGAATAACCGTATCGTGCAATATAATAACGGGTGCGCTGCTCGTGATAACGCAAATCCTCCTCATCTGTAAGGCTTTGATGCGGTTCTTTATTTTTGCCGTCGGCATAACAGTATTCCGGGAAAATATCTTGTTCGAAGTACGATTTATTACTGTTGTAGTGCGACCAATCCCAATCGAACATATCGTAATTACCGTATTTCATTACCGGTTCTTGTTGCATCAAATTGAAGTGAATGTACACCCCATTTTGCTCGCAATATTCCAATAAACGGTCTTGTTCCCAAGCATAAGGCTGTCTGTCGAAATAGTTTCCTTTCTCTTCAAATTCCAGCAAAGACGACCATCCCGATTGCAAGACGCGAATAAACTTCCCTCCTTGGTCGCTGTAAGCTTCAATATCTTTGTGATACGTCATCCATTCGCTCAGCTTGGTGACTTTATGGGTCTCTTTAGGTGAAAAATTATCCGGTTTTCCCTCACTGGCCGTATGGTAATTATTCACGTTTTTAGTTGGGGAAGGGAAATTGACACCCACTGGAAAAATCATCTTTCCATCAAGCTGCAAGTTGCGTTTATTGGGGTGAACCGATACGAATCCTTTGTTATCACTTTTCACCACTACAAACTTGATATTCGGATGTTCGCTGTTTTCTTTCTCTTTTACTTTAACCGTTATTTCGCATGACCAGTTACCCGCCAAAGGTGGAGCAAACCGAATTCGCATCGGATAATTGGTGCCTACATCTTTCCATGAATTGGACTTCGTATCGCGCTCGTATTCGCGGTAATAAAACGCCGGGATTTTCTTTATTGTTCCCGTTTCGGTGTGCGTCATTACGGCTTCAATATCCAATTCCCATTGTAAAAACGGGTTGATTTTTTCAGACTGAGCCACATTGGCATGCGTTAGGAAGCTGTTCATTCGAACAAGTACCTGATTGGGTAACTTCACTCCTATTTCCAGTTTATCAAATTGCTTTACCTGCGTTATATCCGCATAGTTCAGCACCTTTGCTTCGATGGAATTGGTCTGCGCCGAAACGGCTATTGTTGTTAGACAAACAACCCAAAATCCTAAAAACAATTTTTTCATAGCCGGTTTATAAAGTTGATGCAACGGTTATTTTACCAAGGTCATTTCGTCTACCAAATGCTTTGCACCGGCATATTTGTCCATCACCCAAAGTACATAGCGAATGTCTACAACAATATTACGGCAACGGCTTGGGTCGAAGAGATAATCACTCATGGTACTTTCCCACGATCGGTCGAAATTCAATCCCATCAAATGGCCATCTGCATTCAACACCGGTGAACCTGAGTTACCACCCGTCGTATGATTGGAGCCGGTGAAACACACCCACAATTCGCCGTCTTGCGCATAATCTCCATAATCTTTCTGCTGGAACAATTCGGTCATGCGTGGCAACAATTCAAAATCAGGATTCGCAATTTGGTTTTTTGCAATGATTCCGGCAAGCGTGGTATGCGAAGTATACATCATACCGTCTGTCGGTGAAGACCCTTCCAGTTTTCCGTAAGTAATTCGCAAGGTAGAATTGGCATCTGACCATTGTTTCAAGTCTGGAAACATGGTGCGTTTACCTTCAACAAACACTTTCAACAAAGCATCCATTTCATCAGAATAAGTTGCGGCGTTCGGACGAAGGCTTTTCTGAAATACCAACCAGCACTCTTTGAACAAGTTGTATCCGGCATCTTTTTTCAGTTTTTTGAATGCATTTCCTTCTGAAAGCTTTTTCAAGAAAGCCACATATTTTTCTTTATTGACAAGAATGGATTTCGTGTAGATAGCTTCAGACAAGCCTGCTTTTTTTGTTCCTTCAATTGCGTAGGTTCCTTCAGCATACTTGTTAAATTCGGCCGTTAGCAAGTTAAAAATATCCTGATCTACTTTCGCATCGTAATCTTTGAAGAAAGCGTCTGCTCCTTTCACAAAATTGTCGATCTTCTTTTGCAATTCGCCGCTGGCTTTGTATTTGTCGTAATTGGTTTCCAAATCTTCCAAGACACGGGCAATTTTAAACATTTCCGGTCCAACCAACAAGTATTCAACATACAAGGTAAAATGGTATTCGTAGGTGCTTTTTTCATCCACCAACTTGTTCATTTTATCAATCAACCCGGCATATTTGTTCCATTCTTCTTTTGAATTGGCGCGTTTCACATATTCAGCTTCAAATGCCACTTTTTTGCCCACGGCATCTAGCTGTTTTAATCCATCAATTTGACCGATGTTTTTCTTCCAGGCATTGGCAATACGCGCCTGTTTAGCCGAATACTGAATACGGGTTTGATCGGAAGCACGCATGGCAGCATCAATCACCGAAAGTGATTTGGTACGCATAGAAATTTCCATCGGACGTTGTTTCTCAACAATGTATTTCAAGTTACCGGAAGACAAATGTTGTTCTGTAACTCCCGGGAAACCGTAAACCATTGTAAACTCACCTTCTTTTCGGTTTTTAAACGCGATTGGTAAATGGTGAAGCGGTGTATAAGGCACATTATCCGCGCTGTAAGCAGCTGGTTTGTTATCCGATCCGGCATAAATACGGAAGACCGAAAAATCGCCTGTATGACGTGGCCAAACCCAGTTATCTGTATCTCCACCAAACTTACCGATAGAGCTTGGAGGCGCTCCAACCAAACGCACATCTAGAAAAACCTCTTTCACCATCAGGTAATAACTATTTCCGTAATCGAAAGCTTGTACATCGGCTTGATAGTGTGTCCCACGTTTTGCGTCTTCGATGAGGGTTTTCATATTTCCCGCCATGATTTCATTCACGCGATTGGCATCTGTAATGCCTTGTGTACCGAAAAGCATCGATTCTGTTACGTCATCAATGCGCACAATGCGTGTAGCGGTCAAACCGGGATTCGGCAACTCTTCTGCATGCGTTTTGGCCCAAAAGCCGTATTTCAGGTAATCTTTTTCAAGAGACGAATGCGATTGCACTTGACTGTAACCACAATGGTGATTGGTCAACAACAATCCTTCTTTTGATACGATTTCTGCGGTACAACCACCTCCGAAATGCATGATCGCATCTTTGATAGAAGATTGGTTGACATTGTAGATATCGGAAGCCGAAAGGCGCATCCCCATTGCTTTCATATCCGACTCAAATGCTTGAATCAAAGACGGAATAAGCATTCCTTCCTCTGCCCGTACAACGGAGGAAACCACAAGAAGAAAAAGAATCAGGTATTTTTTCATGAAATTGAATTTGTTTCAAATATACCAAAGACACCTCATACAAGGGTTGTCTACGTTGAACCTTTTTACGACTTTTGTGTCGATGGAATTTATAAGCTTGGTTTTTCGGTTGGGAGTAGTGTTGGCTATCTTCAGTTTTATTTGGGGACTATTGCGCTTCGGGCTCACCATTTTACGAGGCGGTATCCCGCTTTCGTATCCGGTGAATCTGACCTTGAAAATGATTCAGTATTTTCTCATTGCTGATATCACCATTCTTTTTTGCGAAACCAAATCAGATTCTCTTCAACTTGACCTTGTGCTTTCGGGGCTCATTTTGCTGATGTATTTCATTGGTAAAGTGCAAAACATGCGTACCAAATTGCAATTCATCACCATTCAAACCCGCGGATTAAATCAGGTACAAAAACCCAATATGAACCTCGAATTCGGTGTGATTGTGTTGAGTATGGGGTTATTTATTTTCCTGGCCATCAAACAGGAATACGCGGTAAATCCGGCATC
>Ga0302296_1002723_pt1 | contig 11723 bp, 12 predicted proteins | sample III_Fen_N3_1_FD_194546 | JGI IMG/M metagenome (GOLD analysis project Ga0302296, IMG submission 194546) | Peat permafrost microbial communities from Stordalen Mire near Abisko, Sweden - III_Fen_N3_1 | ecosystem: Environmental > Terrestrial > Soil > Wetlands > Permafrost | place: Sweden: Abisko... | reverse complement strand
TGATAGATTAAAGTATAAAATGATTTCAACAGTATAAAATAGTACACTAAATTGCTTTATTAGTTGCAAGATATCTGCAACTCCTGAAAAAGAATAAAGAGGGAGCTTTCAATTTTAAATGTTATGAGAAAAATCTATTTAATTATTTTCTTGCTTCTGGTTTTAAGGAGTGCTTATTCGCAAGCGGATTTTGTACCGGGATTTGTACAGGTTACCAAACAGGATACCCTATTTGGATTGATTGATTACCGGGTAGATAGGTACAATGTCCATGAATGCCGTTTTAAAAGAAATGAGAAAGATACTGTTCATGTTTTTTTACCGGCTCAAATTTATGGATATCGCTTTACCAATAGTAAGTATTATGTTTCCCGCAATTTAAAAACAAATGGCGGAATAGAAACACTCTTTTTAGAATACCTGGTTGAAGGAGTTGTGGACCTTTATTACTACAGGGACCAGACCAATAATCATTATTTAGTGGGAAAGCACGATATGCCGATTACAGAAATCTCATTTCCGAATGAGATCATTCAGAAAGACGGGATAAAATATGAACGGATTGTGATGATCAACCGGAATGTGCTGAAGTTTTACCTCCCGGATTGTCCTGAATTATCTAGTGAGATTGATGAGATGTATGGTACCAACCACAAACAGCTTATTCAACTGGTTCATAAATATCATGATATCAAGTGCCCGGATGATATGTGTATCATTTATCAGAAAAAGATGCCAAAATTCAGAATCGATATCCAGCCTGTTGTTGGGTACACAAATTTCAATACTATTGGCGTTTTGTTCCAGGTCGATCGCAAAAGTACGGATTACTCCATGCAGTATGGTGTATTATCGTATATATGGTTACCGCTTGAGAATGAAAGGCTGTTTTTGAAGACAGGATTCATCCTGAACAGGATAAAAGGCTATAGTCAGGACCATTACATGGTGGAGAATGGTGTGAAAGTGCCTTTACAACTGCATTATCAATTTCTAAAAACCAATGTGACCCCGGTGATAAGTGCCGGTGTTAATATATATTCCACACCGGACATGCCTTTTTATGTTTTTCCGGATTTGAATATGGGAGTAAATGCCAAAATTACGGATAAGCTATATGCTTCTTTATCGTTCGATTTTGATTATTACAGCGAGCTTTTTATTATCCCGAAAGATAGCCGGATCGTTTCACATTCAGTGAATTTGGGTATTGCAATTAAGTTGTAAAATAACTGTTCCTCATTAACATACGAGGATAGTGTGGTTCTTATGAACTTTAACAAAACGGTATGATTATTGTTGTAAAAAGAATCAGATGACTTTCCATTCAAAGGATTTATCCTGCTAAGTTCTAAATTGTTGAATTGATATGCAGGGTCCCTTAATTTCACAGGTAATTTCATACATTATTCTTGAGTTCTCAGTATAATATAAAATGATAGTAAACTAAAATACTTGATTATGAAAAGAACCACTCTGATTTTTGCAATCCTAAGTTTGTTTTTCTTACCTATCTATTCGCAGGTGAATATTTCTTTGAAACTTAACAACAGTGTTGAAGGTGTATCAGTGTATACAAACCGAAATCCATTTTATCCTGCAAAGGCTTTTGATTTTAGTTCGTTGATGAATGATTCGTTGAATCACAGTAAAATATTTATTCCAAGAATACCGGATATTCATTTGTTTTTGGGTCAATTACCTGTAGGGAGAATGAATGCTAACCTATTAAACAGGAACATTGATAATATGCCCGTTTTAAAGCCAGTGGGAGTTTACGCACCTATGAAAACTTACGCACCTGATCCAAGGGAAAGATATACGTTGCTGATAACCGACTAATTTTTAAATATGGAGCAACAACAAAACACCCCTTCGTTTTCTAACGAAGGGGTGTTTTGTTGTTATTATTCGAACTACTTGTTTGACTTGATAAATAAACTCATGAAGTAGGGCTTCGTATCTTATCCAACAACCTGTTTAGTTCACTGACTTCATCATCAGACAAGCAGAACAACAGGGTGTCGGCTTTCTTCTCACAGTCGTCCATATTGGTAAGCAACAGAAGCCCTGCTTCGGTAATGGCAACGTCTTTTTGCCTGCGGTCCTCTCCGTTCTCTTTTCTGTCGACCAATCCTTTCTCAAACAGTTTATCTACCAGTCGGCTCACATCAGAATTCCTGTCGAGCATGCGTTCTTTTAAAAATCCAATGGAAGATGGGCCTTTGGAACGAAAACCACGAAGCACCCGCAATATATTATACTGGGGTTCGGTCAGCCCGTGTTTTTTAAGCACCTGCAGCATGCTGTAAGTCAACTGTTTTTCAGTGAAAGTCAGGTTGATAAGAGCTTTGTGGCGTTCGTTCCGAAAGCGACCTTTTAATTCATCTTCAATCTTCATTGGGCTATTACTTCAGTTTGATGAATTCAGGATTGCGTATAATACCTGTTAACCACACTATTATCAAAATAGCTGCAGGCATCAGGATGCTCATTCCGCCTGTCATGTGGATGATGATAGCACCACCCAGGTAAGAACTCAGCAGGACAGTTCCTAATTTGTTTGTTTTGGGAAAAATGAAGAGCAATGCCGAAACGATTTCACCAATGGCGATGATGATGCGCCAGCCTCCTAAATGCATTTGTTCCATTTGTTCCGGGTGCATGAACTTTCCCGATGCGCTGAATAAAAATAATGCGGTTACTAAGCCGGAGATTACCCAGGCTATAATGTTGTTTGTTTTACTGATTTCTGTACTCATACTCTTTTTGTTTGTTGTTACTTGTTTATACTTGTTTTGATTTTATTTATCTGGTAGCCACTATCCTCACCACAGAAGCTTTCCCTACATGGAGTGACCCTTCGTTCAGTTCCGTTTCGTATTCACCAGCAGTAAGAATCTTTAATGATGCGAAGTCGTTCTTTAATTCCTCAACGGTAAAAAGAAAGGAAGGATCTTTCGGTCCTCCTGAATTATTAGCCAGTTGATTCTTTGAGAAACCCTCGAGGATAAGTGTACCCCCTGGTTTCAGAAAACGGATCATACGCTTGTGATTTAGTTCCCGTTTACCGGTGTGGGCATAAATCAGGGCTATTGCATCAAAACTGTTTTCCTCAAACTCAACCTCTTCCATGGTAGAAATCCTGTAATCCAGGTTCACCTTTTTTGCCTGAGCGAGCTTAACAGCTTTTTTCATTGCCTCGTGACTGCTGTCGAAAGCAACAACCTCCCAACCCTGCAATCCTGCAAATACAGCATTACGCCCCTCGCCTTCAGCAGGAAAAAGGATTTTACCCGGTTGGAGACAGGAGAGCTCTTGTTTTAAAAATTCATTTGGTTGAATGCCGTACACGTAATCGTCTTGGGCGTACCGTTGATTCCACATGTCCGTTGGCCCTGTTTTCTTAATTTCACTACTCATATGTATCCTAATCTGCCGAATGTATTTGTTAGAACTTTATGTGTTACAACATCTATTTCGACAATAAGTTCAATTGACAGTCAACTTTTATGAAAAAATCCTGTTCTTTGATGGAGTGGATGGTGTATAATCTCTTTTGACGAATCGCTAAAGTCTTTTTGTATTGAACCTTCGAAACCTGAAGCCAGGTAACCCTGACAGCTTTGTATCAACATCAACGAGGGAACGGTATTTCCTGTATAATTTTCGGAACTCTGCTATCGACAGGACCATTCGTCCGCGGTTTTTGACGAACTGTCAAAATTTAAGTGTCAATTCCGGGTGTCCTGTGTCATAGGACCCGATATGATAGTTGGCATAAATTTTGACAGGATAGCCTGTAGGCGTAGCTTATGATTGTTGCTGTTTACGCGAACTGAGCTACAGTGTGACTATGGATATAGGTTACTTGCTTTTTTTTGTTGGATAAATTCCATCATTCGAAATAGGTATTAGAGGATTAAATATCGTAAAATAACTTAGTATGAATAAAATGGTTGAAAAATTATTGATTGCGTTTATCTGTATTAGCAGTGCCGTGGTAGCACAGGAAAATAAACCAAAACCAGACGTAAAACCTCTCCTGCACGAAGTCTCCAACAAAGATGTGGTGCAGAGCATTTATCCGGATGCCGACAAAGTGATCAAAGCGAATGAGTATTGGTTTAAGGTATCCGATAATGACAATAAAACGCTCGGCTATGCCATGTCAAGTACGAATTTCTGCAAAACAGTGAAAGGCTACAGTGATATGACCCCGGTGATGATTATTACCGATAGGAATCAGGTGATTAAAAAAGTCAGTTTGCTTACGAACCGGGAATCCCCGGGCTATGTCAGCAAACTTGAAAAGAAGGGTTTCTTTAACCTGTGGGTTGGTAAAACCCTGAAAGAAGCCAAAAAGGTTCGTGTCGATGGGTATACCGGTGCAACCTGTACCGCGCTGGCTGTTTTAAAAAACGTTGATTTCCTGTTAAACAAAGGAATGAAAGATTTTCCAGGAATGAATTAAAAAGTCTGAATCAGAGATTTATTTCTTAAAAAGGAACAAGCCACGGCTTGTTCCTTTTTTGTGTCCACTTACCGTTACTGCCAGCTCCCCGAATTTCGCATCTGTATAAACATTCAATGCCTGACTTCCGTTGACTTGAATTATATATGAAACCGTCCGGATTCCGGCTTGCATTAGGTTACACCAAAGTGAGGGCAAAGTGAGGGCAAAGAGAGGGCAAAGAGAGGGTAAAGAGAGGTAAACTTCTCCTTACCATCACTTTACCCCCTTTCTGGGTTCACCAAAGTGTCTCTTTAGACCGAACGAATGCAAGGTGAAGTGTTCACCTGTGAATAATATGAGGAAGTTGAATCAGATGTGTTTTCTGCTGAATTGCGGGAATTGGGGAAAAAGTTAATCGGACATACCCTGTTTCAGGTATGAAAATGCCCGATGAGAGGTATTTTAGGAATCTTTCAACAGGCTTATCTTTGCATTATTAAACGGAACATTATGACAAATTATTTTATTATACCCGGTTTAGGCGGTTCGGGACCGGATCATTGGCAGACCTACTTTGAAACGACGGAGTCTAATTTCCAGCGTATTGTCCAGAAGGACTGGGATACACCCAACATCAAAGAGTGGGTGGAGACTATTGACAATGCCATTTCTACGTACTATCCGGAAACGGTGGTGTTGGTGGGACATAGCCTGGGTTGCCCTACGATAGCACAATGGGCTGCGCAATCGCACAAAAAGATTAAAGGGGCACTGCTGGTTGCACCGCCCGATATTGAAGCCATTCAGAAGAAGTTTCAGATAGAATTGTTCCGGGAGCTACCTACAGCTAAAATCAATTTCCCTACCATTGTTGTGGCCAGTACCAACGACCAATGGGATCAAGACCAGCAGGCAGCACTCTATGCCAAAAACTGGGGGAGTCGGTTCGTGAGTATTGGCGATGCCGGACATATCAATGATTTGTCGGGGTATGGTAAATGGGAGCAAGGATTGAAGATACTGCAGTTGCTGGGTTGATTTGAGATCAAAGATCAAAGAACAAAGAACAAAGAACATAGAGCCAAGAATCAAGAACAAAGAACCAAGATTAGAAAACAGAAGGTACAAAACTTAGAATCATCCTATTATTAGCGTCCGTTCCTTTTTCTAAATGCAACACAATATCATTCAAGTAACTTAAGCGTAAATTAACATTGTGACTGACTTATAAAATACGTTTTTCGGATTAGACCGGGTGAAAACTCTGCAATATACCATAAACGTGGTATGTAAAATGCCCTACAAGAGGTATTTTGGGGATAGTATTCATTAACTACTTTTGCATTGTCGAAAGAAACTTTTGTTTATTAGATAGTACAAGTATCCGGAGGGATATATATTCCTTAATAAAACAGATAAAATATGAAACAGGCAATTTATTACATTACACAAAGAGTCTTATTTAATAAGCAGGAAAGGCAACTGATTTTCGCACCTCTGGGAAATCAACAGTTGTCGTTTACAATCAATCCTTTCTCTTCTGAATTTCTTTCTACCCCATCTCTTGTCATGCGAATGTGCTGCTGTAGCATGTCGTGCTGATATTCCATTTATCCGTTAGTCTCCGTTCTTATTTACTACCACATCGAGACACGATATTTCCACTACTTTTTTTTACAATAATATCAAATCCTACTTCAGATTGCAAAGTCCGATTTAGCCATAACTACATCCATTTTAATAATACACGAATATGAAACCAACTTATTTTTATCAATTACTTTTCGCTTTATTTATTTCATCAACAGCATATGCTGCCAATAATAAGGGAACAGAACCTGTAATCATCTCAGGTACTAAATTTACATATCCATTAATTGAAAAATGGATTGCAGAATATGTAAAAGTGAATCCAACTGCAAGCATTGAACTGGTATCAAAACGCGAAACAACCGGATCGGTTGATTTGAACATTATAGCACATCAACCTACGGCAAATGATCTTAAGGCTGATCAGGATATCCTTTACGCGGGACGATACGCTTTACTTCCGGTGACCAATACTCATAATCCGATATTGACTAACTCCCGGAAAAAGGGATTCAATAAAAAAGATATTGATAAACTCTTCTTTGAAGTTGTAAATTACGAAGAAGAAACGGCAGTTGAAAAACCTAAATATCGTGCAACCATCTATACCCGCGACAACAAGGCATGTGCTTCTACGGCATTAGCTACCTACTACGGACATGTGTCCTCTGAAATCAGAGGGAAAAAAGTGTTGGGGGATGATATTTATCTGAACTCGGCCATACGAAAAGATACCATTGGCATAACATTCAATAATTTAGGCTATCTGTTTGATGTCAATTCACGCAATTTGAAGGAAGGAATCGCTTTATTACCCCTTGATTTGAAGAAAGAAACTAAGTCTATAGCAATTGGGAATCTGGATGAAGTCATTTCGGTATTAGAGAAAACTAAGATTGAAACTATTCCTGTCGAAAAAATCGGATTTATTTATTCAACATTAAACGTACGGAAAGAGGTTTCTGACTTTCTGAAATGGGTTTTGACTGATGGTCAGAAATTCAATCACGGGAATGGATTCCTCAATTTAGACCAACAGGAATTGGCAGAACAGAAAAATCATTTGACAGAAAAATTCTTATCGCTGAAATAAAACGACTCTATTAATAAACAAAAGCGAACGTTCCCCCTTCTCCGTCGGCAAACTGATTGAGGGAACGCCCGCTACAATTCAAAAATTGTATGACAAAACTACCATTTATTTTTGGAAACAGCAAAACGTTTCCTGTCTTTCTTGTACGCAAATTTGGAATCCTGTTCCTTTTTGCAGTATTCTCAACACTCACAGTATTTGCACAGCAGATTGAGGTAAAAGGAACCATCCTTGACGAAGGTTCCAGGGCTCCGATTATCGGGGCAAACATCAAGCTGAAAGGCCTGCAGGGAGGTACAGTCACCGATGTGAAAGGTGATTTCAGTTTAAAGGTAAGGAAACTCCCTGTCACTTTGCTGGTCTCGGGCATTGGGTATAAATACCAGGAGATTGATGTGTACGAAGCCGAGCCAACCACCATTTACCTGAATGAAGATCAAAACAGGTTGAATGAAGTGGTGGTTACCGGTTATGTACAAACTAAAAAAAATGCAAAGTCAAGTGCAATCACCGAAATCAAATCGGAACAGTTTAAGAATATATCCGGAACCAGTTTTAACGAACAGATTCAAGGTTTAGCTCCAGGGCTGTTGGTGTCATCGACTTCCGGTACTCCCGGTTCCAGTGTATTCGTTCGATTACGTGGAACCACCTCTGTCAATGCAGGGAATGATCCGTTGTATGTGATCGACGGAGTGCCAATTAGCAGTAAAACATTGCAAACCATAAGTATCGGGGGTCAGACTACGAATCCTTTGTCGGATATAAATCCTGCAGATATAGAGACTGTGGACGTTTTAAAGGATGCAAATGCTACAGCAGTATATGGATCCCGGGGTGCCAATGGCGTAATTCTAATTACAACAAAACGGGGAGTAAATAACAGCAAGACAAAAGTGAACCTGGATGTTGAATATGGTTTTGCCAAAGCCGCGAAATTATGGGATCTGGCAACCGGTCCGGAAACAGCACAGATTTTAAACGAAGCCTGGATAAATGATGGAAAACCTAATGCCACCAGACCATATCGTCCGGTAAGCGAAGGAGGATTAGGAAATCCTGAAGATCAAAAAACCTATGACCGGCAGAGTCTTATTTTCCGTACCGCAGCAGTAAAAACCTATAATCTTTCAATCAACGGGGGAGATGCAAAAACATCTTTCTTCATTGGAGGAGGATATACATCACAAGAAGCTATTGTAAAAACACAGGATTTCACGCGCTACAACTTTAGGTTTAATCTTGATCATAAGATTAATAAGCAACTGTCTGTTGGAACCAGTAATTCCATTGGTTACACCAGTCGTTCCCTTTCACGTACGGCAAACAGTCCAAAAGGAATTTTACAAGCCAGTGTTCATAGTGCAACTTTGTTGCCAATCTATAATGCAGATGGCTCGTATGCTAAATACGGCATTTTTGATAATGTGATTGCCCTGATTGATAATAATAATCACCAGGCCTATGGTTTGCGTTCTATCAATAATGTTTATGCAAAATGGAATATCCTTGAAAACTTATCGTTCAAGTCGTCTGTTAGTACCGATTTAAACAATTATCATGAGAAAAGATATTTTAATTCGAAACTATCCGACGGACAGCCAAACGGAGTTGCAACAGATGCCACCAGTATTGAACAGACGTGGGTTGCCGAACAGTTGTTGAACTACTTCACGACCATCAATGATAAACATTTCGTTTCTGTATTTTTAGGTAATACAGCGCAGAAACGGACCTATCAAAATGAGAATATAAATGGCTCCAGCTTCCCAAGTGACCAGTTTCAGACTATCTCCTCTGCATCCATAACTTCAGCAACAACCAGTGCATCTTCTTCGGGTTTACTCTCGTACTTTGGAGGTGCAAATTATAGTTTCGACAATAAATACAGTATTGATGCTAATATACGTGCTGATGCATCTTCGAGATTTGGGAAAGCTAACCAATGGGGCTACTTCCCTTCGATTGGAGCTGCATGGCGTATTAGCGAAGAAAAATTTATTAAGACTAATGCCCGGTTTATAAATGAATTGAAGTTAAAAGGAAGTGTCGGGTTGACAGGAAATCAGGATATTGGTGATTTCCAATCAACTAATTCCTGGAGTGGCGGTGCAAATTATGGAGATGCGGCTGGTATTTCTAATTCTCAATTGGGAAATCCTAACTTGAAATGGGAAACTACCCGTCAATGGAATGTTGGGCTCGAAACCTCCCTTTTGCATGACAGGCTTTCGGTCGAACTGAATTATTACAACAAATATACCTATGATTTGCTTTTAGATGCACCTGTTGCAGGAAAAACGGGATTTGCTTCCACGATTCAGAATATCGGCGAAATGAGTAATAAAGGGTTTGAATTTGAAATACGTTCTACTAATATTAAAAACAGACATTTTGAATGGACCTCAACTTTTGAAATATCGCATAATACGAATTTAGTAGAGAAATTGCCAATTTCATTTTCACAATACTCCAGGGACTGGGTGAGGCTGCAACAAGGATATGCCATGTATTCGTTTTGGCTCTATAAACAACTCTATGTGGATCCAAAAACAGGAAATGCAGTGTATCAGGATGTTAACAAAGATGGGAAAATTACCACTGATGACCGTCAAATTGTAGGGAATGCGTGGCCTACATTTACAGGAAGCCTTTCAAACACTCTCAGATATAAAGGTTTTGATTTGTCGGCACTTATCTATTTCTCTGTTGGCAACCAGGTATTTAATATGAACCGTTTCTTTCAGGAACATGGAGGGGTTCGAGGAACTAATTGGGGGCTGTTGGAAAGTCAAATGAGACGCTGGCAGAAACCTGGAGATATAACCGATATCCCTCGTGCATCAACAGTTCAAAATCCGGATGGCAGCTATAACAATGACTTCCAAAGCAGTCGTTTTCTGGAAGATGGCTCATTCCTGAGATTACGGAACTTAACGTTGGGTTATGCACTTCCAAAAGCAATCATCTCAAAGGCTAAATTGAGTAAGTTCAGGGTCTATGCCAGTGCAACAAACTTATTCACGTTGACCAAATACTCCGGTGCTGATCCCGAAGGAAATACCGCTGCAGACCAAAGTAATGGAACCGTTCAGGGGCTTGACTTTGCTATTCCACCACAGCCAAGACAGATTTTATTCGGAGTAAATATAACATTTTAAATAAAATAATTATGAAAACAATAGAAATACAAAAGTCTAGCTTTAAAGTGTTATTCATTAGTGCAATACTCCTTTTAAGTTCATGCAGTAACATCCTCGATTTGAAGCCGGAGCAATCAATTTCAGACGTTTCAGCAGTAGTAGATAAAAAATCGGCAGAGGCAGCCCTGGTAGGAGCATATGACAAATTGCAATCTGTCAGCTATTATGGTACAGATTTCGTGGCAGCCGGTTATTTGTCGGGAAACGATGTTACCTGGTCGGGGTCTCTTAATTATTACCGGGCATATAACGAGCATTCTTATCAATCTGATAATACCAGTGTAAATTCCATCTGGTACGCAATTTATGCAGTGCTTAGATCTGCTAACCAGGTTATAGATAAGACTACGGCCTTGCCGGCAAGCATATTGTCCGATGCCGATAAAAACAGGATAGTCGGGGAAGCCTATTTCATAAGAGCCCTGGCTCTATTTGACCTGGGACGTACATTTGGGAATGTGCCTGTAATCACTAAAGGAACTGTTACAGTCCATGATTTTGATGGCGTAAAACAAAGCACACAATCGCAAGTTTATACACAGGTTATAACCGATTTACAAACTTCGCTTACGTTATTACCCGAGGCTGTAAATCGTGCCAGAGCGACAAAAAACACAGCACGGGCATTGTTGGCACGCGTGTATCTCTATACAGAAAACTGGGAACAAGCAGAGGCATATGCTTCTTTATTAATTGCAAAAACAACCGATTACCAATTGGTTGATTATCCTACATTCTTTCAGAACAAACAAACGAAAGAATCCATCCTCGAGTTGCAATTTACTACTTCCGATAAAAGCTCACATTATTATTATTGGTTGGCATCAGCCAATGGAGGTCGTCACGAGTGGGCGCCATCGGACAGCATTGTTGCTTTATTAGGGAATCCATTAATTGGAGGCACGCGCAAAGCCCTTTACAAAGATTTATCCACTTCCACTAATCCTAAATTTTATGTCGGCTATTTGTATTGGAGAACGACAGGTGATGATCCTACCTATATTTTGCGGATTGCAGAACAATATCTAATCAGAGCTGAGGCTCGTGCTAAAAAATCAACACCTGATCTTTCAGGAGCCTTAAGTGATTTGAATGCAATCAGGACACGTGCTACTGTTCCTGCTCTTAATGGAGCTTCGGTGGCAGACGTTATCCTGGCAATCGAACGCGAAAATAGGGTGGAATTTGCCTTTGAGGGTCATCGCTGGTTTGATCTTACACGTACAAAAAGAGCTGGAACTGTATTAGGCGTGACTGATACGCGAAAATGGATTTTCCCTATTCCATACAACGATTTACAAGCCGATAAGGATTTGATTCAAAATCCAAGTTATTAATTATTTATATTGTTATTAGGTTAGAATCTTCAATTCAATTCAAA
>Ga0302296_1002722_pt1 | contig 11724 bp, 10 predicted proteins | sample III_Fen_N3_1_FD_194546 | JGI IMG/M metagenome (GOLD analysis project Ga0302296, IMG submission 194546) | Peat permafrost microbial communities from Stordalen Mire near Abisko, Sweden - III_Fen_N3_1 | ecosystem: Environmental > Terrestrial > Soil > Wetlands > Permafrost | place: Sweden: Abisko... | reverse complement strand
GTTACAGCTCCGGTTGATGGGTCCACCCTTCATATTACCGGGACAACCGTAGATTTGAAATGGGCTTCAACCAACGCAAGTGGTGATGCGATCAAAGCCGATGTCTATTTCGGAACTTCAAGCAAACCAGGGCTGTATAAAGCTGCCCTTACTGCTGAAACCCTTACGGTTCCTGTAGCTGTAGCTCAGACTTATTATTGGAAAGTAGTCATGACTGATGCCAACGGTATAACATCTACCGGCCCGGTCTCGAGTTTTACAATCTACGATCCGATCAATGCTTTCGTAGGCCTCTACAATGTGGATGAACCTGCCGAAGGATGGAATTATGACGTATCCTTTGTACGTTTGACTTCATCGACCATTCAGATTGGTAATGGCACCGCCGGCAAGTACGATGGCTGGTGGGCTTCATGGACAACTACATTTACTCTCGATCTTGTTGCTAAAACCTATTCATTTCCTAAAACCGATTTTGGAGGAGGTTATTACGGACAAGAATCTGGCACACTCGATCCGGCAACAGGTACGATGACTGGAAATTACACCATTTGGTCGACTGACAAAGCAGGTGTCGTCAGTATTGCTGAAGAAGGTGTTCATACCTATACTAAAAAATAGGAATTCATAATGAAGAAATAGCCCAGCTAATCCAGGCTTACAATTCATTTAATTATAAAGGCCGTCTCCATTCATTTGGAGGCGGCCTTTCTTTTTAGGTTTCCTGTACCGTTCAGTCCTATTCCCTACTCCCTGTAATACAAATGATTCCCCTGGGTCACCTCTCCTATGTAAACCCCTGCTAAACCCTCCGGTATATTTGCAGGTTATAGTTTATTCCGGGTATTTTTTTTTGTATGCCAACATACAGAAACCTTGCAGAAACTTTACGTAAGGAATGCTGAAATATTCATATTATCAAGGTTATGATCAAAGCCTTCTGCCCTGTTGTGTCGCTTTAATTGAGCTGTTTCCCTTTAACGTTATTCGAAGGTTATTCGAAGGTTATTCGAAGGTTATACGATGATTCTTCGTTTATATACGAATAATCATCGTATAGGGTTCGAATAACCAATGAATCATCTTCGAATAATTATAGAACTTGTAAAAGACCTGTAAATGGGAAAACCAATCAACACCTTTGTTTCGGTCCTGGGTTGAAATTTCAAGTTTTGATACCGCTTCTATTTTAACCACTTTTTAGGTACATCCGATTTTTCAGCAGACCCTGCGTAAAACATACATAAACACCAGCGCGTTCCTTTTTCAATACCCGTTCCAAATCTTTTCGGACAGATTCGAATCCCGATATCAAGAGCATCAAGCGATAAATCGTACTGAAAGTTACGCAGGATTCAAATCATACCGGGGAGAGATTAGGGTTAGGTGGAGGAATTACATTTTGAACAAAATCCTGACCTTGTTGTTTGCCGTCTAACCCCACATCGAAGCATAACCTTTTTATCTTTCTGCATCAATGAGCGGCCTTACGGAACCGTCAGATTTGGAATTTCAGCCGGAAGAAAACCTTGGGCAGCATATCAATTTAAATCGCTATCTGTGAGCAATTAATTTATCAGAAAAGATTGAAATAATTCGACAATTATCGATAATTCGTCTTTTTGTTGGAAATATTTTAATAGTTTTATGCCCTCATAAAATTATTGCTGATTTCAATGCCGAAATGGGGCACAAGAGACTAAATGGTAAAAAAAGATTATTTAGCATGGGGAAAGTTGACTCTCGGAATATTGAAGGTACTCCTGATCATTATTCTGGGAATTTATATTTTATTATCACCAACGGCAACTCGTGTACCGAGACACTTTAGCACGATTCTTGCTATGGTTATCATTGCATACGGAATTTACCGATCGATAAGCATTTTACAGAATTACAGAAATAAAGAGGGTAATCATAAGGAGGATAATCAATGAATCATTTAAAATCATTATCCGGCATTCTATTAATGGGGGCAGTTGTTTTATATACTTCATGCCATATGACCCCTAAAAAGTTCACCGACGAAACCCCTACCAGGGGTAAGATTAAGATCGCCGTCGATGAATCGTATCAGTTACTGACCGATGCTGAACTGTATACTTTCGAGTCGACCTATAAGGATGCAAAAGTCACCCCTTTATATTTACCGAGCGACAGTATCATGAAACTTTTTTTGGCCGACTCGGTCAAGGTAATTATTACCAGCCGCAAACTTAACGACAATCAGGAGGCCTATCTGCGCGGGAAATCATTCATTCCGCGAACCACGAAGATTGCCTGGGATGCAGTCGCCTTTATTGTCAATAAATCGAACCCTGATACCTTAATCAGATACAATACGATTCGTGATATTTTCATGGGCAATAAGCCGGAATGGAAACAAATTAATACGCAATCGAAATTGGGAGATGTTAAAGTTGTATTCGACAACATTGGCTCCAATAATGTATATACGATTACTGAAAAATTCGGAATCACGGGTTCATTGCCGAAGTATTGCTATTCTTTAAAAAAGAATTCGGAAGTGGTCAACTTTGTTGAAAATCATCCTGAAGCGATTGGAATTATCAGTGTAAACTGGATAAGTGATCCGCGGGATTCAATTAGTCACTCATTTCTTAGTAAAATTAAAGTAGTTTCAGTAACTTCGGAATATGATTCAGACGGGCCGGATTTTTATTAACCACATCCGGCGTATATTGCCAATAAACAATATCCGTTTATACGGGACGTTTATACCATCAACCGTGAAACTTTTGCCGGACTTGGAACGGGTTTCACTTCATTTGTTGCCGGGGACGCAGGTCAGCGGATTATATTAAAGATGGGGATGTTGCCAGCCACCCTGCCCATCAGACTTGTAAAGGTTAAGAGTAAATAGAATATTATTGTAACTAAATTCATAAAAAATGAGACTCATACTTATCTCACTGCTCTCGCTGATCACAGTTGCGGCGTTTAGCCAGAAGAAAAATTCAAACAAACCTGCCCCGTTGTCGGCATCTGAACAGGAGTTGAATAATGCATTGAAACTTGGTTTAAATGATCAATATGAAAATGCAGCACTTGCCTTCCAGTCCCTGATCAAGAAGGAACCGGCGAATGGCAATGCCTATTACTATTACGGCAAAACCATTATAAAGGAATATTTGTCGGATACTTTGTCGAATTCGCTGAAAGAGATGGGAACCGAAGCAGAGAAATTATTTCAAAAGGGAATCGAGATGGAACCAACCAACGAGATCAACGATGTTGGTCTGGGAGCTGTGCAACTGCTTCTCGTCAACGATACCGTTGCTGCCGATAAGTTCTTTGTCAAAGCGGAAGCCTCGTTTCCACTTAAACAGAAATTCCTGTCGCCCAGGGATGCCCGTATTCTCACAGAATTAGGCACATCACAACTTCTGGGAAAAGTAAACCGCTATAAAAAAGCAGTTGGGTATCTGAACAGGGCCAAAGAAATCAACCCTAACGAAGCATCTACATATATGGGATTGGGTGATGTGTACAGCCGTCAGAACAACATGAAAGATGCACTTTCCAATTATAATAAGGCATTAAGTCTGGATCCTACCTCACCGGTAGCAAAAATCAGGATCGGAGCCATTTATGTGCATGCCGCCAATTTAAATGCAGCCAGGCCTTACCTGGAAGAAGCCCGTGATATTGATTCGACCTATGCACCAGCTTACCGTGAACTCGGGGAGTTGTATACCATGGGCGGTCAATTCAATCTGGCCAAGACGAACTTCAAAAAATTCATTACTTTATCGGGAAATAATATTCCTGCCAAGATCCAATATGCCAAGGCACTTTTCCGTACAAAAGATTATGCCAATGCTCTTATAACGATTGAAGAAGTTTTAGCTGTTGATAAATCAAGAAATTATCTGAATCGTCTGGCAGGCTACTGTTGTTTTGATAAAAAACCACCCGAACTTGAAAAAGGAAGGGCCTATATGGAAGAATTCTTTAAAAACACCAAACCCCAGGGCATTATTCCGAGAGATTACCTGTATTACAGCCGGATACTTTATAAGGTTGCAAAAAACGATAGCGTGACCCTTGCCAAAGCCTTCGATAACTTTAAAAAGGCGTATACGGCTGATACGAATAATATAAACCTGATATCAGAAATTTCGCTGGACTATTATTATTCAAAAATGTATAAGAACGCCATTGTCTGGTTAAACAAAAAGAACAAGAAAGGGAAATCGGATAAGGAAGATCTGATGCTAATCGGCAAATCGTATTATCAATTGGGAGAATTTCACAATGCAGACAGTATATTCAACAAAGCAATAGTCAGTAATCCTGATAATATGCAGGCTTATGTTTACGTGGCACGTACAGCTTCAAGCCTGGATCCAACCAGTGAACAGGGTTTGGCAAAACCTAAATTTGAAGCGCTGATTGACAAGGTGGGTACCGAAACCACCAAATATGCCAAAGAATTGCAGGAAGCCTATACTTACCTGGGTTTCTATAACATACAAAAGAAAGATTACCCTGCTGCAAAAGCAATTTATAAGAAATTATACGAACTCGATCCTGCCAATAAGCAATGGCAGATTCAGTCGCTCAGATCACAGGCACTGATTGCTTATAAGGAAAAGAATTATGCTGAAGCACGTGATATTTATATCGAAATTAAAAAACTGGACCCTGCAGATCTTGATGCAACAAAGGCTATCTCGGATTTGACAAAGGCATTGGAAGCATTAAAAAAGAAATAACACAAATAAATATTTAATAACATTCAAATAACCTAATTATTGTAAATATTTTTCGGATAGTGAGATGCAAGATTGGAAAAATATTGCTTTCTTTATTCCCTAATAATTAAAACCATTGTTTATCTATTTACTTTAAATAAAAATTGAAAATGAAAGGACAAACTTTAAAAGATGCATTTAAATCAACGTTCGTATTGTTGGTTATTGTGCTTTGCGTATTGGCTGGTTACCTGATTTACACTCAGATTATGGGTAACCCTGTTAACTTCGAAGGTGGCAATGTTAAAGGACATCCACTACCCGGTAATTATTTGGGAATCATACATGCTGGAGGGTTCATTGTACCTGTACTTATGGCAGTCGTTCTAATTCTTCTTACATTCGTAGTTGAGCGTTTTATTATGCTTTCAGTTGCCAGTGGAAAAGGAAACCTGAACACCTTTGTACGTACCTTGCAAACACTGCTGAACGATAACAAGATTGAGGACGCTGCTCAATTGTGTGATAAACAAAGAGGATCGATTGCCAATGTAATGAAAGCAGGTTTGCATCGTTACAGATCATTACAGTCGGATAAAACGTTGATGAATGACCAAAAGGTACTTGCCCTTCAGAAAGACCTTGAAGAAGCTGCTGCTCTGGAATTGCCAGTACTATCGGCAAACCTCATTATCCTTTCGACCATTGCCTCCATCTCAGTACTTATCGGACTTATCGGAACTGTACTTGGTATGATCCGTGCATTCGGTGCATTAGCTACTGCAGGAGCACCTGACGCTTTAGCTTTGGCCAATGGTATCTCGGAAGCTCTTGTAAATACAGCTTTTGGTATTACAGGTTCAACACTGGCCATTATTTTTTACAACTATTATTCAGCAAGAATCGACGGTATTACTTACAAAATGGATGAAGCCAGTTTCAGTCTGACACAAACATTTGCTTCAACTTTAAAGTAATTTATTAAATATTGCTTCGATTGACATTGAAGAAAAACAAACTGAGAAATAATGGGAAAAATTAAATTAGCTGTAAAAACACCTCGCATCGACATGACGCCGATGGTGGACTTGTTTTTCCTTCTACTCGTCTTTTTTATCCTGACGGCTACATTTCGTCCGGAGGAAGCAGCACCGATCGATACACCATCATCGACTTCACAAACACCAATTCCTGACAGCCATGTTGTTACAATACTGATTTCAAAGGATGACAAAGTCTTTTTTAATGTTGATAATGGAAGCGACACCATCGAGCATCTTCGTGCAAAAATTTTGCAGGCAGTAGGAAGTCAGTACCAAATTAAGTTTACGCCAAAGCAAATCAAGAAATTTGTTGGCCTGGCATCGTTTGGGTTACCGGCTGCAAATCTTCCGGCTTTTCTTGATGCACCAGATGTGAAATCACGTGAAGCGATGCAGGTGGGAATTCCGATAGACTCATTGGATAATCAGTTGATGACGTGGGTCAGATATGCCCGCCTTTATAATAGCGATATGGAGTTTGCCATAAAAGGTGACGGTGCAGCAAATTACCCTGTGGTTAAAAAAGTGATAGCTGTTTTGCAGGATAATAATGTTAATAAGTTCAATTTAACCACCAATCTCAAAAAGGTTGAGTTACCGACAGATATAGTACAAAATAAATAAAGACATTCCAAAATGGCTGAAATAGTTCAAGAAGAGGGTCACAAGGGTAAAGGCAAGAAGAAACCTAAAAAACACGGAACGCATATTGATATGACTCCGATGGTTGACCTTGCTTGTTTGCTGCTTACTTTTTTCATGCTTACCACGGCATTCAATAAACCAAAAGTCATGGAGATCATTCTGCCCGAGAAACCAAAGGAGAATGAAAAGCCGCCGGAGCTTGACAAAAGCAGGGCACTGAATATATTACTCATTGACCATGATAAGATACTCTGGTATGATGGTTTAGCTGACCCTAATAAGACTCTTCCGGTTTTAACCGTGACTGATTTTACGAAGGACGGAATCCGCAAGGTGCTTTTGCAGCGTAATAAGGCTTTGTATGCCAAAGTAGACAGGTTGAATAAAGACGTGATCGAAGGGAAACTGAAAATTACGAGAGATACATTAGAATCCAGGACGAAGCGCATGTATAAAGAGGACAAATCCGGGCCAATCGTTCTAATCAAGGCAGCCGATGGTGTTAAATATCGAAATATAGTTGATATTATCGATGAAATGGCTATTGCCAATGTTGCCCGATATACTCTTGTCGATATTAACCCAGTGGAAAAAACAATGGTTAAGAATTTCAGGAAATAGAAATTCTACGATAAAGCCATTAATAAACCATAATAAATGGATGTGAATCATGGATAATGAATTGCTTAAAAACGAAGCCGTAACCCTTGAAGAAATAGTCTTCGAAAAGAGGAATAAAGAATACGGGGCTTACGTATTGCGCAAAAAATTTAGAAAATTCTTACTGATGGCCTTTCTGATCTCTTTATTCAGTGTTGGTGGTGCGGTATTAGTACCATTCATTCAAGCACTCAATAACAGGGGCAAAAGTGTTATGCTGGTAAAAAATACGGTAGTCAGTATGGAGAATATCAAATCAAAGGATGATATTCCTCCTCCGCCTCCTCCGCCTCCTCCACCTCCTGCAGCTGCTGAACAACAAGTGAAGTATATTGCTCCGGTTGTTGTAGACAGTGTGAAGGTTGATGTAGAACTGGCTACAGTAAGCGAAGCCACGGCAACGGTTACCAATGAACCTGTACCTGAGAAGGTTGAGGTTGTCAAGGAAGCAGAAACTGCTATCGTGGAAGAAGAACCTGTATTTATTATCGTAGAGGAGCAGGCTTCATTTCAGGGTGGTAGTGTAACCGAGTTTCGGAATTGGGTACAGAAAACCATTGTTTACCCAACCACAGCTCAGGAGAATAATATACAAGGTAAGGTTTATGTGCAATTTGCGGTAAACCACAAAGGTGAAGTTTGTGACGTTAAAGTTGTTCGTGGCGTCGATCCTTCACTCGATAATGAAGCTGTCAGGGTTATTACTTCCTCACCCAAATGGGAACCTGCAAAACAGCGGGGAACCAAAGTAAAGCAGCAATTTACAATACCAATAACATTTGTATTAAAATAATAAAAAAAGGCTGTCGAATGACAGCCTTTTTTTATTCTATTTCCTTTCAACAGACTAAAGGTAAGAGTCAGCAAAGAGTTCATCCTAAATCTTTAAATATCCGGTTAGGATATTCCTGCATGTTTTTTAGTCTCTTTTCAATTTTCCCCCAGTTAAATTTTGAATTAAGAGCCATTTTAACTGGTTCATTAAAATTTATATCGTCAAAATAAGACAAAGCTTTTATCGGAATAACTGGATTTGCATTATATTTCACCATGTATCCGTTAAGCATTCCATTAAAGGGAATTTTACTGGACAAAAATGCAATGTCGATAAAATCTTTCAATCTGGTTCCATCTCCTGAAATTGCATTTAGTTTCATTGCTGATATGTCTTCAAAACTGGCTAACCGGATATTTTCCTCAATAATTAAGGAATTAATCCAGGGATATTGGTGTGCTATACAATCAAGTTGTACTCCACCAATTTCTCCTTTCAAGGTGTTTTTTGAAATAAAATCGAGCTCAAAATGATATTTGGTGCGAAGATAATCGGCAAGTTCGTTTTCGTTAAATGATGTTGATGAAAACAAATCGATATCTACACTAGTTCTGTGACCAAGTTGAAGGGAAAGGGCCGTTCCTCCCACTAAAACAAAGTCTTTCAGAAAATCATCATTCATCAATCTGATCAGGAGTTCCAGTGTTGAAGAGTCGATTGTTGTTTTGTATAACATTTTAAGTCTTCTTTTTTCAGATTAAAAACAGAACATACAAACGAAAAATCTTTTGGATTCAAATAGGAAATTTGTTTAATCGTATTCTTAACTCCTTCAAGTCCATAAAGGTTCAATATGGCATAAAAATCATCCATCCGGCCTCGCTCAATCACTCGTTGTACAACAAGAGTTCGCATATCCTCCCAGTTGAATCGATTTAAATCATATTCCCAGAGCAACGTACCCCGAATACGAGAATCCTTATGTGATTTGTAATCATCAAAAAACATGGCATTGAATTTATTATCTAAAGATAATGAAATTTGCAGGATTATAAGGATCAATTTTTAATGATCGAAGCATTAAACCGGAAACCGACGCCGTGAAGATTGAGAATTTTGATGTTCTCATCACTGCTTAGATATTTCCTTAACCTTGAGATAAATACATCCAGACTTCGGCCTAAATAATAATCATCCGAGCCCCATACTTGTTTCAGTATGTCGGAGCGGCTCAGTACTTTGTTTGGGTTATCACAAAAATAGCGCAACAGCTCAGCCTCCTTGTAGGTTAATGTCTTTCGTTCGCTGTTGAAATCGAGAATCAGGCTTTCAAAATAAAAGTTAAAATGCCCTACTTTATAGCAATTCTGATCGACTGGGGATTCATTGGGATTTATACTTCGTTTGAGGAAGACGCGTATTTTAAGCAGAAGTTCCTCCATATTGAAAGGCTTGGTCATGTAATCATCGCCCCCAATGGTTAATCCGCTAATCCTGTCTTCAGTCATCGAACGTGCCGTCAGGAAAATAATCGGCACATGATCATCAATTTCCCTGATTTCTTTAGCCAGGGTAAAGCCATCCTTCTTTGGAAGCATCACATCCAACAGGCATAAGCTAAACCGTTCAGTTTTAAAAATCGCTAAAGCCGACTCTCCGTCTTCGACCGATGTAACTACATATCCGTTTTGTTCGAGGTTATCTTTGATAATAAAATTGAGGGTAGTATCGTCCTCAACCAGCAGAATTAATTCACCGACATAGTTCATAGTGCAGATTTCTTTATTTCAACAATAAAAGTACATCCTTTCCTTGAATTTTCGATTACATTTATTCTCCAACCATGACGTTTAACAATTTTATGTACATAGTCCAGCCCCAGGCCAAAGCCTTTCACATCATGCACATTTCCGGTAGGGATACGATAAAACCTTTTAAATATTCTTTTGCGATCCTCTCTCGGGATGCCTATTCCATTATCATCGAACGACACATAGTAGTGTTTATCAGCTTCTTTAAGCCCGATAATTATATCAGGATCGACCTCGCAATACTTGACCGCATTGTCGAGAATATTAAAAATAAGGTTTGAAAAATGAAGTTTATCAGCTCGTATCAAGGCATTTTGAACGGCAGAATCGAGTCTGATCGAATAATCCTTGCCATTATTCAAACTGTTTTTAAACTCCTGTATTGATTCAGCTATGAATACATTTAACTCCACTTGCTCCAAATTCAGTTGAAGATTTGTTTTTTCGATGGTTGCCATTTGCAGCAATTTTTCGACATGGTCGGCCAGTCTCTTGTTCTGCTGCTGCACGATCCGAATATATTTGGCCAGCCGTTCAGGTTGTTCGATTATTTTGGGATTTGATATTACAGAGGCAGCCAACTCGATGGAAGCAATGGGTGTCTTGAACTCATGAGTCAGATTATTAATAAAGTTTTTCTGGATTTCGCTAAGTTGCTTTTGCTTGATGATAATATAAATGGTATACCCGAAGAAGATAACCACGATAAATAGAATGCCGTTTAAAAAATACCAGGTCATTAAACGGGAATTGTAGAATTGTGACCTGTCGGGGAAACGAACACCAAAATAATAAGTGAATTTTTCGCAGGTTGGCAAATTGCAGACTTTGTTCTTCTTTTCTCCATTTTTATTTAGCTTACCAACTTGTGTGTCGTACATGATTTCTTCTACACTACAACATGATGAGTCGGCTTTCTTAACCGACTTTGGCATTGAAGTGAGGGAGTCAATGGTAAGTGTATTGCCATGAATCATTTTTTTTGAATTACAATCGTAAATTGCATATTCATACGTCAGATTCAGGTTTCGTTTTTTAAACTCCACCCTGAGAAAGTGCTCCAGCAGATTCGGATCAATTATGTCGTTTACGCTGACAACAAAATAATTGTTCGATATCTGTTCAACCTGACACCCTTCCATAGGTTTCGTGTGATGACCATGAACTTTGGCATTGTAATCGTCAATCTGACTGGCTACACTTCTCAAGGCACTGGTGGCCATTTGATGAAATTGCCTTTCATTTAAATCGTAAGAATTTTTTAGAAAGAAGAACTGTATCAGCAGAATTCCTACTACAGAAACAGTAGCCATAATGATCACAAAGCCTATTGAATTTCTTTTCATAACTAACGGTTGGCATCTGATTGACAAAGCGAAACTACTCAAAAAATGAATCTTCTTTTGTTCATTAACATCTCATTAACAAAACTTTATTCGTGTTAACATCAATTCAAAGAAAGGTTTTTTAGATTTGTGACCAAATTGCATTTATAGTACAACAGAATTGATTAAATTTGAATATAATATACCAATCTATAATTCGATTATTAACCTTTAAATGTAGAAAAACATATGAATAAAAAACTTACCGTTCTATTGGCAATGATGATATGTTTGCCTATTTTGAACTTTGCGCAAGAGGCAAAATCACGCATCGCATTTGAAAAACTGCAACACAATTTCGGAACCTTCAAGGAAGAACTTGGTGTTCAATCTGTGGCATTCAATTTTAAAAATGACGGCACAGTTCCATTAATTCTTAACAATGTGCAGGCATCCTGCGGATGTACCACTCCGGAATGGACAAGGGAACCCGTAGCTCCCGGAGCCAAAGGAGTGATAAAGGTCAGTTACGATGCAAGAAACAGGCCTGGTGTTTTCAACAAGACCATCCGTGTCAGTTCGAATGCCGAAAATTCTGATGTAGTGCTTACCATTCTGGGAGAAGTTACACCCAGAGCCCGCACCATTGAAGAAGATTATCCCAACGAAATTGGCCCGCTTCGCGCCAAGACGAATCACATCGCTTTTACCTCCATTAAGGAGAAACAAATCAAGAAAGATAGTACT
>Ga0302296_1002717_pt1 | contig 11732 bp, 10 predicted proteins | sample III_Fen_N3_1_FD_194546 | JGI IMG/M metagenome (GOLD analysis project Ga0302296, IMG submission 194546) | Peat permafrost microbial communities from Stordalen Mire near Abisko, Sweden - III_Fen_N3_1 | ecosystem: Environmental > Terrestrial > Soil > Wetlands > Permafrost | place: Sweden: Abisko... | reverse complement strand
GAATTGGGAAACTCGGGAGTTCAAGTTCAAAATACTTACAGAATAAACGTAAGGCCGCATATTCATTACCTTTAAAACCTTCATGAGTTAAATGTGTAATTTCATCATTATTTTGCAAATTTTCGGGAATAATACTTCTAAAATAAGTGCTACGAATAGTTAATGCCAATCCAATAAACGGATATTGTTTGATTTCATGGATAAATCCTGCCAGCTCATTTGGCCATATTTCTTTTCCACTTCCTTCATTAAGTGCATCAATTAAAATTAAAACACGAGAATTAATCTGTTTTCCAATATTATTAAGTGATTCTAATAACTCTTCCTTTGTACAACGAAGTTGAAGTTGCTCTAAGATGTTTCCCCAAATATTTTTTGAAGATTTAAAATATTGTCCTAATAGCAATAAAGTAGGCTTATTCTGTTTAATCCGTTCATTTGAAATATCTCCTACCAGATGAGATTTGCCAGATCCCGCTTCTCCTTGAATTAACAAATAAGGCTTATTGGATAAAGAGATTTTGATCTTTTTTATATCGTTGAAAAAATCGTCATTACTTCGAGATATCTGATTTAGTTTTGAAAGCTCATGTGCATAAGGTTCATGATAATCGTATCTTTTCGATTCTTCATATTGTTTTCGTTGTACTTCCCATCTTAAATTCCATAATTCTTTTTTCCTCAATTCAATATTTTGATCAAATAGTTCAAACTTTAACATAAGTTCAGATAAATCTATTGATTTCTCGACTTGCCAATCAATAGAAAAAATCCATTTTCGAGTGTCTTCTTTAAGTTGTAGATATTCTTCAAGAATTGGTTCAATCAGCTTATCACTCTCATTGTAAGAACCGTAAACTTGTTTAGTTAACCATTTGTCTGTCGCTTTAATCAATCTTCTTTTAAAGATTTCATCTTTTGAAAGATCATTAAATGCTAGAGCAATTGGAAGCCTAAAATTCAAATCTTCTCTAAATCTTGGGCCAAGGTCGTTTATCGCAACTGTAACTTGAGTTTTGAAAAAACTAGGAGTAAGATTATAATCCCCAAGGAATGTATATTTGATGAGAGGTAAATAGTTCTTCTGTAAAATCTCATTTATAGTCTCGATGTATTGACAATAAATTACTCTTCCTTTTTCCTCTGGTCTAAATCGGGTAAAAATACCATAGAGGTATAGTTGTTTATTAGCATACAAAAAGACACCGCTTCCTGAAAAGCCCTGAGTATTCCAACCTGTATAGTCTTCTCTTAGTTTTAACTGGAATTTATTGACCTCGGTCATTACTTGCCCCCAGGAAGGATATATACAGGCTAACTCTTCTCCTTGTGTTGCTTGTGGAAATCCTTTTGCAACAAACGAATTAATATCAAATCGTTCTTTTATTGCATATATTGCTGGTATATTATCCCCAATTAATTTAACCACTTTTTGTTTGTCGATAGATAACACTGCAACATCTTTATTCTCGTCTGAAAGTACCAAGTTATGATTGATTTCATGGATAACCGATTGATAACTATTGCTACCAGAATTAAAGAGATCAATTTGAATTTCTTTTCTCGGTTCTATAAATGAATCACGATCCTTAAACAAGTTATGCGCAGCAGTAAGAACATAAACTTTATCGACAAGATTTTGATGATAATATAAAAGACCTGTACCGATCACATTTTTTGTTTCGTGATCAACTAATCTGACGGCTAGCCTAGATAAAAGTTTGTCGTTGATATCTGAAATCATTATTCCTAATTAAAACTAGTTTTTTACACTATAAAAATATGATTTTACATTTGTTTTAGCTCTTCGTATTCAATAATTAGATCCATAAATAGTTGTATGTCTTTCCATAAGCCTAATTCCTGTAACTTTATTATACATACTCTCCTATATCAAACCTTTCCAAATCATTACTCGGCACCTGATTATTTTCATTGTGCTCCAAAATTCCCAAATGCAAATCAATCAATTCTACAATCCGTTTTTGATAAGCTGGAGACGAAAAGGCCATTTGTTCAACCCAATGGGTATTGTCGTTTTCGTGAAGTAGTTTTCCTACTTTGGCCGGATTTTGAGGTTTCGCGCTTCCAACTTCGTTAACCACTTCCATCATTTCTTCAAAGGTCAGATCGGAAAAAGACTCCGCAGGAAGCCCAAGTTGTTCCAACTCTTCCTGTTCTTCAACAGAACTTATATCCGGCTCGTATTCCAGCGGCACTTCAATATCCATTTTTCCCGATGACCTGGGTTCAGATTCGGAACTTTTTCGGGCAGAAAGAACAAATGTACTTTTGCCAACAATTCCTTCCGGGTCATGCTTTTCAGGAGTATTTTTTCTTTCACCGGAGGCAGTTCCGCTTTTGCGCCAACCTTTCAGCAGAAGGATAGAAAGAACCAGGATTGCGGAAATTAGAATAAATTCAGCCATATCACACTGTTTTTGGGGTCAGAAAATATTCTTGTTTTTCTCGTTGTATAATTTGAAGATGTCCTCCTGGAAGTCTTCAAAATGTTGGCTCAGCACATTGTCAATGTAATTGAAAATCGAGATTTCATCGTTGCCAATAACACGCACAATCTTTTGAATCCGTTCGTGGTATTCCTGCCTAATGGGAACATGCTTGCCAAACCGCGCCTTGCTGTCGGTTTGCCGGATAAAAACAGACAAATAACCGGAAGAAACCTCCGGCTTTTTAACCTTTGGCTTACTCGTAGCTTTTTCAGTTTTTTGCTCTGTTACCTGTTGGCCATTCTGAATGGTCGAGATCAGAAAGTCTTCGTCTATCTCTTCCGGATTATATTGTTTCCGTGCCATAATTTTACTGTTTTATCGTTTGCAGAATTTCAGTAGCCAACGCATCAAGGTTACTGCCTTTCAGTAAAGTGCTATGGGCTGGGAATAAGGTAGAACGAAAAACTGGTTTGTGTCCGGAGGTAAGTTCCCGCCGGAAACGTTTCGAATCGGGAACAAAAGTTTTCAGGATATTCAGGCCCAGTTCCCCAATCACATTTTCATAAACTTCGTAGAGTTCGCTTTTCTCCCGTCCGTCCACCATATTCCAGATGAGATACAGTCCCTTGATGTTACTTTTCCCCACACTTATCAGGTTTTCGTTCAGCATAGAAGCAAATTTTAATGTACTCTCCAGTACCACTCGGTCGGCACTGACCGGAGAAAAGATATAGTCCATTCCAGCTAATGTTTTTACCACGCCTTTGCTGTTCAGTGTTCCCGGAAGGTCGAAGAAAATAATGTCGGGCTGGCTGGCAGCATTGTCAATAAGTCTCCCGGCGGTTGCAATGGCATTTTCCGGCAAACTTTTTTCAACCGGGTAGGCTTTTCGTTTCAGCGAGGTAAACTGGTCATAGGCCATTTGCTTGTAATAGTTGTCCTTCATCACCTGTTCCATATCGCGCTGGCGCATTTCAACAATACTGTGCTGCGGGTAATCGCAATCCACAACCGCAATTTCCAATCCCATCACATAATGCAGATAGCTCGACATAAAAATGGTAAAAGCCGATTTGCCCACGCCTCCCTTTTGAGTGCTGAAGGCAATAAATAATGTTTCCTTTTCCATGTTGTTTATTTTATCAGTTAATCATGTTATCGTTCTTTGGTTTGTCTTTTCAACTAATCACTTTGTCGCCTAATCAATTGAATACCTGAACAACCAGATAAATGCCTGTTTGAACATTTAATTGTTTAAGCGTTCCAACGTTTAAATGCTTCAGCGAACCGATCTTCAATTATTGCGGTCATCGAATAGTTAAATCAATAAGTTCCTGAACGCTGGGTTTTTCAATTGAAAGAGGAAATAACTCCTTATTTGTACGCCTGAATATTCGCTGTTTCATTCCACTAATCAAGGTTTTGTGCCTGCAAATGAAGAGATAAAACCCATCGGAAATCCAGCTTGAAAATTGGCTGGCACTGTTTGGCTTCAACTGTCTGCTTTTGGCGGTCTTCGGGATAATTACAAATCAAACCACTCCCAATACCTTTGCCAGCAGTAAAAATTTGAATTGAGAAATGAGTTGAACCAATGCGACGGTAAGCATTAAAATTTACCAACGCTAAAAGAGTGTGCACAGGCACACGGCAAGTTGTGTTTTGAGGTCCTCAAAACGTTTTCAGTGCCTGGAAACCACTTGCCCCGATGGGGAAAATCACCCTCCGAAGTCGGTGATTTTTGATAAGCATTTTTGTAAACGTGTAAAGCCATAAAACAGATGCCAATGACAAGCGAAAACAGAAAAAAGCACAAAGGCGGACGGAAGCTGAAAACAGATCCGCGCATCCACCGTTACTCGGTTAACCTGAACGATGAAGACAACGCCCGTTTTTTATCGCTGTTTGAAGCTTCAGGAATGAAAATTAAAGCCCATTTTATCACGGTCTGCCTGTTTGAAAAGCAAGTGAAAGTGGTGAAGATTGACAAAGGGACATCTGATTTTTACATGCGCCTGACCAACTTTTATGGGCAGTTTCGGGCAATCGGCGTGAATTATAACCAGGTGACCAAAGCCATCAAAAACAATTTTTCGGAGAAAAAAGCAGTGACATTTTTGAGCCAACTGGAAAAAGCAACACTGGAACTGGTTTCAATCAACAAACAGGTGATGGATTTAACCCAGGAATTTGAGGAAAAATGGTTGCAAAAATAAGTTCAGGAAGTTCGTTGTACAGTGCTCTGGCATATAACCATCAGAAAGTAAATGCCCGTTGCGCCAAGGTGATTTTCACCAATAACATGGTCGAACCAAAGAATGGAAATTTCAGCATCGGAATTTGTACAGGTTCGTTCGAGCCATATTTGTTGGCCAACAAAAGAACAGAAAACCCGGTTATCCACATCTCTTTAAACCCTGACCCCAAGGATAAATTAAGCGATGAGCAGTTGGCGAAAATTGCAGAAGAATACATGCAAAAACTGGGTTACGGGAATCAGCCTTTTGTTGTTTACAAACACGAGGACATTGACCGTCTTCATATCCACATTGTTTCGATCAAGGTGGATGAAACCGGAAAGATGATCCGGGACAATTTTCAGCACCGTTTGTCCATGCGGATTTGCCGTGATTTGGAACGAAAATACGGACTGGTTCCAGCCAATGAAAAACAAAGAGCTGAAGGTTATTCATTAAAGGCAGTTGACCCGAAGAAAGGGAACATCAAGCAGCAAATCGCCAATGTTGTTCGGGCAGTCTCACAAACCTGGCATTTTCAATCCTTCAACGAATACAAGGCTTTGCTTTCTGTCTATAACGTGCATGTTGCTGAAGTAAAAGTCGAACACCATGGAAAATTGTACACCGGAATTGTATATGCTGCATTGAACGAAAAAGGTGAAGTCTTCGGAACACCTATAAAATCGTCAAAGTTTGGGAAACAGACCGGGAATGAAGTCATTCAGCAAAGGATTGAAAAATCGAAAGAGCTTATCAAAACCAATAACCTCAAAGAAAGCCCGAAGGCAACTATTTCAAAAGCGCTGGAATCATGCAAAAACAGAGCTGATTTTGAAAAGCAACTTTTGAAAAACCAGATTTCAGTTTTGTTCCGCGAAAATGAATCAGGGCGTATTTATGGCGTGACCTTTATCGACCACCGGCAGAAGTTTGTTTTCAATGGTTCCCGCCTGGGAAAGGAATTTTCGGCCAATGCTTTCGAGCAAAGATTTAACGAAGAAAAACACACACCGGAACAGGAAAAGTCTCCTGAATTTTCACTGCCTCAATCCACTTTTGCTTCAGATTCAATCCTTGATAATTTATCCGGCATATTGACTATCGACAGCCGTGGAGAGAACCCTGAAGAGGAAGCCTTTATCCGAAGAATGAATCGAAAGAAAAAAAGAAAACGAAAACTATAAGCCATGCAAAACGAAGACGATGTACGAAGCCTTGCCAAAATAATCGAATTGATACGGGGTGTCAGCATCCTGATCCTTATCATTCACATCTATTGGTTTTGTTATGAATTTTTGGCAGAACTGGACGCAACGGCATCAGTTATTGACAAAATTCTGCTGAATTTCCAGAGACATACAGGCCTGTTCTCAGAACCAGTCTGGACAAAACTCGTGAGCTTTGGCTTGCTTGCCATCTCATGCCTGGGAATCAGGGGCGTTAAAGAAGAAAAGATAACATGGAGTAAAATATCGGTCTTTTTGGTTTCAGGCTTCATCCTTTTCTTTTTCAATGGTTATATTATCAGACTGCAATACTCTATCTCACTTAAATGCAGCTTTTACGTGCTTACCCTGGCTGTCGGGTACATTTTCCTGTTAAAAGCCGGGCTGTGGATGAGCCGGTTAATTAAAAATAACCTGATGGAGGATGTTTTTAACATGGAGAATGAATCGTTTATGCAGGAAACCCAGTTAATGGGAAATGAATATTCTGTGAACCTGCCGACATGTTTCAGCTACAAAAAGAAAACCTACAACGGGTGGATTAATGTGGTAAATCCGTTTCGGGCGAGCATTGTTTTGGGGACTCCGGGTAGCGGAAAATCCTATGCCATCATCAACAATTACATCAAACAGCAAATTCAAAAGGGCTTCAGCATGTACATCTACGATTTCAAGTTTGACGACCTGAGCGTTATTGCATACAACACGCTATTGAAAAACACAGACAAATATGAGCATCCGCCCAGATTCTATGTGATAAATTTTGATTATCCGGAGCGGAGCCACCGGTGTAATCCTATTGCGCCGGAGTTTATGACAGATATTGCCGATGCTTATGAATCGGCTTACACCATTATGCTGAACCTGAACAAAACCTGGATTCAGAAGCAAGGCGACTTCTTTGTGGAATCGCCGATTATCCTTCTTACAGCGATTATCTGGTATCTGAAAATCTACCAAAACGGGAAATACTGCACGTTCCCCCATGCCATCGAATTTCTGAATAAAAAGTATGCTGACATTTTTACCATTCTTACTTCGTATCCTGAACTGGAGAACTATCTTTCCCCATTCATCGATGCCTGGGAAGGAGGTGCGCAAGACCAGTTGCAGGGACAGATTGCCAGCGCAAAAATCCCGCTCTCGCGAATGATTTCACCGCAACTGTACTGGGTAATGTCCGGCAACGATTTCACGCTGGACATCAACAATCCGAATGAACCTAAAATTCTTTGTGTGGGAAATAACCCTGACCGCCAGAATATCTATTCCGCAGCCTTGGGTTTATATAATTCCCGGATTGTAAAGCTGATAAACAAGAAAGGTCAACTCAAAAGCGCGGTGATTATTGATGAACTTCCAACCATTTATTTTCGTGGACTGGACAATTTGATTGCTACAGCCCGAAGCAACAAGGTGGCTGTTTGCCTGGGATTTCAGGATTTTTCGCAGTTAAACCGGGACTATGGAGACAAGGAAGCGAAAGTGGTAATGAATACGGTTGGAAATATCTTCAGCGGGCAGGTAGTTGGCGAAACCGCAAAAACTTTGTCAGAACGGTTTGGAAAAGTCCTTCAAAAACGGCAATCGATGACCATCAACCGGCAGGATAAATCCACCTCGATTAATACCCAAATGGACACATTAATCCCTGCCTCAAAAATCAGCAACCTCACACAAGGCATCTTTGTCGGGGCCGTTTCTGACAACTTCGACGAACGTATTGAGCAGAAAATATTTCATGCCGAGATAGTGGTTGACAATGAGAAAGTAGCCAAAGAAACTGCTGCATACAAGCCAATCCCTGTAATTACAAATTTTACCGATGAAGATGGGAAGAACCATTTACAGGAAGAGATTGAATACAACTATCGGCGGATAAAAAATGAAGCAGCACAAATAATTGTGGATGAACTGGAAAGGATCAAGAAAAAATAAGTACCGGATGTTCATTTGAAGCATTGTTGTGAATAATTATAGCACAATGTCACTAAGTAATTTTGTATATTTATCGTTCAACTAAAATTATATTCTCTAAGCCGAATCATGCTGGTAAACCAATCAATAATAGCAGATATAAAGTCCATTATAGCTCAGGCGCGGGACAACGCGATCCGTGCGGTTGACCATCAGCGGACATTGATGTACTGGCACATTGGAAAGCGCATTTTTGAGGAAGAGCAGGAAGGGAAAGACCGGGCAGATTACGGAAAGTACCTCACCGAATACATTGCCAGCGAATTGGAGCCGGAGTTTGGAAGTGGCTTTTCGAAACGACAAATAGAGTTGTTCCGGCAGTTTTACCGCACTTTTCCAATTACGAATACACTGTATTCGCAATTAAGCTGGAGCCAATACAAGCTACTGATACGTTTATACGCCCCCGAGCAAAGGGAATTCTATATTGCTGAAACAATAAAGAACAACTGGACAGTTCGCCAATTGGAACGCCAGATCTACAGCAATTTGTACGAACGCCTTTTGGTGAGTAACAACAAGGAAAGCGTCCTGGCAGTTGCTAAAAGCGAAAAACAACCCTCCGATGCCAAAGAGATTATCAAAGACCCGATGTTTCTGGAATTTCTGGGATTGAAGCGAGAATCTTCCTTTTACGAACGCGATTTGGAATCGGCCATCATCACGCATTTGCAGGAGTTCTTGTTGGAGTTGGGCAATGGATTTTCTTTTGTGGCCCGACAAAAGCGAATACACATCGAGGGAGACGAATTCTTCGCGGATTTGGTATTTTATAACCGGCTGTTACAATGCTTTGTCATCATAGAAATCAAAACGACTAAACTCACCCATCAGGATATTGGCCAGTTACAGATGTACGTCAATTATTATGACCGCATTGAAAAACTGCCACAGGAAAACCCGACCATCGGCATTTTGCTTTGCGCCAGCAAGAACGATGCTGTTGTACGATTTACCTTGCCCGAAGGACAGCGGCAAATTTTTGCCAGCCAGTACAAGCTTTACCTGCCGACAGAACAGCAATTGCTGAATGAAGTAAATAAAGAGTTAGAGAGCTTTGAAGGAAAGGGAGATAATGATGAAATAACCTAATTCAGTCGCCATGAAACTTTTTTCTATGGGATCAAATAGCAAGAAAAATACACTTAGAAAATAAAAGAATTCATAGAAACGATGAGTAGTTGCAACAAAACTGCTCAGGGTTAGTCAAAATTTGAGATAATAAAAAAGTGACTATGTCAATGAGCAATAAATCCATTGGAGCTATTATTAAAAAACTTAATAGCAAAAATTTCGAAAATATCTTTTTGCAGAGACTTTCGGAAAATGTTGAATATGGTATTGTTTGGCATAAAGTACGCCAGTATAGTCCAAGCAAAGGGAAATATTATAGTGAAAAACGAGACCGATTTTATTTCTTCAAAGACGAATCCGATATATATGTTGGGGCTGTATTAATAATGGATACATTGGATGATTTGCATGCTTTTGTGAAAAAGGAGTATAGGAATCAAGGTCATTTATTAAAAGCAATGACAGAAACAATTTTGCCACATCTGTTCGTGGAGATGAAGAAAGGCAAACAAAGGATTACCATTGATAGAGAATGGCTTGGTGACAAGAAGTATGAGATTTCTAGAAAATCTGCTTTAAAAATTGGGTTTCAGCAATTTTCTGAATCTGAATTCTATATATCTAAAAAAGAAATATCCGCGAAAAATATTCCTAATGTGAAAAAGTATGGGATGACAAAAGAACGAATGCTTCAACTTAGAGAAAAGATGTTAGGACTTTCTATTGAGCTTTCAAAAATTAGTGATGAGTTTGAGATTAAACTTGGAAGTATTCCTGAAATTGAAAAAGTAAAGGAAGAAATAAAAAAATATGGGGAAACGAAGCTAGAAGATGAATACTGGAAATTGAAAGGCAATTTGAATCTGATATAGTTTTTTGCTTTTCATAAAAAGAGCCATCTTCGCTGAAGTATATCTAATATTGAATCATGAAATACATTTTTCTGGATACAAATATTTTCTACAATAATTGGCATCTTAAAAATGCCAACTTCAAATACTTATTTAATTATTTGGAAAATACTGGGTATAAACTGATAATATCAGAACTTGTATCCGAAGAGGTACAAAATATTCACAAAAGGGAATTCGAACTATCGTATAATGAACTACGCCAAGCGATTCATAAAATTGAGAAGTTGATTGACGAAACTAATATGATAGATATAGATGCTCTCCCTAATGTAATATATAATTTTAAGGAATTATTAGAGGAGAAAGCCAGGTCAGTTGAGTTTATTTCATACGAGCATATAAATCAGAGAGAAGTTGTAAGAAGAGCCCTACAAAAAATAAGACCATTTCAGGAGGAAGACAAAGGTTATCGTGATACATTAATTTGGTTATCTCTTTTATCATTTCTATCAAAAAAGCAGATTAAAGGACAAGTGATATTTGTTACGAATAACAAATCTGATTTTTATAATAAGGAGAATAATAATTTCCATTCAGATCTCAAAAAAGATATCGAAAATTTAAACCTTGAATGTACTTTCAAAACTTATACTTCTCTTTTTAATTTTATTGAGGATAATATAGACAAAAAACAACATGAATTCACAAGTTCGGAATTGCTTGATGAATACTTTAACAACATGGATGTAGAATTTGAAGTTGAGTCAATTAGTTATATAAATAATATTCCAGTTAATCATTTTAAGGAAATACTAGCCAATAATCAATTAAGAGATTTTCCTTATTTAGAATATTTGTCCTCACATTCAATCGAATTGATGGAGGGTGTAGAAGATCCTGAGATACTATTTTACAAAGGATTGACAAAGGAAAAAGTCTATGTGAGTTTTCGCTTTAACTTGCGAATTTGTATTTTACGATTTACAATTGATACTGCGGAATATTTCAAAAACCGTGAAAATATAGACAAGCTATATTATGAGGTATTGACCAGTGAATATGAAACCTCATTTTGTACCTATGTTAGGACATTTATAGATGCTAGTTTCGAATTTGATACAACTACAAGATTGATTGATGGATTTGAAATAGAGACTATTGATTTCAAATAAATCAAAACAGGAAAATGCGATAAAAACGCCACACCCATCCCCATCAGCGCCAAACACTGCCACTATCGCTGAAAACCAATGATTTGAATAAAAACAGAGATACATTAGCTTCTAAATTATTAAAACTAATGTATCATGAAACAAGAAATGAACGACCAGGAGGTATTACTGGTCAAAGAAAAAAAACGAGAGTAAAGTGAAAGCCGTAGTTGGTTTTGATAACAACGGCAAGTTAAAAACAGCGACACCCGAACAAGCCAATTCAGACAGTTTTTTAAAAATTGACAAAAATGGGTATGTATTGGAAAATTTCTTCACCAATTTTCATCGACAATACAAAAATCCTACTGATTTCCAGTTTTTCGCAGCACCGGCCAATCTCGTTGAGAAGACAGCATCCGATTTGGCGAAAATGCTGAATATACCTGGAAATGAGTCGAAAAGAGAGAAGTTGGAAAAGCACGAAAACAAACCGAAAGATTATGTCAAGAGGGAAGAAAAGCAGGGAAAGACTGCAACCCGAATTGATGAAGGTAAGGTAGACTGGTCGCAATTGGAAAAAATGGGTGTATCGAAAGACTTTCTGCAGAACACCAAGAATCTGGAACCCATGCTAAACTTTCAGAAATCACCGGATTTAATCCCCATTACCCATAGCCGTCAATCTAATAATTGTAAATCATTGATAATGAATGAAAATATTTTTACAACCCCATTTCTTTTGGAAACAGGGTTC
>Ga0302296_1002715_pt1 | contig 11737 bp, 17 predicted proteins | sample III_Fen_N3_1_FD_194546 | JGI IMG/M metagenome (GOLD analysis project Ga0302296, IMG submission 194546) | Peat permafrost microbial communities from Stordalen Mire near Abisko, Sweden - III_Fen_N3_1 | ecosystem: Environmental > Terrestrial > Soil > Wetlands > Permafrost | place: Sweden: Abisko... | reverse complement strand
TCGTAAAACCGCATAACCCTCTGTTTCCAGGGCTGCTCGATAATCCGATGTATAAACTCGGTTCCGCTCCCGATCAAACGATTCTCGATCGGCGCAAGATCGTCTTCCTCAAAATACAGTTCGAAGCCATTCGAACCCTGTGTTACGGATTTATCTATCAGTTTTTCAAAATGCGCCTTTTTGTGTATCGCAAAACCACCCTCGAAAGCGACGTTCTCTCCATAATCGTTAATGACTTTTTGTCCAAGAACGCATTCATAAAAGCTTCGAGCCACAGAGATATCTTCGACGGTAACGAGGGCGCAAACATACTTCATACGGATTCCTTTGACCCGCTTTCAACCGACGACGCGAAGCGCGAAATCCTTTGCATTCTGCAAATCCTTTTTATTCGGCGCCCCCATGTTGAAAAACAGAAAACGCCCCTTGCAGGCAAAGGGCTCATCCGACACATTAAAACCAAGGTCTTTGACAAACCGAACGAGATTCCCCACGGAACTTCCAAATGCATACGTGCTGAAAACCGCAACCTTTTTAACCTTGGAAGGTTTAAGCGTTTTTAAAAATGCCTTAATTGCAGGATTGACGTCATGATCGAAAGTCGCATAGACAGCGGCTCCGATAAAAAGAACGTCCGCTTCCCCATCCTCTGAAACGGCCTCAACGGACTCAACTTTACACGCCAATGCATCCGCAATCGCAACAGCTACTTTCTTCGTATTTCCTGTCTGAGAAAAATATACGACCTTTGTTTTCATACGCATCCCCCTTGTCTTTGGAATCCAAATCAATCCATGTTTATTCCCAAGTATATCCGCTCAACCTGCTTTGCCTTCGAAATATCGAATATCGCAAAAGGGCTGTACCATTGATTATAACTCGGCGAATATATCGATATTACGGAAAGATTGTCGTCCTTGATAAGCATCTTCGTCGCGTCGTTTGCGCTCGTAATTTCGCCAATTCCCGTTCCAACTTTTATTCCCGAGGCTAGTTCGATCGAGGGATCTGAGATCTTGATATATGAAACGCATTTGCTCGCATCGTTAATTTCAATATATAGTCCGCCTTTCAAATACTCATAGGATCTGACACTGATCCCTTCCTTCGTATTTTTTTTCTCCGGGGATCCGATTTTCAAAATCAGTTCGCTTTCTTTCATACCCAAATAGATTGTCTTCCCACCGACCAAAACCTTTATTTCGCTTGAGTTATATACCCTGTTTTTCTTAACGGTCATATTTATTTGATTAAAATCAACATACTCACCATACACCCATCCGGTAAATTTATTAACGCTCACCTTAAACCAGTTAAAAACACGATGTTCATAATCGGATTCCGGCGACTCGGTTTCCATTACAGTTCCCTGGTTGCCCTCGTTCAAAACCGTTATGTCCTTTGCATTGTTTGCCTGCGAGACCCTGAGAGGAATACCATCCCGGTTAATCCTGATCAGAGTTTCGCTGTCCTGCCCAAATATGCCGCACAAACAAACCGCCAAAAGGCAACAAACGAGCAATATTCGTCCGTTTATCCAGCCCATGCTCATCATCCTAACCCCTTAATACCTTTCCATTCATACTGTTAATTTTGCGTTTATTTTACTATACTGTCTAGACAGGAGTCTTCAATGCACCTTACGGAGCTGATTTCCGAACTTATAACGAAATTTATTTCTTCAACGGGCTATATTACAGTATTTATCGGCATGATAATGGAGAGCATGGTCATTCCGCTCCCCAGCGAGACAATTTTGCCGTTCGCGGGGTTTCTGGTCGTCGAGGGCCGCTTCAATTATATAGCCGTCGTATTAATCGCAACGTTTGGAAGTCTGATAGGATCCAGCCTGTCCTATATCGCGGGTTATTTTTTAGGCAAACCATTTGTCAGCAAGTTCGGCAAATATCTCCTGCTCGACGAGGAAGAATTGGCGACGACGGAAAAGTTTTTCCGCAAGCATGGAGAAATAACCGTTTTTATTTGCCGTTTCATTCCGGTTGTCAGGCATCTGATATCGATTCCCGCGGGTACAGGAAAGATGAAATATGCCAAATTCATCGCCTTCACCGCAGCGGGCGCGTTATTGTGGAACGGCATTCTTACCTATATAGGCTGTGTTTTGAAACAACATTGGGGCATGGTCATGAAATATTCGAAAGTGCTTGACTACCTCGTCCTCATTATATTATTCGCATTAGTCGCTTTGTTTATTTTACGCCATTATAAAAAATCGAAAAAAACAATTTAACGATTTTGCTTTCGGTATTCCAGCAATATCAGCGCGATTGCACCAAAGGTAACGGATAAATCAGCGACGTTCAGGATTCCAGTCCTGAAGTTTCCGATTCCGAAGTTCATAAAGTCAATAACGGAAAAGCCATTAAAGAGGCGGTCAAACAAGTTGCTTATGCCGCCTGCAACGATCGTCACGATCAAAATCGCACGCCAACGATTCTTTTCCCTCAGGCAGCAATATAGAAAAAAAACAATGCATATCACCAAAGGAATAATGACAAACACGACGTATTTTATCGGCACATACCAATTGGAGCCTAACCCTAAAAAGGCGCCGCTGTTTTCGGTATACACCAGCAAAAACGTATTATAAAAGAAACCGATTGGCGATTTGCCCCTTAGCATCTCAACGGCTAGTATTTTAGTCAGACGATCAAGCAATACGTTAATAACCAGTGTTATTATTGAAATACCGGCCAAATTCGATTTATTCATATACGATTTTCCTCAGGTGGATAATTTACCAAAACTCCCGTTAAAAGTCACGAGTGGTCGCTGTTTCCAGTTCATGATGCCTATAACAATCCGTCGTGTGTGCGTTAATGAGCCCAACTGCCTGCATATAAGCATATATAATTGTCGAACCGACGAACTTCATCCCGCGCTTTTTCAGGTCTTTTGAAATCTCGTCCGAGAGTTCATCTTTTGCCGGGATTCCCCCAAGCTCAGAATATTTTTTATCAACAGCCTTACCGTTAACATACTTCCAGATATATGAATCAAAACTGCCAAATTCCTTTTGAATTTCGATAAACGCCGAAGCATTTACTTTTGCGGATTTAATTTTTAGCCTGTTACGTATTATCCCTTCGTTTTGAAGCAGTGCAGCTTCGTCAGCCTCGCTTAATGCGGCGACTTGACGCACGTCAAAGAAAAAAAACGATTTTCGGTAATTTTCTCTTTTTTTTAATACCGTCTCCCAGGAAAGACCCGCCTGCGCGCCCTCAAGCATAAGCATTTCAAACAGCTTCTGATCGTCATGAACGGGCACGCCCCACTCCTCATCATGGTATTGCGTATACAGTTCGTTTTCCGGATTTACCCACCTACATCTTTTTTTCATAACTTTACTCAATGAGCAATTCAGGCGCTTCCTGAAATGCCGAAACCGCAAACCTGTTATGGTCGCCTTGGTTACTCTTTTTATTTTCAATATATTCCTTAACGATTATTTTTGCTTCTTCCAGATATTCCGTATTCACGGACAATACGGTACCGGCCAATACCGAAAATATCGAACCGTATTGAATTCTCTGAAAATTAGTCGAATCCGATATCACCTCGATATCTGCCGATTGAAGCATCGAGATCAATATACTTTCGTCAAAAGTTGAATACACTTTGGCAATCTTCGTCATTTCCATTTTATAACCCCTTCAGTTAACGTGGATCAACACGGTAAAAAGATCCCTGAAATAAATAAACGGATATAATACTGTCCCGAAAATAGTGGAAAATTTCATTTCGAGTAAAACGCTAAATTTTACGAACAAACAAAGAAATGTGAATAATACGACAAAAACGATAAACATAACCGCGCGTAAAAAGATGACACGCCAAAAAAACAATACAAGATTGCCATACAATATATCAAATACCTCGTCTTTGTCAGGGACCAAACAAACAAAAGCCGCGAGTTTATGTATAAAACTTTTTATGCTTCCAAGGTTTTCTGTATACAATGTCGAATAAACATCATATGTAATCCGACGGGTCCTGGAACCAAAAGGATAAAGGAACAACCCGCGCAGCGCTATTTTCCCATAAAGCAATATCACACCAAGATGTTTCTTTATATATGCAATATTTCTGAAGCGGCGATAAAGAAAAACGCCTATTGAAAAGGAGTATGCCAATGCTACGAGTAGCTTCAAAACACCGGTTTTATCGCTAAACAGCCAAAAAATCAAACCGACAACGATAAGGAAGAAAACGAAAAGAGCGTTAATCAACGTACTTCGATACCAACTGTTAAAGTTATCGAGAACGGTTGTCTCGAATTCCGACAATTTCTTCGTTACGGTATTATCGATAACCCAGGATGTAATTTTTTTAACGGGGTGAAGCATCGATTTCATCCAGGAAATCACCATAACACCTTAATTCGTCTCTTTCCTTCAAGGATATATCCAACGCTTTCCCAAATACCATTAGCTTCATCATCATCGATCAAAGAATTGGAAAAAAGAACGTGAATCAATTTTTGCCTGACTTCTTTTTCAACCTTAAGCACCAACTGCTGAAAATAATTATAACCACGAAATTCGACTTTTAGATACACCGATTTGATATACCACTCGTCCTCATGGCCATCCTTGCTTACCCGCGTACTATCGATAAACCCGATAGGGGCATTATGCGAATACGCCACGTAAAACAAATCATCCTCAATGTCAAAACTATACTGGAGCATATTTCGAAGAGACCTGTCACCGATATCGATATTTTTCAGTCGCTCGTCTTGACCGATATTTTCCTCGATCATGTTTCTATATAAACCGACGACCTCCTCGAAATTGCAGATACTTAACGGTTTTATTTCCAGCAATACGATGACTCCTTGTTTTCACTGAACTTTCTCAGGCTAGCGTACCCGAGTACACTTCGGTGGAATAGTTAAACTGAACTTTACCACTGCCTGCATATCTGATAAAAGTATTGTACAGGCTTTTCTCAAGAGATTGATACGCTTCCGTTTTTTTGGCCGGCATATATGATGATGAATTCAACCGACCGATAACCTTATCCCAGTCATACACCTGATTATTACCGAACCGTTCCACCTTAAAGCCCTTCCCCAAAAATGTCTTGATAACGTCGATGGAAGTAGTGCTGTTTGTCAAATCTTTATATTCTGGTATGTTATTCTGGATGATATTCTCGTATTCAAGAAGAAAATCGGTGTTCTGGAGCCGCTTATTCCATATAAGAATCACATGCCCTCCATCACGAAGGATCCTTGAAAACTCATTTTTTGCCGAATCCCTATCGAATAGGTGAAAAGACTGTGCTGCCGTGATTAAGTCCACCGACTTTGCCTCCAGCGGAATCTTTTCCGCAGTCCCCTCAACCGAAACGAAATTCCTGTCCTTTTTTAGTTGTTTCTCGGCCTCGTTTCGCATTTCCTTATTCGGTTCAACCGCGAAAACGGTTTTCGCTTTCTCAAGCAGGAGTTTTGTAAAAATCCCTGTACCCGACCCTATATCGGCGACGAGGGAGTCCTTTGAAAGGTTAAAACTTCCAACCAGATAATTAATTGCTTCTGTAGGATATGAAGGACGATATTTTGAGTATATATCCGCCCGACTGGTAAACAAGCCCGTGTTGTCACTCATAGAAAAAATTCTCCTTTGAAAAAGTTTCTATTACCTGTTTGGATGTGCGGATTGTATGCGTTTTATATAGTATCGACGGAAATTCGCTTTTTTTAGTAAAATATTCCCTAATCAAAGTCACTATTCCTTGTCAATCCCGGCTTCTTCATTTGCATGGGTCATATATGAAAACACCAATTTATCCTGCTGTGTCATAGGTTTGTAAATAATCATACAAACGTGCTTTATTTTAATCACTCAAAGCACGCCCGATTTTCATACAATTTTTGGATGCGATATTACATTACCTGCAGAATTATTCTTATCGTAAATATACAAATACTTCCTGATTCTATAGCGAGAAATGGATAGCTTTTAAGCTTCATTGTGCTCGGTAATCCCGGCTAATCAAGAGATTTTATCAACTCGTTCAACTTACTCTCATCCGCTTCATTAATAAAAACTTGCAATCCGGAAGTGTCTTTCTTCTCCGTATATGCAATATTGTTTTTTTTCAGCTGACCTGTCAAAAAAGCCGCTTCTTCATCGCTATCAAAAGTATCAATTAAAATCATAACCCACCCCTTCATGTCGATATTCTCTATCATTCTAGCATAAATTCACATGAATATTGAACTTTTTTTACAACTCGCTAATTAACTTACTGACCGGGGCAGCCTTGACCAACCTTCCCGTTTTTGCTCAAATTCCAGGCTTTTTTCATTTCGATTTTCACTATTCATACAATCTTCTTTTTTTCAATTCTCGCGGTAACCATCATTAAAAAAAGACCTGTCCACCATAAACACATAATTACTATCTGTAACAAAAAGATTTTACCTACAACCCCGAATAAAACCATACTGAGAAGGCTATCGCTTAATGCGATAATCAAGCTTCCGAAAAAGCATATTAGCTGTGACCGTACGAGTATACTATTATCTCCCAACCTCGCAGACGCACGCCATAAAAAGACAATATATAAAATGCAATAAACAAGAACAGGTATTTTATTCGCGCCCAAATAATTATAAAGGATCCCGAAAAGAATTCCCATAATTATAGCAAATGGAATTACTCGTATCAGCCTAAGGTTTCGCCCTGAATGCAGGAAATACACGGTAAAGAAAATAAGCGATAACATATTACACCCGATTCCAGGCGTAAGGAACATAGTGCCGGGGAGCGACATACTTATATCGCATAGAAACGAGAATATTAGTCCGGTAAAAACGAGCCAATTTTTGTTGTCAAGCTTATTAATAAACAGCCAGGCACACATCGTGAATGTTGGCATTATTTTCAATCCTATTTCCACAGGAAGCGGAATCGTTCCCTGAAAACGAAGAAAAACGATGCCAGATACAACTCCTATCAATACCAGGATCATAGACATAATTTTTTTACTCATAATATCACTCCCGAAAAAAACAAGACATTTGTTGACTACTTTAATATTTGAACCCGACAACGTCGGCATTTAGCTCTTGCATTCGTGAAAGTTCATTTTTATTTAGCCTTACACATGATTTCTTGTAGTTCTTCCATACAGGATTCTATTCCTCATAGAAACTCAATATTTACCAGATGAATATATTACACCGGCCAGATTTCGGGAAGACACTCGCTTAACTAAGTCCCACCGCTTTTGAACCAGTCATTGTTCCAAAATACAAGAAATGGAGAGATACAATAAAAGCGGAAGAATATCATAAAAGTGCAGAGTGAACCGCTCCGGGATTACCGGAGACCGAATAGTTTGACAGGATACGGTCATGGGCAAAGAAACACGGTTTTCACCAAAAGTTAAAGAATGGGCTGTTCGACTGGTTTATAAGCAGCAAAAGGAATCTGATCGTTCGCAATGGGCGATCATTTGCTCGGTTGCGTCAAAGATCGGATACAGTCCGGAAACGCTTCGGCACTGGATTCGGAAAGACGAGATCGACAATGGAAAGCGCGAAGGTCTCACCACCACTGAGCGCGAATGCATGAAACAGCTTGAGAAGGAAAATCGCGAACTGAAAAAAGCCAACGAAATCCTTCGATTGGCCTCAGCTTTTTTCGCAAAGGCGGAGCTCGACCGCCAACTGCGATAACGGTCGAGTTCATCGATCAGCATCGCCAAGATCAGGGAGTCGAGCCGATGTGTGAAACATTACTAATTGCTCCTTCATCCTATTACGATTTCAGGAAGAAACGGAAAGATCCCAAAAAACGATCTGCTCGGGAACAAAGCGACGAGTTGTACCGCACAGAGATACCGCGCGTCTGGAGCTCTAACTTCCAAGTCTACGGAGTGCGAAAAGTCTGGCATCAGCTAAAGCGCGAAGGGTTCACCATTGCCGCTGCACCGTCGAGCGATTAATGCGAAGCTTGGGTTTACAAGGCGCCGTTCGAGGGAAGGTCAAGCGAACGACGATTCCCTCGAAGGATAATCGCGATCCGTCCGACCTCGTCCATCGCGACTTCCACTCGACGAGGCCGAATCAATTGTGGGTAGCCGATTTTACGTACGTTGCGACTTGCGTCGGTTTCGTGTTTTTCGCTTTTATTATCGACGTTTTCTCCCGCATGATCGTCGGATTGCGGGTGGCAACGTCGATGAGCGCCGAGTTGACCCTGGACGCGCTCGAACAGGCAATATGACCTCAGGGCATCAACGGACGGATTGTTCATCATGCGATCTATTGATCGCCGCGACCGAGGAAGCCAATATTTATCCATCCGATATACCGAACGTCTTGCCGAAGCTATTATAGAAGCGTCTGTTGGAAATGTTGAGAGCGGGTATGACAATGCGCTTGCGGAAACTATTAATGGGTTGTACAAAACCGATGTCATCAGGAAACGTGGTCCTTGGAAGAATCTTGAGGCGCTCGAACACGCGACGCTCGAATGGGTTCATTGGTTCAATAATCTCAGGCTATTGGAACCGATTGGAAATATACCTCCTGCGGAACTTGAAAAAGGGTATTATAATGATCTACACAGTCTGCCCGTAGCGGCGGGACTCACGTAAAAAATGGAATAGCAAATATTGGTTCAGTCTCCAAATACCCAGACTTTATTCAAGCAACAGACTTTACAGCCATTACTTTACCATTGTAAACAGACGAAGGGAATCCCCCTTCCATCACAGTATTAACCCGGACAGTGTTGTAATACCCAAAAGTATAGCGCCAGACCTCCTTCTTCACTTCCTCGACCGTCATATGCGCGGTGTCGAGTTTATAGATCTTTTCCTTCTTGAGCGTTGCGAACCAGCTTTCCATCCGCGCGTTATCGTAGCACTTAGCGACGTCGCTCATGCTTTGAACTTCATGCAAGCCGCCGAGCGTGTTATTGTATTTCCTGCTCGTGTACCGGCTCCCCGCATCGCTGTGAATGATGACTCCGTCTCCCGGATTCCGCCGTTTATATGCGCTGCTTATTGCTTTAATGCAAAGCTCTTTCTTCATGTTCGTGTCCAGCACAAGGCTTACAACCTCAGCTCTATAGCAATCAAGAACAGGTGCTATATAGAGTAATCCGTCGCTGCACTGAACCTGCGTAATATCCGTTAGCCATTTTGTATCCGGCGCTGAAGCAGTAAAGTCCTGCTTTATAATATTGTCCGGACGATCAACTTTTTTTGTCTGCCTTTGTAAGCCCGTCGGGGCTTCTGCGGTTATCGTGCAGCAGGTTTCCTTTCTTCCTCGCGCGTTTCACGGTCGAGTACGACCGGAAGATTCCGCGCTGTGCCAGAGCTATCATCATTCTTTCAACACCGTAGTTGTCGTTCTCAGGATGTTCGGCAAGTATCTTGTGAATTTCAGCGAGCAGGATTTGCCATGCCTTCGGTCGACTCCGGTTTCGCTTCCATTTGTAATGTCCGCTTTCACTGACCGAAAGTGATGTGCACATCTGACGGACGGAATATGCTTTTTCCTGTGCACGCACAAGAACATATGCAAACCGCCCGCCGACCTCTATCTCTTCCGGTCTTCTACGAAAAAACCGAGCGCATCCTTCAGTATTGAATTTGCCTTCTGGAGTTCAGAAATTTCCTTTTTAAGTCGCGTCATTTCATCGTCAGGATTGTTCGTAACCTCTTTCTTGGTATTGTTATTTTTTACACGCTTTTTTCGCCAGTCGGCAAGAGTCCCGTACACAACTCCCAGCTGATCCGAAGCCTTTCTTATGCCCAGTTCGTCTGACAGTTTCAGCGCCTGTTCCCTAAATTCTTTGTCGTACCTTTTCATCCCGATACCTCGTTATGTGTATTTTCGGACGTTTTGATACTGAACTTTTATTGTATCCCTCCATACCTTTAAACCTATACATTATATCTCTTGAATTCAATTAGTAAGTGCAACGATGTTGTCCAAAAAAGGGAGAATTGCGATACTACGAATATCCTCCTCCCGCAAAGAAAAGGAATACATCGTTGAAGTACCAGCAACTCTCCCAGGAAGAACGATATATTATTATCGCTCTTCTGAAAACCCACACATCAATGGCCGAAATCGGTCGAACATTAGGCCGAGCAACCTCAACAATTACCCGTGAATTATCACGTAATCGACGGCCAACAGGGTATTACGCAGCATTTGTTGCACATGAATATGCCATAGCGAGACGCCATAAATCACGTCGAGGGTCACAATTTTCTGAAGAACAATGGCAAATTGTCCTATTTCTTCTACGACTTGATTTAAGTCCGGAGCAAATAACCAACACCCTCAAACGCTTTGCTCTATTTTCAATTAGTCATGAGACTATTTACCAATATTTACTATATGACAAAAAGAAAGGCGGATCTCTCTACAAACACTTACGCCATATGACCAAACAACGGCGAAAACGGTATAAATCCTATGATTCCAGAGGCCGTCTGGCAGGTAAACGGCACATTTCGGATCGTCCTAAATACATTAATAAGCGTGTCCAAATTGGACATTGGGAAGGTGATACCGTTATCGGCCGTGACCGACATCACTGTATTGTAACCCTTGTTGAACGTAAAACAGGTTTTGTTATTATCAAGAAAATAACCGCTCGAACCTCAGAACAGGTAACGGCAGTCTGCATTCAAGCAATTAAAGAACATGGTCGAATGTTTAAGACTATTACCTTTGATAATGGTACTGAGTTTCATGGTTATAAAGACATTGAAGCAGCTACTTCGGTAAAATGCTATTTCGCAACTCCTTATCATTCCTGGGAGCGAGGAACCAATGAAAATACCAATGGATTAATTCGCCAATATCTACCCAAACGATCTTGTATGAAAGAAATTACTCAAGTCGATTGCGATCGCATTGCTTATCGTTTGAACACGCGCCCGAGGAAAAGGCATTGCTTCAAAACTCCTGAAGAGCTATATTACGGGAAAGACTCAGCGTTGCACTTGCTGCTTGAACCTAAGTGCTATTTTCCTAATATAAATATTTAATCATTTGCAAACAATCAATCTTATCAAAGTAGATAAAATTACTACTTGGTAAAAAATAATTACGTAAATCAGCGCTTTCCTTATCTGAAAGTCCTAATATCGTTCCATACAATGAATTATTTATTGTTGGCCATTTTTCAGTTTGTAAAATATTTAAATTTTCATCCAAGTAAGAAAACCCAAGAAAAATAATATGTTGAGCATTATTAATTGCTTTAATAATTTCTCCCGTAATCTGAGCACGTTCTTGATAAATAGTTTTTAAATTTTCTGTATAACTCATTATCCGATATTTTCCATTTCGACTAATTAAACCATATTCAACATCGTTTATGTTACCAATATTTCCATAAACATGATAAATTGGAAACTTAATATAATTATATGTATTTGCTGAGTTTCTTAAATCGCTAAAAGAATTGTATAAAGAATTATTTAAATAATACTCAAGAGAACGATCATAATTAAAAGTAACAAATGATACTTTGTTATAATTTATTTCCAACCCTTGATTTGAATTTATTAATCCTTTTGTTAATACTTGAAAAAGAAAATTATACCAATCCCCGTTACGTGCCCCTTCATTAAAACCACTATTTCTTTCGTGATCTGCTATAGTTATTGCAATGGCCATTTTACCAATATTTTCGTATTTGCGATTTCGAGATAAAAATAAATCAATTGAATT
>Ga0302296_1002713_pt1 | contig 11751 bp, 6 predicted proteins | sample III_Fen_N3_1_FD_194546 | JGI IMG/M metagenome (GOLD analysis project Ga0302296, IMG submission 194546) | Peat permafrost microbial communities from Stordalen Mire near Abisko, Sweden - III_Fen_N3_1 | ecosystem: Environmental > Terrestrial > Soil > Wetlands > Permafrost | place: Sweden: Abisko... | reverse complement strand
GACGGTATCTAATTATGTTCAGATTTTCGAGGAAGATTATGCAGACAGGTTCGACGACAAGGCATTTACCTATCTGAAAACCGTAAAAGATTCAGTTTCAAGAATGATGTTGCTTCTCAATTCGCTTCTGGATTTTTCACGTATCGGGCGCAATATTAAACTGAAAAAGGTTAGTTGCAAACAATTGATCAACAATACAGTGGCTGATCTTGAGACTCTTATTACTTCAACTCAAGCCACTATAAAAGTTTCTGCTATGCCTGAAATAAGGGTCTATGAATCAGAATTCAGCCAGCTTATTCAGAATCTCATTATGAACGCTATAAAATTTCAGAAGCCGGGCAATAAACCGAAAATAATGATCAGCTCAAAAAAAATAAACTCAGGATGGCAGTTTTCAATAAGTGATAACGGAATCGGAATAGCTTCAAAATACTTTGAAAAAATATTTGAAATTTTTCAACGTTTACATAATGACTCAGAATATCAGGGGAGCGGAATCGGTCTTGCTTTCTGCAAAAAAATAGTCCAGCTTCACAAGGGAATAATATGGATAGAATCAGCAGAGGATCAAGGCACTACAATACATTTTAATATTGCTGATTTAGAGGAATAAATAGTCCGGGATTTCAGAGAATAAAGTAAATCAATCCGGGAACAACTTTTTCAGATTATGAAGAAAGAATTAAAATGTATAATGTTGGTTGATGACGACAAGTCAGATAATTTCTTTCATGAAAGAGAGATAAAAAAAGCAGCTTTATCAACCGTAGTCATTATAAGGGACTCTGCAATTGATGCATTAGAATATCTGAAAAGCATGAACGAGAAAAATGATCTTAAGCCGGACCTGATTTTCCTGGATATCAATATGCCAAAAATGAACGGGTGGGAATTCCTTATCGAATTCAGTCAGTTAGACCGCGTAATTCAAATAAATACAATGATAATGATATTGACCACATCCAATAATGTTACAGATAGATTCAGGGCGAAGGCATGGAGCTTCGTTTCAGGTTATTTAACAAAACCCTTAACCAAAGAAATAATTACAGATATCCACAAAACTTACTTTTTACAGAAAGACATTTAGTCTGAAACAGGGCAACAAAGCCGGCACATAAAGTTCAAATATCATATCCACAGTTTAAACAATCAGGTAATCCGGAGTAATTAAATTCATCGGACCATACAAGATCCCATGTCGGTTCATTTCTCTGGGCTGAACAACCCAAAAAACAGATTAACATGTTAAGTATATTTATTATCTTCATAATACTTATATCAAAAACCATCTTAAGTTATAATTATTTGTCGATTCTTTTTGACAACTTTAACTTTCAATAAGAGTGAGTTTTATAAGACATTGGATGGATGCAGAAATAACAATAATAGGTGCCGGAGTGATTGGCCTTGCCATAGCTGAAAAAGCATCCGGGGAGAATAAAAATGTTTATCTGATTGAAAAACACCCCTCTTTCGGACAAGAGGCAAGCAGCCGGAACAGCGAAGTCATTCATGCGGGCATTTATTATACCAAAGATAGCCTAAAAGCAAAACTATGCATTGAGGGAAAAAGACTCCTGTATGATTATTGCAGAAAATATGATGTTCCTTTCAATAACTGCGGAAAATTAATAGTTGCCACCACAGAAGAGGAGATCGAAGTAATAGAAGGAATAAGACAGACTGCCATAAAGAATGGTGTAGATGATCTTAAAGTTCTTGGAAGAGAACATATTTCAGATCTGGAACCGAATATATTTGCCCTGAAAGCTCTCTTCTCCCCATCGACAGGAATCGTTGATTCTCATTCGCTTATGAAACAATTTGAGACCAATTCAGTTAATAATGGCTGTCAGATTGCTTATGGAAGCGAGGTTACAGGTATCAGCCAGATCAAAAACGGATATAAAATAACCCTTTTTGATGCAGATAAGAAGCTTTACAGTTTCACAACCAGGATTGTTATAAATTCTGCAGGGCTGACATCAGATAAAGTTTCGGAAATGGTTGGTATTATTGATAAAAATCTGAAAATACTTTTTTGTAAAGGTGAATATTTCAGAATTAATCCTCCAAAAAACCGTTTGATAACACGGCTTGTCTACCCCGTGCCTCATCCAAATATGGAGGGTATCGGGATCCATGTGACGATAGATATGGGTGGAGGGGTGAAACTTGGACCGGATGTAAAATATCTTGAGTCAAATATTTATGATTATAGATTAACAGAATCAAAACAAGAAGCTTTTTATACATCAGCAAAAAAATTTCTGCCTTTCCTTGAGTTCGACGACATTGCGCCTGAAATGGCCGGTATACGTCCCAAAATACAGAAACCCGGCGAAGCGCTAAAGGATTTTTATATTATGGAAGAATCCGGGAGGGGGTATCCCGGATTTATCAATCTTATCGGGATGGAATCACCGGGATTAACATCCTCCATTGCAATAGCAAAATACGTGAATGGTTTGATCTGAAATGTCATCCCGAGTTTTAATACATTTTGCACATCGTGTTTTTATGATAAAATTGCAAGTGTCAGATTATGATTGACTTATCCAATATTATTATTAATCTATGATTTAAGTTTTTAAGAATCTATACAATATAAAAAAAGGCCATAGGCCTTATATATTTTAACATCGGGCTTCGCCCGCTATGGGGCTCAATAAGGTTTCGAATCTAATAAGCAGGGCGTTGCCCTGCTTTAGAGTATTATGCCACTGACGGGGCTGATCAAATAGAATCAGAAAAAGTAAAATGATTTCTTATCCTTTGCTTCTAAGAAGATTATGAAGATCAGCCATTTCGTCCCTGAATCTTTCAGCTTCTATAAAATCAAGCTCCACAGCTGCCTTCTCCATACTCTTTTTTGTCTTTTCAATAGCCTTTTCGAGAGCCTCTCTGTTCATATATTTTACAACCGGATCAGCTGCAATATCAGGTCTCTCAACTTCAATATAAGCTTTTGCCAGAGCACCTTTTCTGCTTAAGCCACTGAGGACAGAACCCGCTTTCCTTACTATCTGTGCCGGGGTAATACTCATATCTTCATTATATTTCATCTGTTTGGCTCTTCTCCGATTGGTTTCATCAATAGTCTGCTGCATACTCCGGGTAATATTATCGGCATACATAATTACCTTCCCATTAAGATTTCTGGCAGCTCTTCCTGCTGTCTGTGTAAGCGATCTTGACGATCTCAGGAATCCTTCCTTGTCAGCATCAAGAATTGCAACTAGAGAGACCTCAGGGAGATCGAGTCCTTCTCTGAGAAGGTTAACACCAACAAGAACATCGATAGAACCTGTGCGCAGTTCCTCCATAATATCAATACGGGCAAGGGTATCTATATCAGAATGAATATAACTGCATTTAACGTCATATTTTATCAGGTAGGAAGAAAGCTCCTCAGCCATACGTTTTGTGATAGTTGTTACAAGTGTCCTCTCGCCAGATTTTGCTCTTGTCCGGATCTCTCCCATAAGGTTATCAATCTGGTTCAGACTCGGACGCACTTCAATAGGCGGGTCAAGAAGTCCGGTAGGTCTTATTACCTGATCAACAAAGACACCTTCACTTTTTTCAAGTTCATAATCAGCGGGTGTGGCGCTTACAAAGATTGTCTGTCCGGTAAGTGATTCAAACTCTTCAATTCTCATGGGTCTGTTATCGAGCGCAGAGGGCAGTCTGAAACCGTATTCAACAAGAGTCTGTTTCCGTGAATGGTCACCTCCGAACATAGCTCTGATCTGCGGAACACTTACATGACTTTCGTCTATTATTGTTAAGAAATTTTTTGGAAAATAATCAAGCAGACAGAATGGTCTTGTTCCCGGATTTCTTCCGTCAAAATAACGAGAATAATTTTCTATACCGCTGCAGTAGCCCAGTTCCTTTATCATCTCAAGGTCATACAGCACTCTCTGCTCAAGTCTTTTTGCCTCTTCTCTTTTTCCTATTTCATTAAAATATGTAACCTGACGAACCATATCATCCTGAATATTACTGACTGCCATGTTAATTCTTTCCCTCGTCGTCACGAAGATATTTGCAGGATAAACTATATACTCACTCAATACTTCAAGTTTGTGACCGGTGAGCGGATCAAAGGTGTTTAATTCTTCAATCTCATCACCGAAAAATATCACCCTGACAGCAATATCCGCATAAGCCGGAAAAATATCAACCGTATCACCCCTAACCCTGAAAGTACCATGTTTGAATTCCAGTTCGTTGCGCGAATAGAGGCTGTCAACAAGTTTTCTGAGCAGAACGTTTCTTCCAACCATCTGACCCCTTCGCAGATGAACGGTATTGGAGTGAAAATCATCTGGATTTCCTATTCCGTAGATACATGATACTGAAGAGACTACAATTACATCAGTTCGACCTGACAGTAACGAAGAAGTAGCGCTCAGACGAAACTTCTCTATCTCCTCATTTATAGAAAGGTCCTTTTCAATATAAGTATCAGAGGATGGAAGGTATGCTTCGGGTTGATAATAATCATAATATGAAACGAAGTACTCAACCCTGTTTTCCGGAAAAAACTGCTTGAATTCACCATAGAGTTGGGCAGCCAGGGTCTTATTATGACTTAGTACAAGGACAGGACGGTTAACTATTTCTATTACGTTAGCAATTGTAAAAGTCTTACCGGAACCTGTTACACCAAGAAGTGTCTGGAACGGTACTCCCGTCTCAAGTCCGTTGACAAGCTGTTTAATTGCTTCCGGCTGATCACCAGTTGGTTGAAAATCGGATATAAGCTTAAAGTCCATATAATTTTCTTCAATAAAATGAATACAAAATTACAAAAATAAAACATTTGTAAGTCGTATCTAAAATGAAGCGGGGTATCCTGCCCTAAACTCTTCTTTAATCTATTGAACCGCCAGAATATGACCTGATTCGCATTTCGCACCGGATGTGCACAAATAAGAAACCCTTTTGCAGTTGCCTGCAAAAGGGTATCTCTATAAATGATTAATATGCTTTCTTTTCCGCCGTATTGTACGGTTTTTCAGGATTACATATTAAATCAATTTAAAAATTTGGTCCGGCTGGAGCAAACCATAAACGGGTATTGATAAGATCCGGACCTCCCAATTTTGTAGTAGCATCAGCAACAGCTGCAACACTGCCCGTTCTCTCTGCGTCGACAAAAGGCATCCTCTGAATCCATCCATCAGCAGGAATAACTCCCCAGTCAGGACTGCTGGCATTCCATGCAACGTGTGGTATTTTAGGATAACCGGTCCTTCTGAAATCGCTCCATGACTCAAGAGTATTGGTGAAATTATTGATCCATTTCTGAGTCATTATCTTTTCAAGTTTCAACTCAGGACTGTCGCTTTCATTCCAGGCAACCGTTATTGTCGAACTGGCTGTGAAATTATTCCTTACATCCTTTGGATCAACATAATCAACAGGTTTGCTTGTTGCATCTGCCAGGTAGGCATCCACACCGCCAGCACCCCAATCAGCAAAGGAAAGCTTAATGCCATCTTCATAATTGGTTTTTGCATCACCGGCTCCGGCCCAGCCCCTGAGTGCTGCTTCAGCTTTAAGAAAACTTACTTCAGCAGCAGTTATTGATCTTCTGGTTTGAACAGTTTGGAAATCATTATTTACTCTCGAATAAGGTACTCTGTCGATTTTTGCGTTTATAAAAGCTCCATTACGGATTCCTTTATAATTATAAATCGAAAGGGAAGCATCCTGACTAAGATTTGGACCCTGATAGTATTTTGCAACCCTTCCATCCTTTAAGCCAAGCAGGAAGGATTCCATCACAGCGCCCATTCTTGTATCGTCCCATTCAAAACAAATCACGGCCATATACATTTTATTTCCCAGTAATGAAATGTTAAAGTTATCTGCATTGGTAGTTATTAATCCGGCAGCATCACCAAGGGCTTTTTCGCCCTGAGTTTTTGCGAGGGCTGGAGCCACTTTAGAAATACGCATTGCTAATCTCAAGCGAAGTGAATTAACAACTTTCATCCATTGCGGTATACTACCGTTATAACTTGGATCGAATTTTGCAAAACCCACATAGTCTTTGTTTGCTGATAAATCAGTCTGAATGGAATCTAACTGTGCAAAGAACAAGTTGTATAAATCAGATTCCTTATCATAAAGGACGGTATTCCCGCTTGAACCATAATTGCTATAGATCACTGGTCCATGAATAGCAGTCAGTTTAGATACAGCAAGTATCTTTACCAATTTTGCCCATGTTGCAAAAAGTGGTAAGTTATTGTCCTTCGCCAATTTGATAACTTGCTTGGCTGGGGACATTACGCTGCCATAAATACGACCCCAGTATGCATTCCAGCGGACATAATAGGTGGTATTGTTAACACCACCAACAAAAGGAGTCGGGGTATTCAAATAGCCCATCCATGAATCCTGACACAGATCTTCTTCAACCTGATGCCCATTGATATTGAACAATAATTGTGAAAATGGCGAACCTACCAGGTTAAAATCCTGTTTAAGCATCTCATCTGAAATCTGATACGGATTCTGGTTCTCAGTTTGAAAATTCTTGGTGCACGCAGTAAGTGCAACCACGAATAGTATTGCTATAAATATATTTTTCATATTTAAAATTTTTAAGATTTTAGAAATTTATCTTTACGTTAAATCCGTAGGTCCTTGTTGCAGGCATACTGAATACCTCATTTGATTGCATATTATTAGCAGTACTCATTGCTGCTTCCGGATCGTATGGAGCGTTCTTGTAGAAGAAGAATAAATTCCTGCCAATAAATGATATTGAAGCTGCTTTAATCGGCAAACCTAATTGTTGACAAGGAATGTTGTAACCAATAACAATTTGAGCTAACCTGACATTGGTTCTTTTAAAGACATAAGGTTCCATGATCCTGTTTCTGTCACCAACAGCGTTGAAATATACTACCGGATCAATCTGAGTTACTGCAGTTGTTCCCTGGATAGCATTGATCGGCATTGTTTCGCCTGCATCACGGATATCTCCTGTTCTTTTACTTACACCGTAAGAATCAAGAAAAGCTTCCGTTTTTGAGAATGCAATTCCTCCGAACTTGCCATTGACAAGTGCACTGGCAAAAAAGTTTTTAAACGTAATGCTGTTATTCCAGCCTAATACAAAATCAGGATTAACATTTCCGACTTTTGTCTGCTTAGCAGCCTTTTCAGGAATTCCATTATCGTCAAGCAAAATCTGACCGGCATCATTTCTTGCAAATTTGTAGATGTACACATCATTAAATGAACCACCTGCTTTGATTATGGAAGCAAAACCTTCATTGTCCCCGCCAACCTGGTAATCAGGATTCGAAGCTATAAGTTCAACAATTTTGTTTTTATTCTGTGATAAGTTGAGAGATGAATTCCATCTGAAACTGGATGTTTCCACAGGAGTTACATCTAAGGTAAGTTCAAAACCCTTATTCGTTATTTTACCGGCATTTACATAATATTGGGTATACCCTGACCCGGATGGAGCGGTTAATGACAGGAACTGATTTTTGCTTATGTCACTATAATAGGTGAATTCAAATCCTGCTCTTCCTTTGAAAAATCTCATTTCTGCTCCAACCTCATTACTAGTTATCATTTCAGGTTTCAGATTGGTAAAAGGTACCTGCGTATTCCGGTTAATACCTCCGATTCCTGTTGGGGTGCCTGTTCCACCAATATTATTCCAGGGATTTACCTGATTAAAAGGCACTTCATTGGCAGTTTGAGAGGACGAAGCCCTTACTTTAGCGAAAGAGATCACTTCCGGCATGGTAAACATATTGCTGAGAATAGCTGTAAGACCCACAGCTGGATAGAAATAGGATTCATTTCCGGTCAGTGCCAGGGTTGAAGCCCAGTCGTTACGTCCCTGAAGATCCAAAAACAACATTTCTTTGTATCCTAATTGAACGCTGCCAAAGACTCCTTCTTTAATCCTTCTACTATAGTCTCCCGATCCATTGGTCGATTCATGAAACATGACGTTGTAAGGCATGTTCTCAAATGTAAAAATGTTGGGGTACATCAAACTGGTAGTACCATTATTAACAGCTATACCATCGTTTAAGATAGTATTCTGATAAGTTGCACCGGCAAGAGCATTTAAAGAGAAATTACTGAACTTAGTATTGTAGCTCAATATTGCATCGGTATAAAACGCCTTATCATTTAACTTAGAATAATCCCATTTCCCGTTTGGACTAACGCTAACTGAGTTTCCGGCAGCTGCATATCTGTAATCATGAATATTATTTGCATAATCAAGGTTTCCCCTGACATCAAATTTAAGGCCCTTGGCAATATCCACAGAAGCCTTTATACTGGCAATTACACGATATTTTTGGTCCAATTTAGGATCATTGTTGAGCTCCCACATAGGATTGTTCATCTTTTCCTCAGTGGAATACCAGTACATCTTATTTAAATTCCTGGTTGGATCAAATGTCTGATAGTTATAACTATAATCTTTAAAATCTCTTTCACGGGCAAACAGATACAATCCTGTGAGGGGGTTATTATAGTACCCTGCACCCGGACGGTTTTTACTTACCTCATCTGAGAACATAACATTTGAGCTGAGTGTAAGTTTGTCGTTAAATAACTTTGTTGACTGATTAAATGAAAAGTTATTTTTCTTATAAGTATTAGTTGGCATTACACCTTTTGCAGATGTATTGGAATATGAAAAATAAGCTGTTGTTTTGTCACTTCCACCGCTGACAGAAATTGAATTAACAGAATTAATTCCTGTCTGGAAAAAATCTTTGATAAAGGAGCTATTATAGTTTCCTGGTGTTTTTGACCAGCTGTAATCTGATCCGCCCACTGCACCATACTTATACTGAAATTCCGGCAGTCCTGATACCTGGTCAAACGAAGTAACTGAATTAATGTTCACATCTATCTTTCCTGCTTTGCCTTTCTTGGTTGTGATAACAACAACACCATTTGCACCCTGACTACCATAAAGTATGGAAGCGTTAGCGCCTTTAAGGATGTTTATACTTTCAATATCGTCGTTATTCAAAGCTGAAAGTCCGTCACCCTGGTCTGTTCCGCCATATGAATCAGGCTGGCCGCCTTTATTGTTGACTAATGGAATACCATCAATAACGTAAAGAGGCTCACTGAGTCCGATAAGTGATTTGTTCCCTCTCAACACAGCTTTTGTGGAACCACCTGCTCCTGAACTGCTTGTTTTAATGTCAAGTCCGGAAGCTTTACCAGCGAGTCCATCCATAAAGTTTGTATTACCACCTACCCTGATGTCAGCGGCTGAAACTTGCTGCGAAGCATAGGTAAGAGTTTTCTTATCACGCTGAATACCAAGAGCAGTAACAACAACTTCCTGCAGTCCTACTGCTCCGGACTTTAGCATAATATTAATTTCAGACCTGCCATTTACAGGCTCTTCGATAGTCGACATTCCTATAAATGAAAACTGTAATATTGGACTTGAGACTGATACATTGAGTGTGTATTTCCCATTAACGTCGGTGGTTGTCCCAATAGTTGTGCCTTTCAGAAGAACAGACACACCCGGAAGTGCGGCACCATCCGCATCCGTAACTGTACCGCTTACTTTGTTTTGCGCCATCACAGTGGCGACTGAAGTAAACAGAATGATTAAAAAAAGGTACATTTTTTTCTTCATAGTGATAGATGTTTTGGTTAGTAAAAGTGTTAGTTAGTTTATATCAATTAATTCATGTATTTGTTCCTGTTTTTCGACTTGTATATCCCCAGTAGCTAAAATAAGTACCTGGCAAGCACTGTTTTAAGCATCACAAATTGCAGTTGTTTTGGATTTTTTTACACGATATTTAGAGTTTTGAACAATTCTAATCAAAACTCAAGTAGTAATTAAGATTTTAAATGATGTGAATTATCAGCAATTATTTTTTACATAATTGTTAAGGTTCAAATAGTTAAGCGTTTTTATTTTTCTCTAAAAGGTTATCAGGTTGTCGGTATTGCAAAGCAATGTACTACTAATATTTTAAAATTCAAAAATATTCTTTTGATTGGATTCACTAATTTCTAGTGAAAAAATGAAGATAACATTATGGTTGTGTGTCTTAGATGCCTTTAGAATTAATGGTCAATAAAAAAAGGCGCCTTGCAGAGCGCCTTTTAATTCAGTATTCGGTTAAATTAACCTAAGTATCCTTTTAATAATCTGCTCCTGGAGGTATGTCTCAACCTTCTGATAGCTTTTTCTTTTATCTGACGCACTCTTTCACGGGTAAGTCCGAATTTTTCACCTATCTCTTCAAGAGTCATCTCCTGGCAGCCAATACCAAAAAAGAATCTGATAATATCTCTTTCTCTTTCGGTAAGTGTGGCAAGAGCCCTGTAAATCTCTCTTGAAAGTGATTCATCCATCAAGAGCTTATCAGCTACAGGAGAATCAGAATTTGTGAGTACATCAAGTAAACTGTTATCTTCACCTTCAATAAATGGTGCGTCAACAGATACATGCCGTCCCGACACTTTCAATGTGTCAGTTACCTTTTCCTTAGGCAGCTCCAGTACATCAGCAAGCTCTTCGGGAGAAGGAGTACGTTCATTCTCCTGTTCAAATTTCGAGAATGCTTTGTTGATCTTATTAAGCGATCCAACCTGGTTGAGCGGTAATCGAACAATTCTTGATTGTTCAGCCAGTGCCTGAAGGATTGACTGACGTATCCACCACACTGCATAAGAAATAAATTTGAAACCACGTGTTTCATCAAACTTCTCAGCAGCCTTTATAAGGCCCAAATTTCCTTCGTTGATAAGATCGGGGAGACTAAGTCCCTGGTTTTGATATTGTTTTGCAACAGAAACAACAAAACGTAGATTTGCTTTGGTGAGTTTCTCAAGAGCAGCTCTGTCGCCTTTCTTTATCCGTTGAGCCAATTCAACTTCTTCTTCTACCGATATCAACTCCTCCTTACCAATTTCCTGCAAATATTTGTCGAGTGAAGCACTCTCCCTGTTTGTTATGGATTTGGTAATCTTTAGCTGTCTCATTATACCTCCCAAAAAATTTCCGCAAAGATATTGCTTTTATATATAATAACAAAAAAAATTCACTATTGTTGTGAAAAGGGGATTTATTTTTATAAATCCCCTGAATATTAATGAATTATATAAATTAACTTATTATTTGCCGAAGGTATAATTGAATACTGTTCCATCAGGAAGGACCCCTTCTATGGATTTTAGCCTGGCACCATTATCAGCGAATTGTCTTACATCCTCCGGAGTTTTAACCTTTTTACCATTAATACTCAGGATGATATAACCTTGTGACATTCCTATATCTTTAAATTTCCCTTTATTTACTTCAAGAACTTTTACGCCATAATCAACATTCAGAGAACTCATTTCTTCTGAAGTCAGCGCCTGTAATCTTGATCCGAAAACAATATCTTCTGCATTTTCAGTTTCGGCAGTCACAATTTTTGTATTTCCGGCAACATTCTTAAGTGTAATAGGTATTGTAGTCTCTTTTCCGTTTCTGATATAGGTTACTGTTGCTTTGTCACCAGGCCTGTGTTTCCCAACCTGCTCCTGTAATTCAGCGACAGTATTTGTTGATTGACCATCAAATTTAATAATAACATCATTCTCCTTCATTCCTGCCTCAGAAGCTGATCCTTCAGGAATTATTCTGGTTACGAGGGCACCTTTTACTTCATTCAGTTTTTGTTTTTCAGCATCTTCAGCTTCAACGTCTTTAAT
>Ga0302296_1002710_pt1 | contig 11757 bp, 8 predicted proteins | sample III_Fen_N3_1_FD_194546 | JGI IMG/M metagenome (GOLD analysis project Ga0302296, IMG submission 194546) | Peat permafrost microbial communities from Stordalen Mire near Abisko, Sweden - III_Fen_N3_1 | ecosystem: Environmental > Terrestrial > Soil > Wetlands > Permafrost | place: Sweden: Abisko... | reverse complement strand
AAATTACCAATGTAACAGGAGGGGCGGGAACTTATCAATATTCCATTGACGGGTTGGCGTACACGGGTAATCTGCTGTTTGATTCTTTAACGGAAGGTGACTATACCATTTTCGTAAAAGATGTGCTTGGTTGCGTGTACGATTTCGACCAAACCTTAGACGCTTCGGCAACTGCGCCATCGATGAGTTTTTTAGTCTCTACCTATTCTGAATTAGGTGACACGCTTGCGGTGGTCAACAATACGCTTTACCAAGGGTTTGACTCAACAGGTTGGGTGTTCCCACTTGGTACGATTGTCTTTTTTGAATCTGATTCATTAGCACTCATTCAGCTACCACAAGATTCAAATTGCGTTTCAATTTCCTTGGTCGGATATCAGGACACGTGTAGTTATCTGCTGACCAAAACCATTTACACCGACAGCGTTGCACCTAATTACCCAACTAGTTATAATTCGGTAAAAATCCAATCGCTTGACGTTTACCCGAACCCAACAATAGGCGATTTTAATATTGATGTAGTATTCGGGATCGCTCAAAACTATTTTATCATTGTTACCAATGAACTAGGGCAACCCGTCGGAGCAATGACCGATTCGGGCTTTGCATCGCCTACACTTTCGTTAATGCTGAATTTCCCGCAAGGAACACCGCCCGGAACATATCATTTACACGTGATCTCAGATTATGACGCACAACAAGTTACCTTAATTCTGAACTAAGATGAGAAAGGAATTAGGAGTTTGTATTGCGCTTTTTTCGGGGTTATTTGCTTACGGTCAGGACTTAGACCAAATTGGAAAAAAAGACATGGTAAAGGTTAACGGTGGAATGGGCTATAATATAGTCGGTAACTTCGTGGATGACCAACCCCAATACCGTGACCCGCTTTCGTGGGTGTTTACGGGTAATTTAAGTGTCAATATATTGGGTGTTTCTCTGCCCTTTACTTTCAGCTTTTCAAATGCTGGAAAAAGCTACACTCAGCCCTTCAATATGACGGCTTTGCATCCGTCTTACAAATGGGTAAAAACGCACGTGGGGATTACATCGATGAACTTTTCACCTTACACCTATTCGGGCTTAAACTTCGCGGGTGGTGGCGTGGAACTCTCCCCCAAAAAGTGGCGGGTACAAGCCTTTGGAGGTCGCTTAAAAAAGGCGGTTGAATACGACCCAAAAGTAAACAACATTTCAACGGTTTCTTACCGTCGAATGGGCTACGGGTTAACGGTCGGCTATGAAGGGCAAAAAGCAGGTGCAAAACTCATCTTGCTAAAAGCCCTCGATGATCAGCGAACCTTAACGGCACTTTCACCCAATACGGAACTAACCCCGATGGATAATATTGTGGCGTCGTTGAGCGGGAAAATCACCGTACTTAAAACGCTCCAATTACAGGCAGAATTTGCAAGTAGTTTACTCACTCGCAACGTCCTAATTGTTGACAGTGCAAGCACGGGCAAAAAGCCGTTTTATTACGGGTTGATTCAAGGCAATTCATCCACGGTTGCAAAGAACGCTTATAACGCCTCAATCAATTACCGCTACAAAATATTCGGGATCGCGTTCAAATACGAACACATAGATCCGAGTTATTTGACTTTAGGCGGGCTGTTCTTTAACAACGATTTGGAAAACATCACCATTGCGCCAACACTTGCGCTGTTCAAAAGTAAATTAACCATTGCAATCAATACAGGATTTCAGCGTAACAACCTGAGCAATCAAAATGCCAATTCACAAAAACGTTGGGTTGGTAATGTGAGTCTTTCAGTACAACCGATCAAAGGAATGAGTATTAGCGGGAATTACTCCAACTTTTCGAGTTTTTCAAGACGCAACCCGTCAGCCGATCCGTTTTACAACGTCCTGACTGATACAATGAACTATTATCAAACCTCAGAAAGCTACAACGGCAATGTAAATTATACCTTTGGAAAGACATTAAAACAAGCCGTTTCCACAACATTTTCTTACTCCAAATCTCAAAATATCACTGGTCGTTTGCAAGATGCAGCAGCTTTTGGTTTCAACGTGTCGGGTAACACAACTCCTGTTGGTGTGTACACGGCAATGCTAAGTCATAGTGTAAAGTTAAATTCAAGCATTACCCTAGGGTACGTTTTTAATTACAACCAATCGAAGCTAATCGGGCAAACGACCACCTATTTCGGACCAGGAATTACAGCATCAAAACCGCTGTTCAATAAAAAGCTGAATTTACAGACGGGCGCGACCTATAACCGCCAATTAACGAATGATGAGTTAGCTAGTCATGTAACGAATTTTCGCCTTGGTGCAAGCATGACACCCGAATTATGGGATAAGAAATTTGGTAAAGTGAACCTTGGTTTAAATGCCAATTACACCCAAAAAATTGCAGTCGCTCAAGGTGCCCTTTCACCCAAAAATCTAACCATCTTTGCCAACGTTAACTATTCATTTTAATGCCCCACTATACAAAATACAACATGAATTTTTTGAAATCGTTTTTTACACTTTTACTGCTCCTGACAACTACCGTTGTCAAGGCACAAGTGTACCCCGTACAAGTGTCGGTAGCAACAACACCTCCTTATTATAATTTCCTGTCGTATTATGGTGATCAGAATAACCACTTACTTATTGTGGCAACGCTCACCGATTTTAACGCGCCACCTGTAAATGTAAGGTTGCGTTTGAAAATTCAAGGACAAGGTTTTACGGTTCAAACCCGAACAGATGTACCCGTGGGTAATGTGTTTCAACTAACGGCAGGATTTCCCGTTTTCATCCAAGGTAGTGACGTGTTGCCACTGTTGCAAGAAAACGCACTAACTGTTACTTCGGGAAATCCTGACTTAAATAATTTACTAGAGGGCTTTACCACCATTTGCGTTGAAGTGGTGGAAGATAACGCCAACGGGGCGGTGCTTGCAACCAATAATTGTACGGCATTCTTTCTGCAATTAATGCAACCACCTCAACCAAATTTGCCCTTTTGCAATACGGTGGTTGATACTACAGCGATGTTTTTGACCTTCCAATGGTCACAACCTCAAAACTACACCCCAAGCATCGGAACCGATCTTAATTACACCTTTTCATTGTACGAATGGATTGATACAACCAACTACAATATTTTCCAAACGGGTCAAGGCTTAGTTACCAGTTTAACAACCAGTGATCAAATTCTTCAATTTTCCTTGAATGATTTTCCATTACAAAAAGGTGTGAAATATGTTTGGCGGGTACAGGCACAACTTACGAGCAATAATGTACCCATTCAAATGATTACCAACAACGGACTTTCTGCTCCGTGTGCTTTTTATTATGGCAAACCTCAGACACTTGCCGAATCACTTTCAGATGGCTTGGTAATCAATGTAACCGCCCAAGGTGTCAGCAGTCGCAAAGGGCTTGCATCATGGACAGTAGTAGATGAAACACCAAACGTAGGGCTTTCGGCATACAATCGTTATTTGGTTGAATGTCGCCCGACTTCGATGGAAGGTGAATCGTGGATGTGGTCGCCTGATACCGTTTCGGGTTTCCAAATGCCAATTTATCGCTTGATTCCTGAACGAACATACGAAGTGCGGGTAACTGGAATTGCGGGTGATTTTATGAGTGAACCATCCGCTATTGTTACCTTTACCACACCACCCGTTCGTGAATATGTGTGCGGGGAGGCTGATATTCCGTATTTGCCTACGCAATACCAACCGCTGTTGAGTGCGCACATGGGTGACGTGTTCCAAATCGGTCAATTTGCACTGGAGGTTACAGATATTTTACCACTTGGTCAGGCAGGACACTACAAAGGACGTGGAACAATACCTCACGGTTTTTTAGGCGGTGCGCGAATTAAAGTAAAGTTCGACGATTTATTGGTAGATAACCAATTCAACGTACGCGAAGGAATAGCAAGCGCGATAACAGACGGGGTGGATAGTTGGCTCAATGATCAGTATTTAGATCAGGCAGGGGTTGACACCACATTAGCGGGAATTATCGAATCGGGCGGTTTCTTAAACGATTCAACAGTGTTTGTGGTTGTGGGTGGTGATTCGTTGTTTTTTACCTTCAATGGTGAATTACCAATAGTGATTCACGGAGGTGATAACGTCGAATATCAATTCTGGCCGAACGGCACAATGGTTGTCACAACCTACGGTGTTACCCCATCAAATGACAACTTGCAAGCAACCAAAAATTTGGTGGTTCGTTTTGAATCCGCTTCAAATGATCCGAGCGAAACGGCAACCTTTGACAAAAAATCGTATTCCCAATTTAGTAGCGGGTATGAGGCTATAAGTTGCCAAACAGGTTCACCCGATCAGTTCATTTATTTTGTTCCGAACAAGAGTAAAGCACTCACAGGAACAGCCCAAGTAAAAGCCGTTGTTCATGTAAACACAGCGGGCTTTATTCCAGCCCAATTGACTTTCCAATTAGCAGGATCTAATACAACCATTTCACGAACGCTGTTAAACGATTCCACCTACCTGTTAACACTTCCGCAAAGCGCAACGAGTTATAACGTTTACGCCATGTATGACGGGCTGAAATTGGGTAAATTGAGCGTGAAATGTTATGAAGCGATCACCAAAAAAGTAACTATTGTTCCGCTTGTGGCGATGAACATAACCGAAGCGCAAATTGAAACGGAACTCAACAAAATTTACAAAGGTGCTAACCTCACAATCGATGCCACTGTTGCACCTCAGTTCAATACCTCAGTTTTTACTACAACTACTCAATTTGCGAACCCTGACGTAAATGTGATGTCTAAATACACCCCTCAAATGAGGGCTTTACGCGATGCGTATTTAGCAGATCATGAATTAGAAAATGGAACGTATTTAATGTTTGTTGTTCCATCATTTAGCAACTCTCAATTAGACGGCTATATGGTGCGTGGTAGGGGTGTCGGATTTTTAGCGCAAAGCACCCTTACCAACGTGCCAACGTTTGCCCATACATTGGCGCACGAATTGGGTCATGGATTGGGTGCATTAAAGCACGCTTGGGGTGAAACCGAAAGCCTAAAAGGTTCAACAGATAACCTGATGGATTATTCGGAAGGTGCGCACCTGATTAAACAGCAATGGGAAGGATTGAGAAATCCTGCACCTTTCACCGTTTTATTCGATAACGATGAAGACGGAATGGCGCAAAATTCATTCATGGGTGTTGAATCTGAATTGTCTATGTCTTTTGAAGATTACGATGAAATATTCATACAAAACTATGTGGGTGCTGATCAATTTATCTTTAAAGCTAAAAACGGAATTTATTTTAAACTCGGAATAGATAATTACCCTAAACTGACTAGTGTTTATTTAGAAAACGGCTTTATCATTGGCGGAACTTATGCAGATAAACAATACAAATTGTGCTATTCATACTACGATTTTGAATTGAATCAGTATGGTAATATGCTATTCTTTTATTCCGATGTTGACAATAATAGATTTGATCTCGTTCCGGCATCAAACGGTGATACAATTAGACTTATACAATCGCGCGAGGATGACATAAAAGATTTGATAAAAGTTCCTTGTTCACAAGTCACTGGCTACGTAGCTGACTTGTACGACTCAAACCTTCCAAATGTTCCAGACGATTCATTGATTTTCATGGCTTCCGATTGCCCACCTCAAAATGCTGAGGCAGGAAATTGCGACGCTACTTACTACCAAACAATCAGCAATCTTGATAAAACGGTCATGCGTGAACACGTTGCTTCACTTGTGAGCGGGGCAAACCTCAACTTTACAAACAATCCGATTAAAGCCTTCAAGTTCTCAAGCAATCAGGTTTTTAATTATTTCTCTCCAAAAGAGGAACTGGTTATCAAAGAGAAAGTAAAGGCATTACAAATGTATCGACCTGATTTTACAGTAGGTTATATTCTTACTGAAAATTTGGATCCCAACAAAATGTATTCAACTCAGCAATTGAATGAGTTAGCGCAAGACGCGGTACAATACGCACTAACAATCAATCCGAATAAAAAATTGGCAATCCTAGTGCTGAATATTCCAAAATATCAGCAAAACGGTGCATATACTCAACACGAAAACTGCTATACGCTAGGTTTTGCGGTTTCTGATCCATCACTCATTAAACCAGCATTCAGCATTGAAAATATTTACGGTACTACTTCAATGGAAGTATTTCAATCGTTTTTTTCTATGCTTAAAAAGCCAAGTAAACTCATCAATATTCATGAGCGATTTAACGGTGAATTGGTCGTAAATACAATTGACCGAACAGCAGTAGGAAAAGATGTTTACGGATCGCCATTCATAATTAAAGCCAATTATGTAGTATCTAATTTCCGCAGTGAGTATATCCAAAAATTAGGGGCAATTGGTACGGCAAACCAACATTATGAAAATGGCATTGAAAACCCGTCAAATGCAAGTACCACCGCACAAGAACAATTGTTGGCGGAAGAAGCTATGTTGGTTGAACAGGCAGAATATGCCTTAGATACCAAGATCATGGAATGGCAATCGTTGGAAAACTTGACTGATACAAATGTTTGGAATAATAATGATGACACTTATGCGATGACATTATTCTTTGACAACCTCAAAGAATCGTATATAACCGAAGATGTTGTAATGGCGGAAGTCAAGCAACGAAAATCGGGTGATTTGGAATGGTTAAGTACAATTAATTTACCCGCAAATCCGTCATCGATTTACTATGAATATAATACTGAAGAATTAGTCGATTATATTATTTACGGTTTAATTGACATAATGGGTTGCATTCCGCTTGTTGATTACGTTGCTGATGGCGCAGGGGTTTTGTATTCATCTATCAGGGGTAACGGAACCAATGTTGCAATTTACTCAACCGCTTTAGCAACACCTTTTGTTGGTGCTGTTGTCTACAAACAAGGTGAAAAGGCAGTAGCTTATTTCATGAAAAAAGTGGACAACATGACCTACCAGTTGACCGCTAAAAACCTAGATGATATATTGGGTGCTGAATGGGTGAAAATCTCAGATAATGTTCCAGTAAAACAAGAGAAATTAACTCAGGCTCTAACGGATCTAAATAGCCCCGAAAATTTGCAGAAGTTTTCACAAGCTGATCGGAAAGCAGCGTATAACTATGCGAAAGCAAATGTGGATAATATTGAAATAGCCTTTGGTAAAAGTTATATAAATACACTAAACGGCTTTTCAGATAACATTGGGAATTTGGTTAGTCAGCAAGGAATGAGTCTAGGGAATTTTAAGGAACTAGCAAGTAAATCTGCTACAAATTTATCTACGTTAGAGCCTGAGAATCTATTGAAAATAAATATTATCAGAAACAACATTCCCATGCCTGATGTGAACACCATCATGCAAAAAGTAATTCCGAAAGGAGACATTGCAAAATATACTTCTGGTCAATACACTCAAGTTGGGGGATTTGTATCAACGGCAAGGGATGCTAAACACTTAAATAGTTATTCTGATATATATTTGGGAATGAGACTAGATTATCAAGCTTCAAATGGATCATATCCTTTTAGCCTTAATGATGGTAGTTGTGGAGTTATTAGATATAAAACACAGGGCACTGGTTCAATGACTATTCCCTTAAGTCCAGCTAACGGAGGTGATGAAATTGCAAATATGCCATTTACAGGTCATGGGTTTACGTCCGCAGAAAATGGTATGCTTGGCGTTCCAGAATGGAAATCACCGTATTTAACACCTCAAAATGGTGCTGAACTTTGGGAAGTATATGATAATGGGACAGAAGTTTTGAGGGCAGTTTTTTCACTAACAGAAAATAAATTTATTGCGATACCATGAGATTAAAATCGGGAAATTACACAGTTGTTAAAGGAATAGAATTTGAACTTTTTGAAAGTCGTTATGAAGTGCCTATTCCAGACGAAGAAAAAGAGTATTCGATCTGTACATATAATTCATCAAATCTTTCCAATGACTTCTATAAGTTGGGTAATGAGGGTAAGTATTGTAAACCTATACTTCAACATGAAATAGAATGCGCATACTATGTTAAAACAAAAGGATTAATTAATGGTTATGAGGTTCTTCTAATATGTTCATTCATTGATGAAGTATTTCATTACTCGGCATTTACAGATAATCCAAAGACTGCCATAGGATTAAACATGATTGAAATTAACACATCTTGGTTCACGAAAAAAATTGATCTAAATGATTGTACAAAAATATGGGAGGAACGAATAGAATCTCAATTTGGTTTTAGGTTTCCAACTGATTTCGAAAGAATAATTGAAATTGAATTACCTCGAAAAGAAAATTAGTATGTTACAAGAAGTGAAGAACAAAATTGAAGAATATCAAAGTTTGAAGGATGTTCATCAATACCAGTTAATCCTAGACTCTGCAAGTCTTTTTATTAAAGCCCTTCCAAATGGAGTGACTAACGATAGTGAATTGGAATTAGGAACAGAATTATTGCGAGAACTAATGAGTGTTACAATGGTAACCTCTTTGCACCAATATGAATACAATTATGACTTGCAAAATGACATTCTGCATAAAAAAATAGCAGTATTTCGACGGTGTATACCTGAAACTCATTCAATATTAAGAGGCTTTACTGAAATGTTAGTTGGAATGAAAGAAAATTCGGTTGGATAAACCAATAGATTAAATATTCCCCCTTTTATGAAAGTTACAGAGATCAAAAAAGTAGTAGACGAAAAATTAAGTCAAAAGGATTATTATGCAATTTACGTCCTTATCGATGGTTTAACAGACGAGTATTTAAAATTAGGTCAATCAGACTATGATTTATGTATTGAATTAATTACTCAAAATCAAGATTTATGCGAATTTATGGGAGCATCAAAGCAATTTGAATCAGATTTTGAATTAAACAAAAAGTTAAAGAAGAATCGCAATAGACTATTCCTAAGCTGTCTCAATGATAAACAAGCAGAATTAAAAGTATTGTTCAAAAGAGCAGTCGGTGACTTTTCAAAAGACTAACAAGATAATCAATACTCATTTCACAATTTAACAAACAAAACCATGAAACAAACAATTCTACTAATCTGCCTTACAATAAGCTGTTCATTTTTCGCGCAAACGGAGGGGGTTTACTTTACACAAGCTGATTGTGAAAGCAATAAAATAGACACTAGCCTTCATTGCGGAGGTTGGAACGACACACATGTATCATTCAAGCAGGGTGATTCAGTTGTAGGCTACGCAATGATCGATATTTATGGTTATATAAATCACAAAGGTCAGTTTTTTCGTTGTGGAGAAAAACAAGGATTACTTCAACAATATGTTTCAGGTCGTATCTGTATATATGCTGCAATGAATTTTGACTTCAAAAAAGATGCACTAGCATTAATTCAAAGCTCATATATCTGTGAAGGAAGAACCGGAGAGTTGAAAAGAGTAAGCAAAAAACAATTAGAAGGGATTTTGAAAAATGATCAAGATTTATTGGATAAATACCTCATTGATAAAGATGTGATTTATGCTATAACAATGTACAATTCAAGGCACAAATAAATTTGTAAAAACAATCAAACCATGAAAAAAACAATACTATTCACTGCCCTTTTAGCAACCACTATCAGCGCAACAGCACAAAAGAAAAACAGCTATAAAAACAGCTATTTCAATGCCAAATTGCGTTACAACTATCTTCCCGCAGTTTGCGAGTTAGAGAACGCAACAACTTACACCTTAACGGTTGCCGATGCAGAAAATAGAACCGTTGGCGTTGGTACAACATCACAACGCCCCGAAGTGGACGTTACAAACCACTTAGTCGGCAAAAAATACGTAACAAGTGACGGTGATTTTAATGTGAGTGTAACAACAGTGAATTTCAATAGAACCACAAATGACGTTCAGCAGTTCAACACCGCTACTACCCCACCAGCAACTTATTATTCCTATCATTTGAATTACACCATTTCCTATCGTTTGGTTATAACAGACTCTAAAACTTCAACTGTTTTGTTAGACAGTATTTTTACAAGTAACGGATTTACTGATTTCCCAAAAGAATATGGTGGTTCGTTAGCATCGTCACAAGCCGAACTAGAAAAAGTCTATAAATCTGAACAATCAAACAGTAGTTTTCAGCAAACGGTTAGCCATAATTCGGTCAAGAATTTTGCTCAAACTGAGCTAAAAAAACGCTTGGCACGTTGCGTTACTTCCGATTGGGATAACATCAACCTTACGTTTGTTCATTTGAAAACCAAAGACCCGTTTTTTGCGCAATTGGATTCAGCTCAATTCTACATTGAATCGACCTTAAAAAAGGTCAACAAAAACAACCTGAGCGGTGATAAAACCAATTGGAACACACAAGAAGATCAGGAAATGTTATTAAAAGCACACGCCATTTATAACAACTATTTAAACGCTCCTGAAGTGGAACAATTGGAAGATGCCGAAGTGAAAAAAAAGTTTCTAAATGACCTTATAATCAGCATCTTTTATTTAGATATAATGATCGGGAAATATGACGAAGCACAACGATTGTTAAACATTTCAAAGGGTGTTTCCGATAAAAATGAACAGGTGAGAGAAAACAATCAAGCAAATGCCACTACTCTTTCAAATGCGTTCGGTTCGTTAAAAACATCTGACGCTGAAATGATGTATTTGTTTATGAAACTGATGGAACCAGTATTGGAACACGAAGCCAAGTACCATGAAAAGCACAAAAAGCATTACGGGTTCTAATAATGGAAATTAAGGGTATTCACATTCCGTTAGCCATTACCGCAGTTACGCTATTAATTCTAATCGGCATACTCATTTTTATGCTTGTCAGATTCTACAAAAGACGCTAACAGAATACAACATAGTTATTTCACTATTTAATGATGAAACAAATACTTTACTTGCTATTCATGACCGTTTCAATTCTTGTAATAAACGGTTGTCAGGAGCCGACAGAATCTTTTAGTGATATGCACTATGAAATTGATTTGATTGATGAGCCGGAATTGAAAAGTGAAAACGGGAAAGTATTGGTACAAGACATGAAAGAATATTGGAAAAAAGTATATGATTTGACTTACAATAACGGTGACATAATTGAAGACGAAAAAGAATTGGAAGCGATTGAAACAAAGATCAACAGCCCATTTAATTTGCCAGTAGAAAAGATGTTGGTACACTATCAAATTACTGATTCATTGGACAGAGTAAAAGTGCTGGAATTTATGTACGAATGTATCAAGGTCTTTGATTTGAATATCAAGCGCAATGAACCGACTGAAAACCTTCAAGATTATTCACGATAGAAAACACGAATACCCAAACGCATGAAACAAACACTTTTCATATTTGTCATTTGTCTAGCCCAAAATTTTTGGGCGCAGACAGATACCACTACTACACCGTTAGAGCGAAAAATATTTGCGTTGCATGATCGGGTGGTAAACGATCCTGCTTTGCAAACGGATAACTTCAACCCTTCCGATTCATCTTCTTTACCTATTGGCATTGTAAAACGCATTGGAAACGTGGTTTACGCCATCTGCATTGATAGTGCTTTTTACACTCCTGACGGATCTTATTTCAATGCGTACATGGCACTTGATTTCCCTGGGTGTGAACGTAAGATTGCGTTCTATGCCAAGAACGTACATTTTAACCCGCAGGGTGTACTTGTTTCGCAAGGAACACGTTTACAATTGGCGAGTGAAAAGACGGTGAAACTTGGTCCGAACGCCTCACTTGTTTTCAAGAACGACGGTAACAATTTCATTGAATGGGATTG
>Ga0302296_1002708_pt1 | contig 11761 bp, 7 predicted proteins | sample III_Fen_N3_1_FD_194546 | JGI IMG/M metagenome (GOLD analysis project Ga0302296, IMG submission 194546) | Peat permafrost microbial communities from Stordalen Mire near Abisko, Sweden - III_Fen_N3_1 | ecosystem: Environmental > Terrestrial > Soil > Wetlands > Permafrost | place: Sweden: Abisko... | reverse complement strand
GCTTCCGCGGACAAAAAAACGACCTTCTACACTTCACTCTATCACACTTTCATCAATCCCATTCAATACATGGATGTTGATGGAAAATACAGGGGACTCGATCACAATATTCACCAGGCAGAAGGTTTTGTAAACTATTCCGTATTCTCGCTTTGGGATACTTACCGCGCACTTCACCCATTGTTTACCTTGATTCAGCCCGAAAGAGCATCAGATATGATCAATTCAATGCTGGTACATTACGACCAAAGTGTCCATAAATTGCTGCCTGTATGGAGTCATTTTGGAAACGAGAACTGGTGTATGATTGGTTATCACGCAGTGCCTGTTATTGCCGATGCCTGGATTAACGGGATACGCGGATTCGATGGCCATCGGGCGCTGGAAGCTTGTATTGCATCAGCCACACACAGAAGTTATGGAAATCTTGGAGCTTATATGGATTTAGGGTATGTTCCCTATGATGTTGATGGTGTTGGATCGTCAATGACGCTGGAATATGCCTACGACGACTGGACGATTGCCCGGTTGGCCAGATCATTGGGCGAAAACGATATCGCCGTCAAATTTGAGAAACGCGCCACAAACTGGAAGATCCTGTTTGATGAAAAGTCGGGGTTCGTCAGGGCAAAAGACAGCAAAGGAAACTGGAAAACACCTTTTGACCCGATGCACACGGCCAATGAAGGTTTTATCGAAGGAAATGCCTGGAATTATTCGCTTTACGTTCCGCAGGATATCAACGGATTAATTAAAAAAATGGGAGGCAATAATCGTTTTGTCGCACATCTCGACTCTTTATTCACGATGTACATGCCCGATAAATACTTTGCCGAAACCGAAGATATCACACGCGAAGGATTGGTCGGCTGTTATGTTCATGGGAACGAACCAAGCCATCATGTTGCCTATATGTATAACTGGGCCGGTCAACCATGGAAAACCCAGGAACGAATTCAACAGATTGTCAATACCATGTATGTCAATAAACCCGATGGTCTGTGTGGCAACGACGATTGTGGTCAGATGTCGGCATGGTATGTCTTTTCTTCGATGGGATTCTACCCTGTTTGTCCCGGATCGGGCGAATATGCAATTGGTTCACCATCGGTAAAAGAGGGTAAAATACAACTCTCTGCCGGCAAAAGCCTGATCATCAAAGCCAACAATTTGTCCGAAAAGAATATTTACATTCGTTCCGTAACCCTAAACGGGAAACCATTAAACCAGAGTTTCTTTACGCATAGCGATATTGCCAATGGCGGGGAACTGATCTTCGAAATGAGTAATCATCCGAACAAGAAATGGGCAGTGAATGTTTCTCAGAAGAATTAATTACGTAAAAGATAAAGACGTTAATTAGCATCTTCGTTACGGTCTGCATCAAAGGGTTGGCAGTTACAACTGAGGCACAATACACGCTGGACTGACAAAGTCGCCAATGGTATCGGGAAAGCCGGGGAAGAAACACCTGAGCAACTTAATTTTCTGATAAATGACGCTATTCAGCCTAAAACCGCCGCGATTAATATCATGATTAATGTTGATTTTCTACTGGCAAAAGGTGATATAAAAGTGGAAATGATCAATGGGAAAACGTAACAAAAAAGAACTACTAAAAGGGATGTCTTCATTAGTTTATATAACTTTTAAATTATTACAGATCTCTGAATTGAATAGTATGTCTTCGAATATCGATGAAGCTACTCATGGAACTTGCAAAGCGATAAACATTAACATTTGTGGCAACCTACTATGCTCGTTTCCTCTGTAGAAAAAGGCAAACCGGATAAAATGAGAAAGGTAGCATATAATTTTAGATAAGATATCTGTTGTTAAAATTGGAAATCTTTTTAGTTCATTTTAACCTTCAATCTTTATCTTTTTTCATAAATGCCTAACTGTCTGACAGATTCATTATATCGTAAAATGACCTGATTTTATCATTGTAGCATTCGCAATCTATTAACTATATTTGTACTAAAATCCAACCGATCTAAGCAAAAATGAAGGAGAGAGAACATATAGACAGTTTTCTTTTTGGAGAATTAAAAGCTGGAAACACACATGCTTTTGATAAGATCTTCAATGATCATTATCAGAACCTTTGTCGTTTTGCAAACTCTATTGTCCATGATCTGGATACAGCACAAAGTCTGGTTCAAAATGTCTTTGTCAAATTATGGGAAAACCACGCTGCACTTAATCATATTGATCAGCTATTTCCCTACCTGACCAGTATGGTCAGGAATCATTGTATTAATTTCATCAATCGCGAGAAGCGAAATACGATTGTACCGGATTTCCCTGCTGAAGCACAGACCGGTAACACAACAGAGAACCAACTCGATCTAAATGAATTGGAGGAGAAACTGATTGTTGCGCTCACAGCATTGCCAGAAAGATGTAAAATGGCATTTGAATACAGCCGTTTCGAAAATCTGACCAATAATGAGATCGCCCAAAAAATGGAGATCACAACCAAAGGTGTTGAAGCGTTGATCGGCCGGGCATTAAAATCACTGCGCATTTCATTGGTCGAGTATTTACCTTCATCAAAATGCGCCAAACTCCCAGATGTCATCCTCTTTAGGCTGTTCAGCAAGATATTAAAGCCGAAAGAGAGTAAGAATATGGGGGAATAGGGAATAAAACTGTCCCTGGTTGTAAAAACCTAAACTTGAGATATCATTTTATATTCCAGCCATCTCCCATTCACATTTTTGCCTGATCACATCATTTCATTTTCTCCCTTCCTCAGTTTTCAATGCAGCACTTTACTGCCACTACAATGCCTTAAAAAATTATTTTAACCTATTTTCACATTTTTTCGTTTTTCAATGTAGGGTTTACCCCACCCTTATTTGTCTAATGAATGAAACTAAAAAACCAAATGAACATTAATTACGACAATATATACGACCTGATTGCTAAATCGTTTACTGATGAGTTAACAGAACAAGAGACCTTTGAACTGGATTGCTGGAAATCAGAATCGAGATCCAATCAATTGGAATACAAAGATTTTAAAGCAATCTGGGAACATTCAGACCAACTAATCTTACCTGCATTAATTGATCTTTCAGGATCCCTTCATGCTACACGTAAGAAAGCGGGTATTGCCAGAAGAAAAATAAAACTGATTCCATATCTACAAGCTGCTGCAGTCCTTACGCTGGCAGTTATATTTTCCGGACTTTATAATCTTTATAGACCAAAGACTCAAATCACTGCTGGACCTATCGTTTATCAGGAAGTGAAGGCTACTTATGGTACCCAATCAAAAGTGGAACTGCCAGATGGAACAGTTGTAACACTTAATTCAGGAAGTACTTTGAGATTTCCAACTTCTTTTGTGAACCAGAAAATCAGAAATGTAAAACTAACAGGAGAAGGTCATTTCGTTGTCACAAAGGACAGCATACAACCATTTGTAGTAGATGTTAATAAAATTCAGATCAAGGTGCTTGGAACAACCTTCGATATAGATGCCTACATTGATAATTCCAACGTTACAATTGCCTTGGTAGAAGGGAAGATAACCATTCAACAAAAAACCGATGATGGTATGGTTGACCTGATGGATATGAAAGCCAATCAGGTTGCAACATACCAGGAATCAACCAACAGATTAATCTGGAAGACCGAGGCTGATTTGAGTAAATATGTTGCATGGACTGATGGAAAAATAGTTTTTTCCAATGATCCTGTAAATACAGTCATTCACAAATTGGCAAACTGGTATAATGTTGATATTAAACTGGCCGATAAAAGATTGGAGCGATATCGGTTCACCGGAACTTTCATCGACGAACCATTAGAGCAGGTACTAAATATTCTGAATCTTACCTCCAAAATGAGTTACACGGTCATCGCAGCTAAAAAATCAGATGACAACTCCTATTCAAAACGAATAATCATTCTTAAATCGAAATAAAAATCATAAACACAAAAATCGGAATGCCTATGGAATAAACCTTTATGAACGAAACAAAAAACAGGAAAGTGTTGGAAGCACTCCCCTGTTCGAATTTTCAGAATGCCTGTGAAATACAGGCGAACAAAAATTAATTATTAATAAAATCGATCAAATTTATGGAAAAAATTTTAATTGACAGGAGAGTTCCGTCCGGAATTTTCACGCGAAAACTATTTCTAATTATGAGACTCACACTAATTTCGCTATTCACCTCAACACTAAGCCTATTCGCATCCGGGAGCTATTCCCAAAATACGAAGATATCGCTTGAGTTAAAAAGCGTTACGGTTAAAGAGGCACTTAAGGCCATCGAAAACTCAAGTGAATTCTTCTTTATCTACAACAACGACCTGATTAATGTTGATCGGAAGGTTGATGTAAGCGCAAAAAACCAAAAGATCAGTGAGATTCTGGATGGTATGTTCACCGGTGAAGCAGTTGAAATTACAGTCATTGACCGTAAGATTGTACTGGCTCCAACATCAATGAGCAGCCAACAAGATGGTAAAAAAATAGCCGGGAAAGTCACCGATGCAACAGGCGCTTCGTTACCTGGCGTTTCGGTAGTCTTAAAAGGGACTACAACCGGGGTAATCACTGACAGTAACGGTACTTATACACTTTCGAATATTCCTGACAATGGGATATTGCAATTTTCGTTTGTCGGAATGAAAATGCAAGAGGTTCTTGTAGGTAGTAAGTCAGCGATCAACGTTACACTTGCAGATGAGACTGTTGGCATTGAAGAAGTTGTTGCCATCGGATATGGCACAATGAAGAAAAAGGATTTGACTGGTTCTGTGGCAAACGTTTCGGCTGCAAAACTTCTTGACACCCCTGCTTTCAACGTTGCCCAGGCAATCAGTGGGAAAGTTGCCGGTGTTAAAATAATTGAACGTTCAGGTGCTCCGGGTGGTAATGCAATGATTCGTATCCGAGGTACAAACTCTATTAATTCTGGCAACGAACCTCTTTTTGTTGTTGATGGAGTTGTCGGTGTTTCTAATGCACTTGGCATTTTGAACCCCAACGAGATAGAGTCTATGGACGTTTTAAAAGATGCTTCAGCGACTGCTATTTATGGTGCAAGGGGTGCAAATGGTGTAATTTTGATTACAACCAAACGCGGTATTGCAGGTAAAACAACTGTTGAATACAATGGATATGTAACCAGGGGCGTGATGAACAGAAGATTCTATGTTCTTGACGCCGAACAGATGATGTATGTTACAAAACAGGCATGGATGAATGTTAAAAAATATGCAACATCACCAAACTGGCCTGCTGCTTTTGATGCTTCAGTTTTACCAACTGGCTATACGGGAACCACTTATTCGGAGATGCCTTGGCTTTTCGAAAAGACTACACAAGGTGGCTATTCAGTTCCGTTAATGGGAAAAGATGGCAACTACTACAAACCAAGATTTAATACCAACTGGGAATCTGAAATTTTTAAACCATCAACTTCAACTAACCACCAGATAAATATTCGTGGAGGTAACGAGAATGCAAAATTCGGAGCCTTTATGAATTATACACTTGAAGATGGTCTTTTGTTAAATTCCTTTTTCCGTCGTTATTCAGGTAAACTTACGGGTGATATCAAAATCACCGACAGGGTAAATGTAAGCGCAAACCTTGGTATCAATAAGAACAGGAACCGTACGAATGATGTATCCTATTTTAGTGGTGGTATCGCACGTGCAGCTGTTGAGGCATATTCAATTCTTCCAATTAAATACCCAAATGATCCTGCTGTATACGGATCATACGCTGGCCAGTGGAGTAGCAATGCTGACTTCCCTGCAGGAGAGACTCCTCATAACCCGGTAAATATCAGTAATGAAACTGAAAGATATGCTGACCGTTCGCAGGTGACTGGTGATGTTACCCTTAATATTAAAATCACTCCAGAATTATCCTTTAAATCAAATTTTGCTGTTGACCTGAACTTCTATAAATACAATGAATATGGAGGAAGGAATATTACGACAAACGGTAATGCCTATATGGATGTTAACAACACTACTTACTGGCAGAACGAAAACTACTTCAACTATAACAAGACTTTTGGTGACCACGCGGTTACAGGTATGTTAGGTATGTCGTGGTCAAGATTTGACAATCAAGATCTGAACGCCAGCAACTCTTTCTTCTTTGATGACTTTTATAAATGGCACAATATGGGACTTGGTACAGCAACCAGGCCAGGTGTTGCCAGCTCGGATGGACAGAATTCACTGAACTCCTACTTTGCCAGAGCTAACTATACCTATAAAGGTAAATACCTCTTTACACTCACAGGTCGTGAAGATGGAAGCTCCAGATTTGGTGTAAACTCCAAATATGGATTCTTCCCATCCGGATCAGTTGCATGGAGAGCAAGTGAAGAAGATTTTATAAAAAAAATCGACGCAATCTCCAATCTTAAGGTACGTGCAAGTATTGGTGAGACTGGTAACCAGGAAATTGGCAACTATGTTACACAATCATTCCTGGGATCTGGTAATGTCGTAATGGGCGGCGCCAACATGTCAGGATTATATCCAAATTCTGTAGGGAATTCTGATCTTAGATGGGAAAAAACTACGCAGTATGATGCAGGTCTTGACCTTGGCTTTTTTAAGGATCGTTTAACGATAGCCGTTGACTATTATCATAAATTAACAACCGACATGTTGCTTGATGTCCCGCTGCCACAATCAACTACTACGGGTAGTGTTAAGAAAAACTACGGTAGCGTACAGAATCAAGGCTGGGAAATTACCCTTGGTTCGCAAAACATTAAGAAAAAGGACTTTACCTGGTCAACCGATTTCACATTCAGTACAAACGAGAACAAAATTATCAAACTTGGACCTACAGGAGCTGATATTTTGCAGAACTACTGGGTTGGTGGAGCCAATACAATTTTAAGAGAAGGTCAATCAATCGCTTCTTTCTTTGGTCTTACCCGTCTTGGGACTTACAGTACTGCAGAAGCCTCATTGGCTGCCCGCTACGGTTTCGTTCCCGGCGATGTTAAGTATGAAGATAAAAACAAAGATGGTGTAATCAGTTTTGTATCTGACGGTGGTGTGCTTGGTAGTGCATTCCCAATTTTCGATATGAACATTAATAACCAGTTTACCTTTAAAAACTTCGACTTTAACATGGACATCAGGGTTTCCTACGGTGCTAAAAAAGAGAACAGGACAAACCACTCTTCACAGGACCGCCAGGCAATGGCAAATGGCAAAAACTCAATCCTCGATGCATGGCGTCCTGATCACCAGAATACGATGATCGGTCAGGTTCGTCCAGGAAATGGTGGAGCTTACTACCAAACTTATCCTGATACGCACTGGATCGAAGATGCTTCATTCATAAGAGGTGACGGAACCACATTGGGTTACACATTTCCACAACCTATTATTAAAAAGCTAGGCGTCAGTAAAGTGAGAATTTATGCTACTGCAAAAAACTTCTTTGTACTTACGAAATATACAGGTTATGATCCTGAAGGTAGTGACAATGATAATATGGACAGTCTTACCCCTGGTATGGACTTCTTCATGTATCCTCGTCCAACGACCTATACCTTAGGTGTTAATCTTATCTTCTAATTATAAAAAATACTAAAAGATGAAATATATATTAATAGCTATATTAGGACTTGGTCTCACACTTGGTTCTTGCAAAAAGTTTCTGGAAGAAACGCCCACCGGATCGCTCACCTCTGACGCAACAATTACAAGTGCTCAGGGTGGTCTTGCACTAACAATCGGGCCATACAGGTCATTAGGTAACTGGACAGACGGTGGCGACCAATGGGGTAAAAACCTCGCAGCTTCGCTTGAATATGCAACAGGAAAGGCTTACTCACAATATATGGGATCAATCCTTTGGGTTTATGAAAGCAACTCAATTGCGGGTGATTATGACTATTTCATTAATGAATGGAATAACTGGTACCGTGGTGTAAGGGATTGTAACCTTTCATTGAGTATGTTGCCTAATGTAACAGGTTTGTCAGCTGATCAGAAATCGAAGTACATTGGTGAAGTTCGTGCATTGCGTGCATTTTACTACTTCAACCTGGTTCGTTACTATGGCGATGTTCCATTTGTTACCGATGTTTTAACAGATGTGGCAAATGCTTCACGCCCACGTGCATCGTTAAAAACCATTTATGACAAGATCATTGTACCGGATCTTGAGTATACGGTCAATACCAGCACTTTGTCTGATGCACAGTCAACTGACGGTCGCATTACAAAATATTCTGCAAGGGCTATTCTTGCTGATGTTTACCTGACAATGGCCGGTTATCCATACCAGGAAGTTAATGCTGGTTCAGATTCAACAAAATGTTTGACTGGAAATTGGACGATGACTCAATATCCTGTTAATACATCCAGTGCGAAAGAACTACTTGGAAAGGCAAAAACTCAGCTTGATATGCTTTATGGTAAATTCACACTGGGAACCTACGACGATTTGCACAATCCTGCAATGAATAATAAGGGAGAAGCAATTTTCGCAGCACAATATGCATCGGGTCTTAGAGGCAATGGAGTAGTTCAGGTTTGTCTTCCTTTGGCAAGCCAGATTTCATTGAATGATGAGAACGGGACATTCGTTCCGAGTGTCGCATATCAGAACTCCTACCTTTCTACCGACAAACGGGTTCAGGAACGTCAGTTCTTCTTCACGAGTGATACGAAATCTACAAAATACGATGCCAACGAAGGACCAGCGGCAAAATTCCCAATGCCATTCTTGTATAAGTTCTACGATAAATCATCGATCAAAGTATCCGGATCATCAGGTCTTAACTGGAGTTTTTACCGTTATGCCGACATTCTGTTAATGCTGACCGAAGTTAACTGGACACTTAACAACCTGGGAGTAGCAGTTGCACCAGCTGAAATTTCAAAAGGTATAAATGAGATTAGGTCAAGAGCATTAGTACCCTCCTTAGCTGCTTCTGATGTCACACTTAAAAGTATCATGGCAGAACGTGCCTATGAATTGTTATTCGAAAACAAAATGCTTTGGGATATGAGACGTACCCGTATGGCCCTGAAAGATGGAAATGGTTCGTTTGCTGCGCTTGAGCCACTTGTTGGTCATCAACCTACAAACTTCAACTACCAGTTTTCTGCCAAACACCTTTTGTCTCCAGTTTCAGGTACTGAAATTGATAACAACAAGTTGTGTCTTCAGAATTTTGGTTGGGCTCCTAAACAAAAAGGCCAGTAATTGGATTTTATTAATCTGAAAAAAATACGAAAAATGAAAAGATTACTATCAATATTTTGTGTGCTGGTTTTATTCATAAGCTGCACGAAACAAGACTACTTTGAAATTCCTAAAGATGCAAATGGTCAGGCCATTCTGACAGGTGTTTCAAGTACTACTACGACTGGTATTAGCTCACTGGATGGTTCTTTCACTGTCACTGCTACTTTGCCTAATGCAAAGTCAGGGGATGTGATGAACATAGAATTGCTGCAATTACAAATTCCAACAACTGGTGGAACAACAAAGCAATTACTTCCAATGACAGGAACAGGAAAAACTGCTACAGTTGGAGCTGATCTGAAAGCAACAGTATCCTATACAAGAGCTGAAGCGATGCTTACAAAAGCTTCAGACTATGTTACGGTTATCTTTAATGGCAAAACTGATTATGCCAAACAAAGGGTTGACATGGTACCAGCGATAACAACTACAAAACCAATGGTATCCGGCAAAGAAGTAGATGTTGCCCGTACTGCGGAAACAGCTTACTTCCATGTCAATGTTACACCAATGGCAGCTGCATATGCAGGTACTTTGGTCGCGAAAAGGAAGAACGGTACAACTGGCACATGGGTTCCGATCGCCGGATCTCCATTTTCCGGTACCCAGCCTTTTATGGTTCCTATAACAGGTACTGATTTTGCTGCCGGCAAGGATACGATGTTCTATTCGTTCGCCGCTGCCTCAGGAACTTACACTGATGAGGTGCTTTCGACAATCATTGTCCGCGATCCTTATTTCTACCTTAAAAAGGCCGCTACTTTAGCCCTTGGTGGTTCTTCTGCTGGCAGAAACCTTTTGATCAACGCTGTTGTTCCTGAAAATGATGCAAATGCAAACATTGCAGTTTCAGGTACGCTTATTTTAAAAGGTGGTTCAACATGGCTTGCAGCCGGAAAAACAATTCAATTTGTAGAGACTTCTCTGGCAATGTATGATGCAAACAATTTGACCAATACGATAGCTGCATTTAATGCAGGAACAAAGACAACATCTGCTGATCCTATTTCCGGAGTTGGTGTTTTCATCTTTAAGTTGGTAAATGGCCCTGCTGCCTCCGATGTATATTACGGTTTAATGAAGATAACCAATGTAACTCCTGGTGTTTCAGTTGCATTTGAATACAGGATTGGCGACCAGTACGCTCATCTTTCTGTAATTCAGTAATTAATTTATATAAAGGGTACTGCTACTTCTTTGGCAGTACCCTTTTTTATTTAGTACCGGAAAGGTGCTGACTTTCTTTATCTGACTTCCACATTTTTTTAGATACAACCACCTAAACTAAACAGGTTGTTGTGTAATTTAGGGTCTCCTAACCAGGCCTTTAGATCTTGAGTGCTTTTAATGTTTCCGATCAGGAACTACACTCCCTGATATTGTGCGCCTTACGAAATAAAATGTTTTAATAATTTGATGCCATGGAAAAGATGCGATCAACAACATTTTTTACAGCGTTGCTTATACTCTTGGGTATATCGCAGTTGAGCGGTCAGAACACAGAATCTTCAAAAATTATTTTTTTAAATGCCCCTGTTCTTTTTAAAGAAGGAGGAAAATCGTTTCAACAGGTTGTCGCTACCTCGCAATCCGAAAAAGACGGTAAGATTATTTTCACAAAAGATGGTAAGGCTTTGCTCAAAGCCGACCTGGTAAAGGGTACCAACAGGTTTTTACTTACATTCCCTGCAGTTACACGACAAAGTAAGATCTCCATAACCACAAAAATTGACGACAATGCCGCAGTGAAATATCCTGTTACACTTGTTCCACCAAAAAAGTGGCAAATTAATTTTGTACAACATTCACACACCGATATCGGATATACGCGCCCGCAATCCGAAATCCTCGCAGAACATATGCGTTACATTGATTACGCACTGGATTATTGTGATCAGACAGATGCACTGCCCGATGATGCCAAGTTCCGTTGGACTTGCGAATCAGCTTGGGTTACAAGAGAATATCTTCGGTCACGCCCTTCTTCACAGGTCGAGCGGTTTAAAAAACGAATTGCCGAAGGTCGCATTGAGGTAACCGGTATGTATTGCAATATGGCTGAAATTTCAGACGAGAACGTAATGTATGATTTCCTTCAGCCCCTTAAGGAGTTCAGCAAATTAGGAATTCCGGTAAAAACTGCCATGCAGAATGACGTGAATGGAATTGCATGGTGTATGCCCGATTATTTTAAAAACACCGGGGTCAAATACCTAAGTATGGGCATTAACCAAACCCGATCAATTTTACCATTTGATAAACCTACCGCTTTCTGGTGGGAAGCTCCATCCGGAGAAAAGTTGCTGGCTTTCCGTGCCGATCATTACATGACCGGAAATGAATATGGAATTGAAAGCAAAACGCTGATTTCAGCAAACATGCTGTGGCATTTGGCTGAACTTGACAGCAAAGGATACCCGTTCGACAGGATCGGGATACAATTTTCAGGTTATAGAACCGATAATGCGCCACCATCAACAGCTGCCTGCGAATTGG
>Ga0302296_1002707_pt1 | contig 11767 bp, 9 predicted proteins | sample III_Fen_N3_1_FD_194546 | JGI IMG/M metagenome (GOLD analysis project Ga0302296, IMG submission 194546) | Peat permafrost microbial communities from Stordalen Mire near Abisko, Sweden - III_Fen_N3_1 | ecosystem: Environmental > Terrestrial > Soil > Wetlands > Permafrost | place: Sweden: Abisko... | reverse complement strand
GGCAGGCAATGTTGTTGAGGGGATTTCCTCTGATCTGGAACAGAAAGAACGCGAAGATGTGGTAATGCGTTTTCGTTCGAAACGAACCCGTGTATTGGTGGCTACAGATGTGCTAAGCCGTGGTATCGACATCAAAGACATTAACCTGATTATCAATTTTGATGTCCCTGGATCTGCTGAAGATTACGTCCATCGTGTAGGACGAACGGCCCGTGCCGATAAAACCGGAATTGCCATCAGCCTGATTAATGAACAGGACATGGAAAAATTTGACCGGATTGAAAAACTTATTGAAATGGAAGTGTTGAAAATTCCGGTACCACCGGAACTGGGAGAAGGACCGGTTTATAAGGTTCGTCCGCAACGCAAAGGTGGACGTCCGCAGGGGAAGCGAAATTTTTCTTCCGGAGGAAGACCTGACCGAAGAAATCAGAATCCGGCCTAAACCAACAGAACGTAGTCCCGACTGGAAATAACATTTGTTTGCAACCTTATAAAACCTAACCTATGAGAATTAATCATTTGATTTTCACCCTGGCATTATTTGGCATCTCCATTTATTCGATGGCCCAGACTACACATGAAGAACCGGTTACCCTTGCCATTGGCAGTCAGGCTCCTGACTTTAACCTGAAGGGAACCGACGGGAAAATGTACAACCTGAAGTCTTTTTCGAAGGCTAAAGTCCTGGTGGTGATTTTCAGTGCCAACCATTGTCCCACTGCCCAGGCCTATGAAGATCGCGTCATTGCAATTACGAAGGATTATCAGTCAAAAGGGGTTGAAGTGGTAGCTATTTCTTCAAACAATACCCAGGCGCTTAACCTGTCCGAACTGGGCTACACCGATCTGGGCGATACCTTCGATGAGATGATTATCCGGCACCGGGATAAAAATTTCAATTTTCCCTACTTGTTTGATGGTGGTGACCAAAAGACCGCACTGGCCTATGGACCGGTTGCGACTCCACATGCTTTTGTATTCGATTCAGATCTTAAACTGAAGTATGAGGGACACATTGATGCCTCAGAAAAACCAGGGACTGCAAAAGGGGAAGATTTGCGTCATGCGATCGATGCCGTTTTAACCGGAGTGAACCCAAATCCGGCAACTACAAAGGTTTTTGGGTGTTCGATGAAATGGTCGTGGAAAAAGGAATACACCAATCAATTGTATAAGAAATGGGCAGCACTGCCGGTTAATGTGGACGAATTGTCGGTTGATGGTATAAAAGAATTGATTCAGAATAAAGGTCAGAAGCTACGACTGGTTAATGTGTGGGCAACCTGGTGCGGACCCTGTACGATGGAATTTCCCGATTTTATTACCATTGACCGCATGTATCGCGGACGTGATTTTGAATTTGTATCACTCAGCACAGATAAACCGGAGCGTAAGGAAAAAGTTCTGGCATTTTTAAAGGAACATGAAGCCTCGAATAAAAACTATATTTTCTCCGGAAGTGATATTTACCAGTTGATTGAAGCGGTTGATCCGAACTGGAAAGGCGCCCTGCCCTACACCTTGCTCATTGAACCGGGAGGTAAGATCGTTTATCACCAGCAGGGACCCATTGATCCGCTGAAACTAAAGAAAGCGATTGTTGATCATTCGATGATTGGACGATATTTCTAATAATGACTGTGCTCATTTACAAAAACAACAATCATCACAGAGGAAGCCAACAAATTAATTAATTTGATTGCCTAACTTTACAATCCGTGAATACGACGCAACAAGAATATGTTTTCATTTTTTAGAAATATAGATAACAAGGATCACAAACCCACTTTTGGGATTCTTAAATTTCTCAAATACATTGGACCTGGCTTGCTGGTTACTGTGGGCTTTATAGATCCGGGTAACTGGGCTTCGAATATAGCGGCGGGAGCCAATTTCGGATTTACCTTGTTGTGGATGGTTACCATGTCAACCATTATGCTGATCATTCTTCAGCATAACGTAGCCCATCTGGGCATTGCAACGGGTCTTTGCTTATCGGAAGCAGCCACAAAATATACTTCACCCCTGATCTCCAGAACCATACTTGGATCGGCCATGGTCGCATCGGTTTCTACCTCGCTGGCCGAAATACTGGGAGGAGCAATTGCATTGGAGATGCTTTTCGGCATCCCTATTCCTGCAGCCGCAATTCTTGTTGTTTTGTTTGTCGGGGTAATGCTCATCACCAATTCTTATGCCTTCATTGAAAAAATAATCATCGCCTTTGTATCCATCATCGGCCTTTCTTTCCTGTATGAACTAAGCCTGGTAGACGTTGACTGGGTGCAGGCCGGAATTGCCTGGGTGGTACCTTCCATCCCTGAGGGTTCGATCCTGATTGTAATGAGTGTATTAGGTGCTGTAGTGATGCCTCATAATCTTTTTCTTCATTCAGAAATCATTCAAAGCCGCCAATGGAATCTGGAGAATGATGAGGTCATTAAAAAGCAGCTGGATTATGAGTTTGTTGACACCCTGGTTTCAATGCTTGTTGGATGGGCAATCAACAGTGCCATGATTATACTGGCTGCTGCTACATTCTTTGTTCATCATCAAAAAGTAGATGAATTACAGCAGGCACAGTCGATGCTGGGACCATTGCTTGGGAACCATGCAGGAGTCGTATTCGCAATTGCATTGCTTTTTGCAGGTATTGCCAGTTCAATCACCTCGGGTATGGCAGGAGGAAGCATATTTGCAGGCCTTTTCAGCGAACCTTATGATGTAAAGGATAATCACAGCCGATTGGGCATTGCATTGTCTTTAATTACCGCTTTATTGCTGATCTTTATTATCGGAAATCCGTTTAAGGCATTGATCATATCACAGATGGTACTGAGTATACAACTTCCGTTCACCATCTTTCTGCAGATTTACCTGACCTCCTCACGGGAAGTGATGGGCAAGTATGTCAATACAAAGTCCACTACCGGACTGATGCTTCTCATTGGTCTGATTGTTACCTTTCTGAACGTATTGCTTTTTATAAGTTTTCTTTAAAAGTGAAAATAATTGACAGATCTGATTCCGGGAGAATATGTAATTGATAGCTTCCAGAGCCATTATCCCTCCAAAAAAGGTACAAATACAACAGTAATATGAGTACCTTTATTTGTTAATAACTCTGGTAATTATATGTTTATTAACTTTAAACCTTTTATCAGACGGGGAAAATTGAATGCAAAACGATATGAACAATTGTTTATAACCCGGATTGATATGCAGTTCATTTAAACTGCTTAAAATGTTTGACTTTTATGCATCAAGTGTTGTATCTTTATTTCATCAGACGAGCGATAAAAGGCTGCTCAAAAGGAATGGAGAAGGGATTTAATTCTTAACCGGATATAAAACCTGATCATCCGGATCTTCGGATCCGCGTTCACAGAGAGCTGAAGTTGATCCAGGGAGCTTGCTCCCAAAGATCATCAACCCGATAATTGACTGTCAAAAGTTCATTAAAAAGTTGGTTCAGGAAGGTGAAAGATTGGAAGGAACTTCGGTTCCGGAAGATTGGCCGAAGTGGAAGATGATCGCAAGATGCTCGGAAGCTTTTCATTGAAAGACCGGTCGCAAGATCGGATTTAGGTGACTGACCTGAGACTTCGTCCGTGAAGATAAATTCGCAAGAATCAATCGAACGGACAACCGGAAGGTTATGCTGTAACAGGCAAAACCGGAAGGTTCAAGGCTGGGAGAAAAGGCTGAGAAGCCCAAACAAACAGCCAGTTGTAATAACCGTAATCTGGCACCAAGGACAAACCTTCGGGTTTTCCGAAGTGAATGGGAACTATCTTAACGGATAGCTCCCATTCGTGTTTTTAGCCAATTCGATATCCCCTACCATCCGAAAAATATTACGAATGAAAATCAGGCTTGAAAACAAAACCTATATGCATTGTTTTATTAAGTTTGAATTTATTCTGTATTTTGTAGGGGAGGTTTTAAGAATTTATTTAGTTTTGCACACACAAAATTGAAATGCCCAGATGGTGAAATTGGTAGACACGCCAGCTTGAGGGGCTGGTGCCGGTTCCGGTGTGCAAGTTCGAGTCTTGTTCTGGGCACTTTTAGAAAAATAAAACCGTCGGAGATCATTATCTTCGACGGTTTTTTATTTTCGATCAATCCACTTTACAGACCACAATTGAATAAATAAAATACATCAGGTCTATACCAACTCCATAGATAAAATACAGTTTACAGTTATTTTAAATACAAAATCTTATGTCTTTGTATTTATACAGTACTAAAACAGTATTCAAAATAAGGCGTTGACCTATCTTTATTAAAGCTTTGTGCAAATGCTTAGCCAGGACGTCATAGATCCTCATCACCAATAGTATCATCTAATTTTCACCTTACAAACCGGTTAAGGAAATATACTCGTCCCGGCATTTATTACAGAGATTTTGGTTTTTCTGATCGATATCTTCAACATAAGTACTCGACCGCATGACACAGGTCGGATTTGGACAATGGATCAGTCCAAAGGTATGGCCCAATTCATGGATAACCTCTTTTATGCAACGTTCAGCCAAAAACCTGTCATCCCCGCTTATTCCATAACGCTTATTACTTAAGCGGTATAGCGAAGCAATTCCTGTGTTTCCGCCTAAATAAGCCTGGCCGAAAATAAAAGTAAGAATAGGAATAAAGAGGTCAACGTTGAATAATCCAAGTGTTTTCAGTGAATCGGGAATCGCCAGGCAATCAACCAGTTTCAGCAATGCATTCCCATTGTATTGTCTCCGCGTTGGATCATAAAATTCACTTAAATCCATATGTCCTTCCTTGACCCCAACAGAACATTGAAATTCCTGAATAACGGCTTCGGCAGTCTTTTCAAGAAGATCTTTCTCGAAATACCCATAGGAGATTAAAGTGATGTTTGGCAGACTCATTTTGCATTAACGTTGATCTGCAAGTTTTAAATCGTACTTTTTAATTTTATTGTAGAGTGTTACCCGGTCTACTTTTAGCGCTTTTGCGGTGCGGGAAATGTTCCAGTTGTATTTATTGAGGATCTGCAAAACAAATGCCTTTTCAAAATCATCCAGACTTTCAGCCGAACTGCTTACAAACGTTTTTTCCAATGGTAAGTCCTGCAGACCTATTTTCTTGCCATTTCCAACGACTATGGCGCGTTCAATCATATTTTCGAGCTCACGTATGTTTCCCGGAAAATTAAACTCCTGAATGCGTTTTAAAGCTGCAGAATCAATCGTTGCAGGCGGCTTATTCATCGAGGTGCAATACTTCTTGATAAAATAATCGACAAGCGACGGAATATCCTCCTTGCGATCGCGCAAAGGCGGGATTTGAATATTTACCACATTCAAACGATAGAATAGATCTTCCCTGAATGTTCCATTTTCAACCATATTTTTCAGGTCCTTATTGGTGGCGCAAATCACCCTGAAATCAGAGCTTATTTCTTTATTCCCGCCTACGCGCATAAAGGTTTTTGATTCCAAAACCCTGAGAAGTTCCACCTGCATTTTAGTTGAGATGGTAGCAATTTCGTCCAAAAAGATAGAACCACTGTCGGCCATCTCAAACCGGCCCTTGCGATTGTACATGGCACCCGTAAAAGCGCCTTTTTCGTGGCCAAACAACTCACTTTCCAGAAGACTTTCAGTCAGGGCTCCGCAATGAACACTGACAAAAGGAAAGTATTTACGGGGAGAATTGGCGTGAATTGCCCTGGCGACAAGCTCTTTGCCCGTTCCGCTTTCTCCGGTAATGATAACGGAGGAATTGGTTTGTGCCACACTCTCAATTTCCCGAAGCACATCTTTCATCGCTTCGCTTTTCCCTATCAGGTCTTCCACATTCTCCAGTGAAATCACCTTTTTCTTTAAGTTTTCATTCTCATCGGCCAATGAAATCTGTTTGGTAGCGTTACGGATTAAGTGGGTTAAATCATCGGGATCAAACGGTTTGGTCACATAATCGTATGCGCCATCTTTCAGTGCTTTGACGGCAGTATCTACTGTGGCAAACGCGGTCATGACAATGACAATAGAATCCGGCTTGATTGATTTTATCCTCCGGAGCATTTCCAGGCCATCCATTCCCGGCATTTTAATGTCAGCCAGGATAATGTCAAATTGGTCGGATTCGAGAATTGTCAATGCTTTCTTTGCGTTTTCAGCACAGTCAACACGAAAACCGTCTTCAATAAACCAATTGTATAACGAATCTCTAACCGATTCTTCATCGTCAACAATTAATATGGATATCTTTTTTGCCATTCTCTATACTCCTTTCTCTTTAATCAAGGGTAAAATTACTGAAATAGTAGTTCCGTTTCCCAACTCTGATTTGACTTGTATTTTTCCTTTATGGTTTTGTATTATTCCATGAACAATTGCCAATCCCAAACCTATACCACTGGCATCACGTTTGGTCGAAAAGAATGGCTCAAAAATGTGAGTGATGTCTTCAGGAGCAATTCCCAATCCATTATCAGTTATCTCAATGATGACATTATCTTCATCACTGTTTTTTGTTTTAATCAGGATTTCACCATTTTCAACCACTGCTTCCGATGCATTTACAAGAAGGGCCATGCAAGCTTGTTTGATCTGGTTTGGATTGCAATACACCAAATCTGACCGTGCACTCAAATCTTTATAAAAGCTGATGTTAGCCATTTTTATGGGATGAGTCATTAATTCATAAGTTTCCTGAAGAATCTCGTGCAGATGTTTTGGTTCAAAATCATTCTGGTCCTTTCTGGAAAAATCGAGCAGCCCTTTTACAATATCCCCGCAACGCTTGGTTTCATTTTCAATCAACTTCAAATGTTTAAGCATTGTTTCTCTTTTCGAGTTAAACAATTCAGGATTGCTTAATTGTTTGTACAATAGTTTCGTGTAAATCAAAATTCCCGACAAGGGGTTGTTTATCTCGTGTGCTACTGACGACGATAACTTACCAAGCGAAGCCAGTCTTTCAACATGCATCAGTTCATTTTGTGCCGCGCCTAATTCCTCCGACTTTTTCTGAACTTTATATTCCAATTGCTGCGACCAGTTCTCCAACTCATCTGTGGCCGTATGCAGGTTATCAAGCATATCATTAAAAGCCTGTGAAACCATCCTCATATCATCCAGTTCATTGGGTTTAATTTCAACCCTCGTACTTTTGTCTCCGTTTGCTACGGCTATGCTTACTCTAATCAGCGAATTCAATGGATCTTTGATTCTTCTTCGGGTGAATATCAACAAAAACGAAACCAAAATGATTGTAGCTATAACCGCAAGAAGGAAAAACTCGGAGGAGGATTTTTCGATTGCTGCGTCCTGCGCGTTCAATGGAATTTTAATAACCAGCGAACCAAGCATTGTATCTGTTTCCTGGTGTGCATGACAGGAACTAAGGTAGCAGGATTTTTCATTTTGAATGGGTGAACGAATAATTAAATGTCGACCCCCGTTATCATTCTTATTCATCGTGCAATCGCTGTTCACATCAATAATTTTGTACGATTTCTCTTTTCCGGGGAACATCGTACGGATATTGGTGTGACAACTTATGCAATTTGGGTCGCTGTGGTGGTTGTTAATGTCAGCAGCAAATGAAGAATAAACCAGATTATCCTTACTGTCGTACATATTTACTTCATCGATCCCCGGCAGGGTATTGATAATATCAAGTGTATTCTGAAGACCGCTTTTATCATTTTCGAGCATGGACCGGTACAATGCTCCTTCAACAATTGACCCAATATTGTTACCACTCTGACGAATCAGCGTATTCAGGTATTGCTCATTTACCGACCTGAAAATAACATTAAAGGATACAAACAGGAAAAATGACAATACAGTTATGATTATAACCACACGGCCATAAATGGAAGACCTGAATTTTACATACCGTCTAAGTATGGGACCTCTAATAGTATTAATTCTTTCTTTTCTTTTAAACCATTTCATCTTTTTTTATTTCAATCGATATTTTTATAATTAGCCAGGCAACCACAATTTGGAAACATAGATTCTCAAGGAGATGCCTTACTACAATCAATGTATCGATCCCATTTTCGCTTAATATGGATCATTCTCTTACAGGAGAAAATTCCTTAAATGACATTTTATGTGTATATTTTTTAATCATTAAGCGTTTGCTAATTTAGTGTCAATATTTCAATACATATTCAACTATTTAATTTTCTTTAAATAATTATCAGTTTGAATCATTTGACAACTACGCGTTACGTTTCAACCCGAAAAAGCGATCCCGAGTACCCGGAACCGCTTTTTATATAAATATCTACAAATCAGAATCATGAATCAAAATATAATTAAATCAATCATGAATCAGAATAGTAGCCCCAACACTAATCCTGTTTACGGAAACAATTTTTATTCACACATAATGCTTTTTTGCTGAGAAAATCTTGTTGAAAATCCTCCCATACTTCAACAGGAAGCTCTGAAAGTGGCTGATCGCGTAATTCTCCACCGTCCTGCATGGTAATGTATGCTGGTTCATGTAAATATTTTCCAAGTGATGCAGCCAAAAAATCTTTGAACCGATCTAATTCCTGAATCGACCAACTTGTAGCATCTTCTGCAAGAAAATAGGAATTGGTATCAGCAACCCAGCTCGTTGGCCTAATTTTATACATCCAGCCTTTTGTGTAAGCATCTTCATTTAACAGTTCCGGGTTTTCAGTCAGAACAGAATTAGTTTCCATAATTTCACCTGAAATTGGGGCAAAGATTTTAAGAAGTTTGCCTTTTTGATCAATTTGGGCCACGATATCACCCTTTCTGACTTTATCCCCTGAATTTCTAAGATGACTGAATTTTACTTCTCCTGTAATATGCAGCAATAAATCGTCGAGACCCACTTTTGCAATCCCCGACTTTTCCAAATGAGTCCAGGTGTGGTATCTGCTGAAAAATATCCCTTGTGGTACCCGCAATAAATTGGCAGTAAGAATACCCGGCGATTTGTGAATTTGCCTGGGTGTTTTCACTTTTCTGTTCAACACTATCCAAAATGGAATCAATAAGGTCATGAAAACTGCTATGATCAGGTATTCAATACCTTTAGTTGCGAAAATGTCATTATAGCTAAATCCTTCCATTTGTTTATTTTTATGCACGCACAAAATCAGTGAATGCGGATTAATTTATTTATTTTCCTTTGCCCACGAAGGGGAATCGCCTAGAACAGGCATCCGGTTAATTATCCATCTGAATACCCAGATTTCAGTAAAAATCACTGCCAGTGTGACAACAATTTCCATCCACGAAGGAACGTAACGAATTGCCGCATCCCATCTGAACCCTATTATAGTTACATTAAGCCTGTTCATCACAACTCCAATCATGGTCAGTATTGCAGCTAGCCTGATCGTAAAAATATTGGCTGTACGATAACTGTAAAAGAACAGCATCATTGGAATCAATACAAAACCGATCATCTCAAGCAGAAACCAGTAACCCATAGGGGAATTTATATAACCCCAATTATGTCCATGAATAAACACTACAAATTGTAATACCAAATAGGCAAACATGGTTACTGCGCATATTTTTGATAAGCCATGTATGATGCCGTTTTGAGCCCTTTCAGTTTTATCGTTTATCCGATTGAAAAATACTTTATGGCTGATTGTTCCTTCGAAAATAACCATTGAAAGTCCTGCAAAAATGCTGGAAACCAAAAACAATACAGGGATGAATTCTGAATACCACAAAGGATGGATTTTATCTTTTGCCATCAGGTACAGAGCGCCCAAACCAGATTGATGCAGCGATGACAAGGTAATTCCGAAGATCACTGCAGCAATGGTCATACCTGAAAGAATTTTGTGAGCGCGCCTTGATCCAAGCCACTCTGCAATTGCCGGAGAAAACTCTATCAGTTCGGCAAGCATGTACAAAACAAAATGCCAGGCGACCAAAAACAGCACTGAACTGGCACCGAAACTATTTCCAATCATTGGATTAATCACATGCCATGGACGTCCCAGATCAAGTAATAAGGCGCCCGTATAAAACGCATAGGCAAGAAATCCGTTCAACACGGTAACCCTTACAATGGAATGGTAATTTTTCATGTTCAGGATATAAACCATAAACGTGACAACATAAGCCCCACCGGCAAATGCAACGCCGGTAACCACATCGAAACCGATCCACAATCCCCATGGAACTTCCTGTGTCAGATTTGTAATGGAGCCCAATCCCAGCCAATAACGAATCACGATCAGACCTATGCCCAATAGTATAATCGGAATTGAGATAATATTAAAAGGGGTAAGCCATTTACCTTTCGGTTTTAATTCGCTGAACAAGAATTGCCAGTCAAATTTATTTTCTTTTGCTTTTGCAACTGTATATGCTGAATTATTCATTTTCTTCTTCTTTAGAGTGATTATTTTTTGTGGCAGCGTAAATTCCGAGTAATAGTGGAGGTAATAATAAATCCACAGAAGGTACGCTATAAAGGAACCCTTTTGTCAGTGCTGGGTAGGATGACTGTTGCAAAGTGGTATTCATGCCCAATTCCTCAAATGGTACAGGTGAAAGATATAGCCAACCAGTACCGCCAACTTCATGCTCACCATAGATATGATCATTGTATAAATCTGGCTTTTCATAAATTCTTCTGCGTGCTTCCTTTATCAGGTCTCTGCGCTTGCCATACATTAATGCGTCATTCGGGCAATTGGTCACACAAGTCGGCTTTTCGCCCTTTGTCTGCCTGTCGAAACACATATCACATTTCTGAATTTTTGGATTTGTATTGTGGAATTCAAATTTAGGAATATCATACGGACAGGAAACCATGCAGTAACGGCATCCCATGCATTTATCACCATTCCAAGTAACCGCACCGGTTTCATTTTTATGCATCGCCTGTGTCAGACATGCAGCGCCACAAGCCGGTTCATTACAATGCATGCATTGGCGTTTGATAAATACCTCTCCCTTTGATGTTTGGAAGGTATTAACCACTGTATTGCATGTTTCATCTGTTTTGCGTACAGCCTCAATTTTATCTGTTGGTGCAGGTAATCCATGTGCTGTGGCACATTCATATTCACAAGTACGACACCCCACACATCGTGTCGAATCATAAAGGACTCCGTTGAACTCTACTTCACTCTTGCTCGCTGATTTGGCTGACGTTCTTTTCCCAATAGCAAGTGCAAGACCGGTAGCGCCCAACACCTTAAAAAACACTCTTCGGTCCAATCCCATAATTTTAGGTTTTGTTAGGTAAAAACTTTGTCGATAACTTGTTTGGTTATCGGACTTTATCTATAAATTTTGTTTGAAAATCTTCCCATATTTCAGGACCAAGGTCAGCCAGAACATTATCTTTCAATGCTCCACCATCCTGTAATGCAATAGTGGCATATTCAGGCATATTTGGCTTTAATACTGTGGCCAGGAAATCTTTTAATCTTGTAAACTCTTCTGCCAACCAGGTCTTATACTTTTCAGCCATATTTAAAAACTGAATTTCACGGAGCCAGTTTGATGGTTCTACCACATAGATCCAACCATCAGAATATGGAGACGAATTGATCAGGGATGACTTAGAAATCAGAGTTCTGTTTTGTGCAGTAACTGTCCCTGATACGGGTGAATAAATATTCAATTGTTTTCCTTTCCTGATGATTGTAATTAATAGTTCACCTTTTTTTATTATGTCGCCAATATCTTTCATCTCAATGCGAGTGATAGTACCGGTGATGTGCTGAAGAAAATCATCAATTCCGATTTTTACCATT
>Ga0302296_1002703_pt1 | contig 11774 bp, 9 predicted proteins | sample III_Fen_N3_1_FD_194546 | JGI IMG/M metagenome (GOLD analysis project Ga0302296, IMG submission 194546) | Peat permafrost microbial communities from Stordalen Mire near Abisko, Sweden - III_Fen_N3_1 | ecosystem: Environmental > Terrestrial > Soil > Wetlands > Permafrost | place: Sweden: Abisko... | reverse complement strand
ATCATCTCCCTTGCTGGTGGGATTAAGTTGAAAATTCACAGTTGGAGAACCGCTGAAATCTTCTTTAAATTTCTGATGATACTTTTCCTGTTGCGCATTAACATATGAACCGATAAAGATAAATGTCAGTAATAATATTTGTTTAATTATGTACCTCACGAATATTGCTTATGATTATTAATTAATTCTTCAATGTCTAGCCTCCGGTGGAGAGATTAAATATACAAGTATTTAGAAATACTAATAGTAAATCATGTGATTAAATATTGTTTAAGGTTTTTCATACTTTTACACGGGTTCTGTAGTATAGAAAAGAGATGTTAAAAAACAAACAATTATTAGCTGGCAAAATAGAAGATACTCCTGAAAAAAAGCGTATCAGGATAGCTGTAGCGCTGGTTTATTTTTGTATGGGTTTATGTTTTGCTTCCTGGGCCAGCAGGATCCCTGATATAAAGACGTCCCTTCATTTAAATGATGCCATGCTTGGGAGCATTCTTTTTGCCCTGCCTGTAGGACAATTTCTGATGATGCCCTTTTCAGGCAAGCTGGTTACTCATTTCGGAAGCCGAAGGGTCATACTCTTTGCACTTCCTTTGTATACTATTTGTCTGAGCAATATAGGTTTGGTGAAGGCAGGATGGCAGCTGGCACTGGCATTATTTTTCTTCGGCCTGGCTGGTAATATGTGCAACATATCGATAAATACCCAGGGCGTTTCTGCTGAGAGATTGTATGAACGTCCGATTATGGCCTCTTTTCATGGAGGATGGAGCCTTGCCGGCTTTACCGGGGCACTTATCGGATTGCTTATGATTAACCTGAAGGTTGCACCATACTTTCATTTTTTAACCGTCATAATGATAGTATGGGTGATAGTCTGGATAAATCATCCGTTTCTGGTTAAAGGGAAGTCAGGTTTTAATAAGGATGAACCTAAACGCAAATTCTTTTCACGTCCCGATAAGATACTTCTTCAGCTGGGAATAATTGGATTTTGCAGCATGGCCAGTGAGGGTGCAATGTTTGACTGGAGTGGCGTTTATTTTAAAGATATTGTTAAAGCTCCATCATCTCTTGTCATACTCGGATATACTTCATTCATGATAATGATGGCCACAGGGCGTTTTGTAGCCGATTACATAATTACAAAAATTGGACGTAAAAAACTACTTCAGATATGTGGTGTTATGATCTCTTCTGGTTTATTTATTTCAGTTCTGTTTCCGTATCTGATAAGCTGTACCATTGCATTTATGCTGGTAGGGTTAGGGGTTTCAAGTATTGTCCCAACTGTCTATAGTGCTGCCGGAAGGCATAGTAGGGTGCCGGCCGGAATTGCTTTGGCCACAGTATCAAGTGTAAGTTTTCTGGGTTTTTTAATGGGGCCGCCTCTTATCGGGTATATTTCCCAGATGGCGGGTCTTAGATACTCATTTGCAGTAATTGGAATTTTTGGAATGGGTATTTCCCTTTTAGTTTCCCGGATCAAAGCTTTGCAGGATACCGAGCCTGTAATACTGGAACAGGAAGAGGACTCAGAACTTCTTATTCCGCTTTAGGTTATCCGATGGAGAAAACAATATTATTCAGAGATTCAACGATTTGTACTGAACCTGCAATCACCGGAAAGTTTTCTTTAATAAGATCCTCACATACACGATATTGAATATCATTGCCGTCTATATTCTTCATTAATCCTCCTGCCTCTGATATCATTAAACCCAGTCCAGCTATATCCCAAACCTTCGTGTACAAATTTAAGACGCCTCCAAACTTACCTTCAGCAACATAGATAAAATCGATCAGGGAATTTGTCGATCTTATATTACGTGAACTTTTAACTATATATTTATAAAACTCCATCCCCCGGTTCAAAAATATGATATCCTCGGTATAATCCACGCAAAATGCAAACAATGAATCTTTTAAGCGATTATTCTTAATGAGAGGGAGCGTTTCACCATTTTTGAAGAGACCTTTTCCTGTTTCTGCAAAATATAATAAATCCTGTACAGGTAAATACGCCCCTCCCATAACAGGAATATTGTTTACCAGAAGGGAAATCAAAACGCCGAACCAGGGAATTCCTGAAGCAAAATTAGAGGTCCCATCCAATGGATCGACAATCCATGTGTATTCTGAATTATTATTGGTAAATCCGCTTTCTTCTGATATTATGTTATGGGAAGGAAATCTTTCTCTTATTAATGTAATGATTGTTTTTTCACTATCAATATCTGCTTTAGTAACTATGTTGCTTTGAGATTCTTTTTGTTGTATTTCCATTGGACTATTAAAATACTCAAGCAGGATTTTCCCTGAAACCTTCAGGGCAGATATTAACAAGTCTTTCATAATCTAAGAAATTGTTATATTAATATATTCAAGAAGTTTGTTTTTGAGCAATATCAATAAAAGCCAGGATATTTTCTAAAGATGTGTCCCCCTCTACTGAATGCGCCGGGGAAAAAATGTAACTTCCTTCTGAGCCAAGCTTTAAAAGCTTTTCAGATTCTCTGATCACATCTTCCCTTGAACCATAGGGTAATGTCTTTTGCATAGACAGTCCTCCATGAAAAGTAAGTTTTCCCCGGTAACGGTGAATCAACTCTTCCACATCCATTACTTCAGGCTGGAAAGGATTAAAGCAATTTACTCCAATATTTATCAAATCATCGAATAGTTCATCGACATCACCGCAGGAGTGAATAAATACATACTTCCCGGCATCATGTACCGCATCATACATCCTCTTTAACTGAGGATAAATAAACTCCTTCCAGGTTTCATAGCCCATTATTAATCCATTCTGCTGGCCCCAGTCATCACCAAAAATAATTGCATCAATATCATATTTTAGAGCTTCATTTATCTGCACTATATTGTAGTCTGCAATAGCAGTATACAATTCATGGACGAAGCCTGGATTTAACAGAAAATCCATTAACAAGTTTTCCATTCCACGGAGGGTCCATGAACGCTCGTATAGTGAAAATCCTATTTGATATAATCTGAACATATCGGGTTTGGCTGCTATCTGAGATTCAATATTCGAAAAGAATCTTCGATCCGAAGGATCAGGAAAAATATAATCCCGCAATGTTGGCTCTTTAATTACACATCCTTTTACATTACCAATATCTTTATCAATACTTTTGTCCCAAACTACTCCAAATACATCACGGAAACAATTATTTTCCATTTCTTCAAAAAATCCTATATCGCCACCCAATAAAAGAATATGGTTTCTTAAAGGTATGTCAAGATCGCTTGTTCCATAATAATTTTTTAGTTGTTCAGATGGTTCATGCGTAAATTTAAATGACCATGGTACGTATGGCGGTCTTTTGCCATCCAGTACCATTTTAATAATATCCCTTTTTGTCATCAGTTACTTATTAGACTATAATGATATTTTCTTCAAAACGTAACGTGTATAAGTGATCTTTAATAAAAAATCAAAATATTGAAGGAGAATTAATTCAGGAGATGATATTTTCTAAGAAAATCATCTGCAATCTTAAGTATTTCGTCATCATAGTAGCGTGAATATTTTGGATTACCATCTCCCAGATAATGTTTTCTTCCCTCGAACATATGCTGTTCAAAATAATTGCCTTTGTCTTTCATCTCACTTTCAAAAAATTGAACAGTCCATTTAGGAACCTGTTCATCGTCGACACCATGAAATTCAATCATTGGGGGTAATCCTTTTCTTACATTATGGAATGGAGAAATGCTCCATATTTTAGTTCTGCGGTCACCCAGCAAATGGTCGCACCAGCCCTCAACAGCATCTACACATGCCGAGAAAAGTAAAAGAGCATTTGGTGAGCAGCTTATACTGAGGTCATCTGATTTCTCATTATAATCATCAATCATGGCTGTGCAAAGAGCCAGATGACCTCCAGCGGACTGGCCGGATGCTACTATCTTATTTTTGTCGATATGGAATTTTTCAGCATTTTTCCGTACCCAGCGCATGGCCGATTTAGCGTCCATGACAGATTCGATCGGGCTGATAGTTTTACTTGGAGTAATTCCATTGTCAATCGACAAACGATAATCTACAGAAAAGGTAATAATCCCCATCTTCGCATATCTTTCACATGTTGTAAAAAACTCACTTGGAGTGCCGTAAGCCCATCCTCCTCCATGAAAGAAAACAATTGCTGTATTATTTTCTCTTGCAAAGGATTGATTCGTGTAAAAAATATCGACCTTAAGTTTAGAAGTATCTATTATTTTATATACTTCCTGAAGATGGGTAACCCCATCTTTGGTTTCAATCTGCCCGGCGGTTTGAAAAAAACCGAACACAGACTGTATTGTAAAACATATGCTGAAGAAAATGGAAATTAGGAGCTTTTTCATATTAGATATGCTTTTCGATGTCTGTTTTAGATAGTTATTATTATTGAATTTTTTACCTTCAGATTATTGAACCAATCAAATATCGATATTTAAATTTAAAATACTCATAACGTATAAAGAAGAATATGGTTTGGCGTGGATTGAGTAAGTAATTCTGATTAACTTTGAATAAATCATGATTTAATATGAAGTATAATACAGTAGTCCGCCTCTTTCTGATTATTATTTTTCCATTTGTCATAGTCGATAAAAACGTGGCACAAAACAGTCCGGGTTTCTCGATTCATATCAGTGATAACGGACATTATTTCGTAGATAGTGAGGCCAGACCTTTTTTTTGGCTGGGTGATACAGAGTGGGAGCTTTTCCGGTACTTTACCGCTGCGGAGGCAAAAGCCTTGCTTTCTGAACGTAAGAGTCAGGGATTCAATGTAATACAAGTAATGTTAAATGGTGTATTTCCCGAATGGGGAACCCTCAAGGGTATGAAAGCCTGGGAGGGGCTTCAGGCATGGAAAAACGGTAATCCCCTCACCCCGGATGAGAAGTATTTCAAACGTGTTGATTCAATAGTTTCAATTGCTGATCAACTTGGAATCATTCTTGTTGTGGGTGTCTATCACGCTAAGGATGATGATGCTCGCAGGATAACGGTTCTAAACGCGAAACCGTGGACTTCCTGGCTCGCAAAACGGTACCTTAATCATAAGAATATTATTTATTCCATGTACCCCCATGCCGACCTTGCTTCCTTTCCGATGATACGTACCGCTGTACAGGGAATTCTGGAGAATGATAAAGGAAATCATATGATAACAATGCATCCCGATCCATCACCGACTTCTTCAAGCTTTATGCATACCGAATTCTGGCTTTCATTTAACACCCTTCAGACCTGGAGTACAGATTTAATGAATTACGATATGGTGCGGTCGGATTATGTAAGGATTCCTTTTAAGCCGGTAATTGATGGTGAAGCCAGGTATGAAGAGGAGGATGGGACAACGGCATTTCAGGTTCGCCGTGCAGGCTATTGGTCCTGCCTTGCCGGAGGCTTCTATACTTACGGCCACAGGGATAACTGGCATTCTCCTAAAACCTGGAAAGACTGGTATGCATCGCCCGGGGCCATCCAGATGAAGATAATGAGTGATTTTTTCAGGTCGATTGATTGGTGGAAAATGGTGCCGGATCAAACAATTTTCAAAAAATGCACCAATGGCAATATTGGGGCCCGTTCACTGGACGGAGATTGGATAGTGGCATACCTGACTGATAAAGCTCCGGAAACTATCAATCTGGGATACATTACGAGCTCTTCGCAAGCGACTGGCTGGTGGATCAATCCGCTAAACGGAGAAAGGACCCGGATTGATCTATATCCTACTGCCAGTAGTGCAACTTTTACCATGCCTTCAGACTGGCAGGATGCGGTTTTATTTCTTAAAGGGGATAATGATTCCAAAAGGCCCTAACCGGGATTTTACCGAAAAATCATCTTTATTGTGATCCGCCTCCCGCTGATTCTATAACCAGTACCCAGTCATGTGACGTCTCGGGAGTATTTTCAGTATCGGTTTCCATATGCGGTGTGGCAGGTGTGGTAAACTGATGTGTATTTTTATTTTCAAAAGGAGACCCAGGAATACTTATGAAATTCCCGGTGGTTGGATCATACCATTGTACCTTAACTGGTTCCGACATTTTTGACAGATCTATAGTCACAGTCTGGATATCAGTGCAATATACTACACCAAGCTTTGTGTGAAGAGTATCGTAAGCTGCAATTGTATAATTATTCTCTTCAATATGGAAACCTCCTTTCAGGGTTGTAGCGGTCAGGAATTTATGGTCCCAGTCAGGCTTCAGATCCCACCAGGGACGGTTTTTGAACAGCTCACTGAAGAACCTGATATGAGGTCTGGCACCAAGATTAAGATACTTGTCCCATGGATTATTTGAACTCTGAAGCCAGTCACAGCCGTAGGTATATGATCCTCCAAAACCTCCGCCCATAGCCACTCTGTAATTCAGGCTTCTTTCAACCTGGTTGGTAGCTATCTGCCATTTGTATCCGCTGAGCTTCTGGTAGGGGCCCTCGGTCATTATGATAGGCATGATATCCTTTTTCATATACTCATGGTAAATAAAGTGGGCCTGATTAAGAACCTCCATATCTGAATAAAGACTATTATAGGTGATCCACCCCATTGTTGAGTTTGGAAGATGCTTGAAGAAATTAGCGGAAGCTCCCTTGGAATCGTCAGAAGGATCAGCTCCCCATATCTTGGGATTAAGAGCATGTACTGACATTAGATGATTATCACCAGTACTCAGTATACCTCTGGCTATCGGACATTGCCGTGAAGTGTCAATATTGTCGTTTCCGAAGATCCATAACAAATTTCTCTGCTTTTTATAGCGGTTTCCAAGCGAGACACCGTATTTAAAACAGTTCTCAGGCGTGTTGGCAGTGATATTGGCCGGGGACCAGTAACACTGGCTCATAGGCATCAAATTAATATATATCCCGTAATCTTCGGCGATTATGAGTATGCTGTCAATTGTTTGAGAGAAATATATGGGATTAGTTCGGCTTATATCCCAGTTTACCGGCGAACCGCCGGGAAAGAACTCAGGATTACCTTTTCTGTCTATTGGTGCTGGTACTTCGGCTTTATCTGTTGGCTGTCCGTCTATACATACCCAGCAAAGGTTTATCCCTTTTGATTTACAGTCTGCAAAATAAATTCGCATCTCTGGAATGGTAAGCTTCTGCGGCAGGTTTTGAGGAGAATCTCCAATAAGGAATACCGGATTACCTAAGGTATCAGCAAAGTGTCTGTGATTGAGTGGATCAACCTGTAGTCTTGATAATGTTAAATGTGGCACTGTTAGTGTCTGTCCCACGCCTCCTAGATGATTAGTACGACTTTTACAATTAGTTTGAGACAGGATGAAGACTAAGCCAAGAAAGCTCCAAGTAAAGATTGACAGTCTGAATTTCATTTGATTATTTTTGAATTTTTGTGTATAACAAACCCGACTGAATGTAAATATACTTTAATTTTATGAGTGGGGAAGCAGTTCTTACAAAAACAGAGGATGAGTGAGAACCAAAGTGAGTGATATTCAAAATGGGCCAGAATAATCTTTTCATTATGAATCTCATTTGAATAAAATAAGTTTGCTACTGAAGAAAAACATACTAATTTTAATTAGATATTTTATGGAAGGTCGGTTTCCGAAAAGGAACCTTCAAAAACGTTGGGAAATCAATTTCAGCTTATAAATAACACTGGATTGTTATGTCTTTATTAGGGATAGATCTTGGAGGTACAAAACTTGCATTAGCCATTTTTGATGAAAATGAGACGATTATATTTAAAGATTCATTCGCCCTGGAAAACCGCGGAGGATCTCAAGTGGGCAAGTTCATAACAGAAAAAACCTGTAAATTCATGCGCTATGCAGAATTACAGGGGAGTAAGATAAAGTCTATTGGTATATCTGTTCCGGGAATAAGCAATATCAAAACCGGTACCGTTTGGGCACCAAACATCTCCGACTGGACTGAATATCCTTTACTTCAGGAGATGGAAAAGATCACTGACAGTATTCCTGTAACAATCGACAGTGACAGAGCATGTTATATATTGGGAGAGGTATGGAAAGGAAATGCCCGGGGCTGCCGTGACGCTATCTTTTTATCAGTAGGAACAGGCATAGGTGCAGGAATACTGGTAAACGGGGAAATATTACGTGGAAGTCATGACATAGCAGGTTGTATAGGATGGATGGCACTTAAAGGACCATTCGAGAATAAGTATTCCAATTGCGGATGTTTTGAATTCTATGCATCAGGAGAAGGGATTGCAAAAGTCGTCAGGGAATTTCTGATTAATAAGGAAGATTATTCTGGTGAACTTAGAAAAACAGATATCGAAAAGATTACCTCATATGATGTATTTAAGGCTTATGATAACGGGGATCTTCTTGCAGCCAAGGTGATTCAGATATGTATAGAATTATGGGGGATGGCTATCGCAAACCTGGTAAGCCTTTTTAATCCTGAAAAAATAATAGTAGGGGGCGGTTTATTCGGACCCGCGATAACATTAATTCCTGCTATCAAAAATGAAGCTGCCAGATGGGCTCAGCCGGTCGGGATCAACCAGGTAAGCATAGATATATCTGGCTTAGGAAGTGATGCCGGAGTTTATGGTGCCGGATTTCTTGCACATAATCATTTAAATGATATTAACATATCAAAATAGATACCATGTATAAGAAAAGAATAGTATTTTGGTCAGCATGTGCCGGTATGCTATTATTTGGAATCTGCCTTATTACCCTTGGTTCTGTTGCAACACATCTTAGGGAAAAGTTACAACTAGATGAAATTTCTGCAGGAACTTTATTTTCAATTTTACCGCTGGGAATCTTAACCGGTTCCTTGTTTTTCGGACCAATTGCTGATAAATATGGCTATAAGATTTTATTATCAGTCTGCTGCGTTTTCATGTTTGCCGGATTTGAAGGAATTGCCTTCGCTCCATCGACAAGCATTCTGAAAATTTTCATCTTTCTTTTCGGTATCGGCGGAGGAGCCATTAATGGGTCAACGAATTCACTGGTAGCTGATTTAAGCGACAAAGATAAAGGAGCCGATTTGAGTCTCCTCGGTGTGTCATTTGGAATCGGAGCTCTCGGAATGCCTCTAATCTCAGGAATCCTTGATAAATTTTATGGTTTTGAAGCAATCCTTTCTTTTGTTGGATTTATGACATTGGGAACAGGGTTCATTTTCCTGCTGATTAAGTTTCCGCCGCCAAAACAGGCCCAGGGATTTCCTCTGACACAAGGAATAAAACTGATTAAGGATAAAGTATTGCTGCTTATTGCACTCTTCCTTTTCTTCCAGAGCGGGTTCGAAGGAATTATCAATAACTGGACAACAACCTACCTTATATCACAGCATTCGATACAGCAAAGTTATGCTTTATTTGGTTTATCCTCATTCGTGGCCGGGATGATTATTATGAGGATACTCAACGGCAGCGTTCTAAGATCAGTTTCAGTAAAAAAAATATTAGTATCCTCTTTCCTAATGATACTTATCGGTTTAACAATATTAAAAGCAGCCAATTCGTTCGGTCTGTCTCTTATGGGATTAGGGTTACTGGGAGCAGGTTTAGCCAGCGGATTCCCGGTTATGCTGGGATTTACCGCTAACCGTTATCCTGAAATTTCCGGAACAGCATTTAGCCTGGTCCTTTCCATTGCTTTATTAGGCAATACACTTGTTAATTTCGGGATGGGTATTGTTGCCCAGAATTTTGGTAATCAGCATTTGATTACTTTTGCTTTTGCAGAAACCGTAATAATGATGGCAATCAGTGTGCTGGTTCTTAATAGCATTAAATACAGGAAATAAATACTTATTATAAGCAGTAACTATTTTAAAAACAACTTATTATGTTAGCAAAAGAATGGCTTAATAACACACGGGATATAATGACCCGCATTGAAGAGACTCAAATTGATAATATCCGTAAAGCTGCCGAAGTGATGGCTGATGCCATCGAAGGAAAGCATTGGGTTCATACTTTTGGATGTGGTCATGCTACATTGCCGATCGAGGAAATGTATCCGCGCATCGGCGGTTTTGTAGGATTTCACCCGATAATTGAAATACCTCTTACCTTTTTCACCCATATCACCGGTGAAATGGGAATTCATCAGTTTCTGTTCCTTGAAAGGGTAGAAGGCTATGGTGTCGAAATTATGAAAGCGTACAATTTTAATAAGAATGATGTGATGTGGCTTTTTTCGCACACCGGGATTAACAATGTCAACATAGATATAGCTTTAGAAGCCAGGAAGAAAGGTATGAAAGTAGTAGTATTTGGGTCCGCCTCTGAAGCTAAAGGAAAGCAGACAAGACACTCATGCGGAAAAACAATTTTTGATCTGGCTGATATAGTAGTTGACACATGCGCCCCATTGCAGGATGCTTCGGTTACCCTTAAAAATCACACTGATAAGATAGGGCCTGTTTCAACGATGGCTTTCATTACCTGCGTCTGGATGACCATAACAACGGTTGCAGAAATTTTAGCTGACAGAGGTGTAGAACTTTATATCCATCCATCACATAATGTGCCTGGCGATACAACCTCCAGAAAAAGATTAGATGCGGCTTTGGACGAGTATAAACGAAGGGTTGCAGGGGTCTGAGCAAAAGTTCTTTCCTCCGGTCGGGAACAGGTATTTCTTTCAGCATTAATTTACTACGGATGCCTATCGCTTGATAAGGACTACCCGGAATGATTCAATCATATTGTGGCCAATAGTTTCATTAATACGCCCATTTACAGGGCTTAAGCTGGAAATATTAGTTTCAATATGAGTAACTTTATTTGCGCTGACCAATGGCAATCCGAAACTCAGATTGCATGCCTTGTCTTCATTATCCAAATTCCACAGCCTGAGAATCAAACCATTGGATATTCCCTCTTCAGATGGTTTGACTGCTAACAATATCACATTTGCATCCGATACTTTAACAAGTGAAAACGTGTCAGATGGATAACATGAATTACCAGTTACCTTTCCTGACACCATTGGATTCTGGTGTTCAAGTGAGAACTTCATAGCCCGTGCTTCATTAAAGGGACTATTATGTGTCTCTAAGGCGTAGAAATTTTCAAAGTATGAATCTCCATCCTGATTTGGAATGCCTAGCGAAATGTCAGCATCAATCTGTCCTCCGGATAGAATCGTAATTTGAGGAGTAGTATAGTCAAGTCCGGTTATCGTACTATGACCTGTTTTCATCAGGTAACTATCCCTGTTCGATAAGGTAATACCTTTTCCATTTGCTGTCATATCAGCAAAATGATTTAATGTTAACCAATCTACCCTGTTAAGTTTTTCAGCATAATGTCCTCCCCGGGAAAAAGGCTTTGCATTTAATACTGCACCTACTTCTTCATGCCAGATATCAGGAGGTAACAGATTAAGAGAAAATGAGTAAGAAGTAACTGAAGAAAGGTTCTGTGAAATGAAATTTTCTAATCCTATTCTGGGACTATTGGAAAAGAGAGTGAGTTTTGAGGTGTGTTTTACCGGAAGATCGGAAGTAGCTGTAAGAGTAACTGAAACAGGACCTGGATTTTCGATCAAGAGAGGCTGTCCGTTTTCACCATTGCCTGACCCTAAATCATTTACGAACAAGCCATTTAACTCTTTAACATATTCTCTGTTACCATCGGTTTTATCAAGTAAACTGGTAATTACCCCCTGCTTGGTAAATACAATTTTATAACGGGAGTTTTCGATTGTATTGCCTGATACAATAGCAGCATAATTAAGTTTTAGTACAGACGGACCGG
>Ga0302296_1002697_pt1 | contig 11789 bp, 9 predicted proteins | sample III_Fen_N3_1_FD_194546 | JGI IMG/M metagenome (GOLD analysis project Ga0302296, IMG submission 194546) | Peat permafrost microbial communities from Stordalen Mire near Abisko, Sweden - III_Fen_N3_1 | ecosystem: Environmental > Terrestrial > Soil > Wetlands > Permafrost | place: Sweden: Abisko... | reverse complement strand
TGATAGCGATGTCAATCACTTTGATGTTCATAGGAACATCTTCCTGCGGCAATCAATCTGCAAAAAAGGAAGTTAAGAAGGGTGTAGAGATACTGTCAAATTTGCTCGATGATAACAATTCGGCAGATGAATCGCAGGTTGTATTTAAGCTGTTAGTTTCCCCGAAAAACCCGCGTCCGGGAGAGGCATTCCGCGTATTGGCGGTTGGAGGAAAAAACATCCGAAAAGCAAAGATAGTTGTCAATGGTCAGGCAGGCTCTGTCGAATCTCAGAAAACCAGGAATGGCGATGGATTGCCGTTTTGGCGAATCGATGAGTTTAAAGCAGAATCAGTTGGAAAATATAAAGCAACTTTAATATCAGGTAATAAAACTGTCTCTGAGATTGACTTTTGGGTCACAGATAAGTCTTCTGGTCAATCTTCCGGATCAGTCTGGAAAAATCAGCGGGGCTGGGATCGCGAAACCGAAGCGCTTTATTCTGCATGGATAAATGCCCTCTTTTTTGAAGCCGATGAAAGCTCTTCGTGGAAAGCATTGCACGAAGTGATGCAGAATAAGGAGCGGAATATCCTCTACAATTATCTTTCACTTGGTGAGGATGACGCAGCCGGAAAAAACAAGGTGCTTATGGATCCCGATTGTGCCGATAATCCTTTTTACCTTCGGGCCTACTTTGCATGGAAGCTTGGTCTCCCTTTTGGCTATCACCTGAGCGACAGGGGCGGCATTGGTTTTGCTCCCAGAACCGGACAATGGATCACCAATGAGTCATCTGCCTCCAAAACGCAACCGGCACTGGCGTTCAATTCTTTCCTGAGAAAAGTGGCGAATGGGGTCCATTCAGGCACCGCTCGTACAGCGCTTAAAGATGAAAGTTCTGATTATTATCCTGTTCCGCTTACAAAAGAGGCATTGCGGCCTGGAACTGTTTTTGCCGATCCATACGGTCACACACTGATACTCGTACGCTGGGTGCCTCAAACAGGCGACAAGCCAGGTGTGCTTCTTTCGGTCGATGCGCAACCTGATGGTACGGTTGGCATCAAGCGGTTCTGGAAGGGAAACTTCCTTTTTACGACAACTGATGTAATCGGAGACCCCGGATTCAAAATATTCCGGCCGATCATTCTTAACAACAGCAAGCCACAAGTATTAAAAAATAAAGAGTTATCCGCAAGTTCAGGATTTACTCCTTTTTCCTTTCAGCAACAAGGAATGACAGGGGAGACGTTCTACCACACAATTGAGCAGCTTATTAATCCGGAGCCAATGGATCCGGAAATGGCACTTCTCGACCTGATCGAAGCACTGCATGAACAACTGACAGTGAGGATTACTTCAGTTGCAAACGGTGAAACCTACATGAAATCTCATCCGGGCGAAGTGATCGCTATGCCGGGCGGAACTTCTGGTGTTTTCCAGGCAGGTGGCCAGTGGGAAGATTTTTCGACTCCGAACCGCGATCTGCGACTTCTGATTGCGATTGACGCCGTACTCGATTTCCCGGATAAAGTCCTTCGTTCACCTGATGACTATAAAATGTCAAAACTCAGTTCCGCTGAGCATGTTAAAAAGAACCTGGAAACCTTTTTAACCCAAAAATTATCCGAATTATCAATCACCTATACCCGTACCAACGGTGCTGAACAAAAACTGACACTTGCTGAAATTCTGAAGCGAAGGGATGCTTTTGAAATGGCCTATAATCCAAACGATGGTGTCGAGATCCGTTGGGGAGCACCCGAAAAGAGTGAAGAACTGTCTTCCTGCAAAAGACATGTCCCGGCCGGACAATTGAGAAAATGCGCTCTGTTCGCCGATGGTTCCAAAAGAGACTGCATCCACCAACATAGCAGCAATCTTTTCGCTTGATATTCCGGTAACCGGTTAGGAGCAACCTGATGATGGAAGGCGGAATAAAATGTGATGCATTTTATTCCGCCTTCCTTATGTTGCTGTACACCTACAATGAGCAATCTTATTCTCACGATCCATTATTAACTGGTAAGTAATCCTTATTTTCATATCTTCGGCCTTTCAAATCCCGAATCATGTTCAATAAGTTTTTCGCCTGCACAATTGTTTGTTTCTTATTATTTCTTGCTGGAGTGAAAGGCGCTGACCTTTCTTTTAAAAATGAAAAGGAAGTCTCTCCCATCTTAAAAAAGGACAGTTTAACTTCGGTAGGAACTGTAAACCAGAAATATCAGATTCATGCCAAAAGGACAAAAGGCACTATTAAACTGGATGGAATCATCAATGAAGAGGATTGGCTGGACGCAGAGAAAGCGAAAGATTTTTTCATGGTGCTCCCTTACGATACGGGGCATAGTGTCGCAAAGTCGGAAGTGATGATGACTTATGATGATAAGGCTTTCTATATGGCTGTCATCTTTCACGATACAATTCCCGGAAAACGTCCTGTAGAATCCTTAAGAAGGGATTTTGTTTTTGGTAACAACGATAATTTTCTCGTATTTATTGATCCCTATAACGATCAGACAACTGGTTACTCGTTTGGCGTAAATGCCGCCGGTGCGATCTGGGATGGCACGATGAGCGGGGGAGCAGCTGTAAATTTAATCTGGGATTGTAAATGGGAATCGAAGACCAAAAACTATCCCGATAAATGGATCACTGAAATGAAGATTCCCTTCAAATCGGTGAGATACAATCCGCAGGTTGACCACTGGAATATTCAGTTCTCCCGGCAGGACCTTAAACTGAATGAGAAATCGGCATGGGCGCCAGTTCCTCGACAATTCCCGACAGCATCATTGGCCTACGCCGGTGAGTTGAAATGGGAGACTCCACCTCCTAAATCGGGACTTAAACTTGCATTAATCCCTTATGTTTATGGAAGTGCTTCCCGGAATTTCGAAAAACCGGAAGATACCCGCTATCGGAAAGATTTCGGCTTTGATGCAAAACTGGGACTTTCCTCTTCCTTAAATCTCGACTTGACTTACAATCCCGATTTCTCGCAGGCTGAAGTCGATGACCAGGTAACCAATCTCGAAAGGTTCGAATTGTATTTCCCGGAGAAAAGGCAGTTCTTCCTCGAAAACAGCGACTTGTTCAGCAATTTTGGAGCTACAAATATTCGCCCCTTCTTTTCACGTCGGATTGGCCTCGATGCTCCTGTAAATGCCGGCGTAAGGTTGAGCGGTAAAATCGGGCAGGATTTACGCATTGGTGTTATGGATATGCAAACGGGCAGTGAAGGCGACTTTCTTTCACGGAATTTCTTCGTCACCTCTGTTCAGAAAAAGATATTTTCGCGGTCGAATATCGCCGCAATATTTGTGAATAAACAGCAATTGAATATTCCTGCCAACTGGACGGGAAATGACTACAATAGGGTGGCAGGACTTGAATACAACATGCAAAGCAGGAATAACTTCTGGACTGGCAAGCTATTTGGCCAAAAGTCATTTACACCTAAAACAAATACTGCCGAAGAGTATTCACAGGGATTAAACCTGGCTTATTCACGAAAGAGTTATTTACTCGAGTTTCTGCAACTCTATGTTGGGAAAGATTTTAATGCCGAAACAGGTTACGTGCCGCGTCACGATTTTCTTCAGGTCAATCCCAGGGCAACATGGAAGTTTTATCCAAAGAACGGGCCTCTCGAATATCATGGTTTATTAACCGAAATCAATAATCTTTACAAACCAGATAAAAAAGAGCTTACTGACCGGTCGGTGGGATTCGACTATTTTTTCCAGTTCAAGAGCCGTGCAAGAATCGATTTAAAAGGGAATAGCCGGTATGTTCTTCTGCAACAGAATTTCGATCCGACAAATACAAATAAAGGAACCAATTTTCTGCTGACAGGGAGCAGTTATTCGTGGAACGACTTTTCTGCAATCTATCTATCAGACAACCGCAAGAGCCTTAAATATGATTTACAGGCCGGGTACGGCGGATATTTCAACGGCGACCGGTGGTTTATCCAGGGAACCATCAATTATCGTTTTCAGCCATATGGTTATATCTCCTTAATCTACAGTTATAATGATCTTGCACTCCCTGAACCCTGGGGACATACACAATTTTGGTTGGTGGGTCCAAAACTCGATGTAACGTTTACCGACAAACTGTTTTTTACAACCTACGTGCAGTACAACGAACAGTCGGACAACCTGAACATCAACGCGCGGTTTCAGTGGCGGTATAAACCGGTCTCCGATTTGTTTTTGGTCTATACCGATAACTATTTTCCCGGAAATATGAATGTAAAGAATCGGGCGCTTGTCTTAAAACTATCGTACTGGTTTAACTGATCTGTTGATTTTAAGTGTTGTTAACTAAAATCAAAAAACATTTAATTAACATTTTCTGTTACTTTTGAGGATTAAATAATCAGTTTGATATGGCGCTTTCGAATATTGAAAAACAATTGAAGTTGGATGAACGTTATCTGAGAATGGCCTCAATTTGGGCAGAAAATTCGTATTGTACGCGTCGTCAGGTGGGAGCACTGCTTGTTAAAGATAAAATGATCATCTCTGATGGTTACAACGGAACACCTTCGGGATTCGAAAATGTGTGCGAAGATGAAAACAATAAGACAAAACCCTACGTTCTTCATGCCGAAGCAAATGCAATTACAAAAGTGGCAAAGTCGAATAACAGCAGCAATGGTGCAACATTGTATGTAACTTCGTCACCCTGTATCGAATGTTCAAAACTGATCATTCAGGCTGGAATTAAAAGGGTCGTTTTTTCGGAACAGTATCATATGAATGATGGTGTTGAATTGCTCGAAAGGGCAAAAGTGGAGGTCGTGAAGGTTGACCTTCAATAAATTATTTGAATGAAATTAATAGATTAAAATGGATAACAAAACTCGGAGAATAGTAATTTGGATGCCTGTGTTTTTGGCAGTAGCTATCGTTGCAGGTGTTTTTCTGGGAGCCAAACTTCAAAGCCGGCTTCAGTTGAGCGCCCGGACAACCCAGGCAAATGGTGCCAATAAGGTTAGTCTAATCATGAGCCTTATTGAAGGAAATTATGTCGACACGGTTGATTCTAAAAAAATAGTGGAGTCTGCAATTCCTGAAATACTGAAGCAACTCGATCCTCACACGGTTTATATCCCTGCAAAGGATATGCAGGAAGTAAGTGAAGAAATGTCGGGTAACTTTAGCGGTATTGGAGTGCAATTTTCGATTCAGAACGATACAATCATGGTGATCGATGTCATTTCGGGCGGACCTTCACAAAAACTGGGAATCAGGGCTGGCGACCGTATCGTAAAAGTAAACGATTCGATCATGGCAGGTGTGAAAATAACCAATGACAAGGTGCTTAAAAAACTCCGTGGTGATAAAGGATCGAAAGTAAATGTGAGCATTGCGCGGAAAGGATTTGCAGAACTCATCCCCTACGAGATTAAACGTGGCGAGATTCCTCTGACCAGCGTCGATGTCAGTTATATGATTGATGCAAAAACTGGTTATATCAAAGTAGGACGTTTTGCCGAAAAGACATACGAAGAATTTATGAGCGGCGTTGATAAGCTTGGAAAGAGTGGCGCCGATCAGATCATTATCGATTTGCGCGGAAATCCCGGAGGTTACCTGGGTGCGGTAATAAAGATGGTCAGCGAATTCCTCGATAACGGAGAACTGGTCGTCTACACCGAAGGACGCACGCAACCCAAACGATCATTCAATACTGAAAAGAAAGGATCTTATTTTGGGAAGAAAGTGGTAGTGCTTGTTGATGAATATTCGGCTTCGGCCAGTGAGATATTTGCAGGTGCTATCCAGGATAACGACCGTGGTACCATAATCGGACGTCGCACTTTTGGCAAGGGTCTTGTGCAGGAGCAGATCCCGTTTTACGATGGTTCTGCCATCCGGTTGACGGTGGCCCGCTATTATACCCCTGCAGGACGCTGTATTCAGAAGTCGTATAAAAAAGGGTTGGATGATTACTATGGCGACCTTAACCGTCGTTATGCGCATGGAGAATTCGAGCAAAAGGACAGCATCCACTATAGCGACACGCTGAAATATTACACACGGATGAAAAGGGTTGTTTATGGCGGTGGCGGAATCATGCCCGATCTCTTCGTAGCTGCTGATACGACCGGATTCTCACCTTATTATCTCAAGATCACCCAGAAGGGACTCGTATATCAGTATGCCTTCGATTATTCGGATAAATATCGCAGTGAACTGGGTAATCTGAAAACCGGTAAGGAATTTGAATCCTATTTATTACAGCATAAAATCCTCTCTTCATTCACCGATTTTGCAACGAAAAAGGGTGTTGCAACAGATGCGAAAGGATTGGCAATTTCAGGGAAAATCATCGAGACCCAGCTAATGGCTTACATATCGCGTAATATCATTGGTGAGGTTGGTTTTTATTCGGTGATCAGTAAATTAGATCCGACACTTAAAGAAGCCATTAAAGCATTCGATAAGAAGGATATGCTTGTGCAATCGAATTAGAAAAGCATAAATTATTTCAGCTAAAAAGCCGCGGAAACGAACAGTTTTCGCGGCTTTTTTTCATTCGTCTGTAACATTCCACCATTTCATCCGTCTTATAGTTTGAATTGCTTAACTGAAGAGATGACGATCAAGGATTATAACCGGGCGGTGGATACATGGGCTGATGGGCTTTACCGATTCGTACTGAAGAATCTCTCCGATTCAGAGAAATCGCGGGATATTATTCAGGATTGCTTCGAGAAGATGTGGGTGCATCGCGAAAATATCGATGCCGAAAAGGTGAAAGCTTATTTGTTTACTGCGGCGCATCATACAATGATCGACTACATCCGCAAGGCAAAACGTGAAACTTCGCTCGACTGGAAGAAGGTCGCAGAACCTGTTTCACATCATGGTTATTCCGATCTCCAGGAGGTTCTGCACGCGGCGGTGGAACGGCTGCCCGAAATTCAACGATCGGTTGTGATGTTGCGCGATTACGAGGGCTATTCGTACCGCGAAATAAGTGAGATAACAGGAATTACCGAAGTACAGGTAAAAGTGTATATTTACCGTGCCCGGATTTATTTGAAAAGCTATATAGGACAAATTCAAAGCGTGGTATAAAATGAAGATTACCAGGTCAAATTACGAAAGTTATTTTCTCGATTTTCTCGAAGGGATTCTGGAGCCGTCCATTATGGACGAATTCCAGCTATTTCTGAAAGAAAATCACGATCTGGCGTCCGAGCTCGAAATGGGCGAACTCCCTGCGCTTTTTCCCAATGAAGATATACGATTTGAAGCAAAAGAGGAACTTAAAAAGTCGGTCATCGATCACGACACCGAATTCCAGGAACGGGCTGTGGCCTATTATGAAGGAGATCTTTCGTTAAACGAACAGAAAGACTTTGAGGCCAGCCTTTCCGAAAATGCGGCGGTTGCAACAGCGGCACAACAGTTTGGAAAACTAAAACTTGAAGCCGATCGGACCATTGTCTACGAGAATAAAGCGCAACTTAAAAAGAAGATTGTCCTGTTCCCGTTATGGACGAAAGTGGCTTCGGTTGCTGCAATGTTATTGTTGGCCTACCTGTTGTTCCAACCAAACGACCGGACGCTACCTCAGCCGGAACCGTTGGCGGGTAATTTTAGAAGTAAAACCCCCAGAAATATTGTAGCGCCCAAGGCAGTAATAAAAGTTGAAGAGCCGCAGAAGGTAAAACCGACTCCGATTGTAACTCCGAAGCAAAATCAGCCAAAAGTGCCTGCCAAACAAAAGGCGAATACGGATGAGCCAAAACCTGAAAAGAAAGCGAACCCTGTTCCGCGTATACCGGTACCCGAAACTGCCCCTTCATTGCTTCGTCCGCGTGGTGTTTCGTTTGGACAGCCCGACGATGTCGAATTGGCGGGTATGACGCATAAGGAGCCGGTGCTCGTCCCAAAAGAGATGGAGCTGGCCGATTTATTAAGTGTGCAGCTGGCAGCGATGCGCAACAGCGACGACCGCGAATTGCTGTCGATGGACCATTTAGGCTTGTCGGGATTGCAATTAATTGCTCGTATGTCGGGAAAGCGGCTCACTGCCCGCAAAGGTAATGACGGTACCGTCCATTCAGTCTCTTATAACTCCCGTTTACTTGCCTTTTCCATCCCGGTGAACAGGTAACCCTTTTTATAAATTCCCTCCATAACTGAAGAAATAATATCCTGAAATTGAGAAATGGCATTCGACAATTGAGAAATTACTAATATGGATTTAGCCAATTGGAGTGGTGAAATATTACTATTTGAAACCGCAACAGACACTTTAATTCCGGAAATTGAACGCAAGCGTCTTAAAGACACATATAAAAGTGCATTTGTGCATACTTTTCCAAATGGCAGCCATCTTGGTAATGGCGTTTTTATGATCGATACGACCATTACAATAATTAAAGACTTTCTGGTTAATTTCCGTAAATTATTTAATATAAAAATCTACATTTAGGTCGCTGAATTAACATACAAAACAAAGGGTAATAAAATTAAGGCGAAGAATCGACTGATAGAGAAGCACTACTGGTAATTAATAGGTCTTTATGTGGTCGGCACGACTCAGCATGAAGACCCGGTTGCACTACATCCAAGGCACCGACGTACTATCGTTGTATACTTATCAGCGGGTTTGTGGTTTATACTGAATTGGCTAAGTGAACTGTTTTCAGTTTGGATTTGGCGGGTTTGTTTTGTGCTTGCCCATTAATTGTCGAATAATTAGTCTAAATGACACAAACGATCGGGTAAATTATATTCTCGAATTTTGCAGACTGTATTTAAAGCAACGAAATACTATTGCTGAACATTTGGCAATGAAACAAGCATCTGAAACACCGTTCGGCAAATCGGGTTACAACCCCATACTTTTTCAGAAGCTGTGAAATAGTAAAGAAAATCCTGAAATACAGCTTGAAGACAAACCTTATTTTGACTACAACAATCGTAGATTTGGCTACATCCGGTTCTTTGTTTCCGTTGTACTTTGCAGAAACAAAAACGGAGAAATATGAACATTACAATTACAGGTTCCTTAGGAAATATAAGTAAAACACTAACAAAAGAGTTGGTGCTAAAAGGACATCAGGTCACGGTTATAAGCAGTAATCCTGAACGACAAAAAGAAATAGAAAATTTTGGAGCAAAAGCAGCTATCGGAACAATGGAAGATGCCGATTTTCTAGCAGCTACTTTCAAAGGTGCAGATGCAGTTTATGTTATGGAAACAATGGGTGGTAACAGTTACTTTGACCCGAATCTTGATATTATGGCTGCTATTAACAAGGTTGGCAATAATTACAAACAAGCCATTGAACAGTCGGGCGTAAAGCGTGTAGTGCATCTTAGCAGCATAGGTGCGCATACCGATAAAGGCAATGGACTTCTGGCTTTTCATTATAATGTGGAAAATATTCTGCAAACATTGCCGTCGGACGTAGCCATTACTTTTATGCGCCCTGTAGGTTTTTACTACAATTTACTGGGCTTTGTAAACACGATAAAAACTCAGGGAGTTATTGCCACGAACTATGGAGGTGACAGCAAAAAGCCCTGGGTTTCTCCCATTGATATTGCTGCTGCAGTTGCCGAAGAACTCGTAACACCGTTTGAGGGCAGAAAAGTGCGTTACGTGGCAAGTGATGAAATCAGTTGTAACGAACTGGCAAGCCTGTTAGGTGCAGTTATCGGAAAACCTGATTTGAAATGGGTGGTTATTCCGGATGAACAACTGCTGCAGGGTATGGTAAGTGCAGGAATGAACCCCAAAATTGCTAGAGGTTTGGTAGAAATGAATGCAAGCGGGCAAAACGGTGTGTTGTATGAAGATTATTATCGTAACAGACCAACCTTGGGTAAAGTGAAGCTTGCAGAATATGCAAAGGAGTTTGCCATAGTTTATAACCAACAATAAAAATTTAATATGAAAATTGTAATAACAGGTTCGTTAGGGAATATCGGTAAGCCGCTGACAAAAGAGCTAGTGGACAAAGGACATCAGGTTACCGTCATAAGCAGTAATCCCGAAAGACAAAAAGACATTGAAGCATTAGGCGCGATACCTGCAATCGGTTCTTTGGAAGACATTGAATTTCTCGCAACAACATTCAAAGGTACAGATGCAGTATATTGTATGATACCGTTTGACTTTAAAGCAGCAGACCAGGAAAAATACTTTCAAGAAGTAGGTAATAACTATGTTCAGGCCATTAAACACATGGGTACAAAACGAGCCGTATTTCTAAGTGGCTGGACTGCCGATATAATAAGCTCGTACAACACAAATGATATACTCACTCAATTATCGTCCATATCTGTTACCGAATTGCGCCCAGGTTCGTTTTATACAAATATGTATGGCTATATTGATATGATAAAGGACAAAGGGGTGATAATGGCGAACTATGGAGGAGAAGACAGAATTGCTTTTGTTTCGCCTAACGATATTGCAGCCGTTGCTGCGGAAGAATTGACAACATCTTTTCAGGGAAGAAAAATCCGCTACATTGCCAGTGAAGAATTAACTTGTAATGAAGCGGCAGCTATTTTAGGCGAAGCCATTGGAAAACCTGATTTGAGATGGATAACAATAACAGATGAACAAATGCAGAATGGTTTAATACAATCGGGCATTCCTTTGCAGCTTGCTAAAGATTTGGTGGGCATGCAAGCTGCGATGCACAGTGGAATCATATTCGAAAACTATAAGCACAACAAACCTGTTTTAGGTAAGACAAAGTTGAAGGATTTTGCAGAAAAATTTACAACAGTATATAACAAATAAAAATCAGAACGATGAAAACAGTATTAATAACAGGAGCTAACAAAGGAATAGGTCTCGAAACAGCAAAACAAATGGCACAATTGGGCTATTTTGTTTATTTGGGTAGCAGGGACAAGACGAGAGGATTAGATGCTATAAATAAGTTGAAGGAAGCAGGAATTTCAACTGTGGAATTGATTGAAATTGATGTTACAAATATCAGTTCAATTAAAAAAGCCAAACAAGAATTGGAAACCAAGATTGATGTATTGGATGTTTTAATAAATAATGCAGGTATTAGTGGAGAGAGACCTCAAAATGCTTCCGGAATTGAACTTGAAAATTTACGGAAGGTTTTTGAAACTAATTTTTTTGGGGTGATTCAAACGACGCAACATTTTATTGATCTTTTAAAAAAATCAAATGAGCCAAGAATCGTCAATGTTTCAAGCGAACTGGGATCTTTAGCAACTCAGAGTAATCCGGATTCGGAATTTTATGATTATAAATTGACTGCTTACTGTTCTTCAAAAACAGCATTGAATGCTTTTACTATCATGTTAGCATATGAATTCAAAGACACAAATTTTAAAATCAACAGTGTGTCGCCGGGTTATACCGCGACCGACCTCAACCAAAATAGAGGAACGCAAACAGTAGAACAAGGCGCAAAATTCATTGTAGATTATGCAACCATAGGCATTGACGGACCAACGGGAGGATTTTTCAGAGAAGAGGAAATACCCTGGTAATACTAAAAATAGAAGAATTTTTAAAGAATAAAACTCATTCCCTGAATCATGAAAAACAGGCAACCTTATCGGATCAAATCGATCAGCGAATATCATCAGGCTTTGGGACTTCCCAAGCCGGAGCACCCGCTGATTAGTGTTATAAATCTTGAATCGGTGCAACGTCAATCGAGCAATGAACCGATAAGTCTGGTATTTGATTTTTATTCCATTTCGTTGAAAAGGAATTGCAAAGCTAAATTCAAATATGGACAGCAGCGATATGATTTTGACGAAGGAGTCA
>Ga0302296_1002693_pt1 | contig 11795 bp, 13 predicted proteins | sample III_Fen_N3_1_FD_194546 | JGI IMG/M metagenome (GOLD analysis project Ga0302296, IMG submission 194546) | Peat permafrost microbial communities from Stordalen Mire near Abisko, Sweden - III_Fen_N3_1 | ecosystem: Environmental > Terrestrial > Soil > Wetlands > Permafrost | place: Sweden: Abisko... | reverse complement strand
GAAGCGGGAAAGATTTATTCTTCGGGGTAAATGTTTTATTGGAGTAAAAAGTTGCTTTCCGGATAACTTTACTTTCCGGTAGTCTTATAATTTTCAATTGGTTCGGCCACTTGGTTGATTTGAGAAGTTTCCGGGGAGGAAACCTCTTCATTTTCGGTTTGAGTGATTTCAGCCAGCGGTTTAAAAACAATTACCGGCGCTTTACCAACTGCCAACGAAAGTTCGATCAGCTTTTTAAGTGTATAGTTAAATTCTCCTTTCATCACTTGCGACACGTACCCTTTTGATACACCAAGTTGTTCTGCAAACTGGTTTTGAGTCAAATTATTGTCTTTCAAATAGGCCGTTACCTGACGGAAAATCTCATTTTGAATGATCTCCAGCCAGTACTCCGGTTTGTTCACTAATTCTTCGCGTTTAAGCATTGTCTTGTTTTTTAACGGTTCAAATATTCTTTTTTTATCCGGCGAAAATGGTTGATATCTTTCTGTTGTGTTATCTTTTTCCCGCCGCAAACAATTACTCTTCCGGTTTTCTCTTCATGGAACAGATATACCCGCAAATGCCTGGTTTTGATTTCATATTCCTTTACCAATTCCTTTTTTGGCGTGATATTCCTAAATTTTTCCTTTGGCAGCAATTTGCCATCAGCAATATCCTGTAACCGGGTTTGAATAGTCACTAATTCTGAAGAATAGGAACCTTCAGTTTCAATTTGTCTTTCAAACTCATCATATTCACTTCGGTTGTTCACCAGTAACTTGAAAATATTGATCTGGCCAGCGATTTCATCAATGTATTTTAGTGCAAATTTATTCATTTTGGTTTAGTTGTAACTATACTAATGGAATTTTCTATAATTCGTATGTTCCAAAGTTATTAAAAAACAATGTTTAATTTATACCACGACGGATTCTGGCGTTGGTTAATGTTACCTTTGATTCAAAAATTAAAAGGCTATGACAAAACGGGAATCAGTTTTACGGTACATCCACATCATGAACAAACTCAGAACAGGACCGGCAACTTTTGAGCAAATTGATGATTATCTTACACGCCATTCTGAGTTACAGGGTTCTAACTTTAACATGTCGAAACGCCAGTTTCAGCGTGACTTAAAGGATATCGAATCCATCTTTGAAGTTGAAATCAAGTTCGATTTCAGAAGAAAAATTTATGCCATCAATGACGATGAAAATTCGGAAATGAGTAAACGCAGAATGGAGGCACTGGATGTTTTTAACGCGCTGAAGATTGGTGAATCGAGTTCACAGTCAATACATTTCGAAAAGCGGAAGCCACAAGGCACAGAAAATTTCCACGGTTTGCTGCACGCTATAAAAAACCAGTTACAAATATCGTTTACCTACCAGAAATATTGGGAGGATACTATCACTCATCGAACAGTTGAGCCATTAGCTTTGAAAGAATTCAGGAACCGCTGGTATTTACTGGCGAATGATCAGAAAGATAATCAAGTAAAGAGCTTTGCTTTTGATCGTTTGACAGAACTGGAAATCACTAAAAAGCGGTTTCAACCCGACGTAAATTTTGATGTAAACGAGCATTACAAATTCTGTTTCGGGATCATTAGTCCGACCGACCATGAACTGGCTGAAGTGATACTAAGTTTTGATCCTTTTCAGGGGAAATACATCAAATCCTTGCCTTTGCACGAAACTCAGGAAATTTTGGTTGAGGACGAGCATGAAGTTCGTGTCAAATTGAAAATTTATTTGACCCATGATTTTTTGATGGAAATTCTGTCTCATGGTGAGAATGTGAAAGTGATTCAACCGGTTAGTTTAATTGAGGAATTGAAGAATTCGCATCAAAAAGCATTAGCCCAATATTCTATTTCATCTTCCCGGCCTACAACTTCAAATTAACAAAAACCGACAAAGGATTGGAACGATATCGCTGATTTTTTGAGTCGGAAAGTACTGGATGATGCGTTACTTCATTCGTCACAAAAGTTATATGACTGGTATTCACAGGGTTTATTTTCGGTTTTGATGACTGTATTTCGCTGTTCTTTCCCTTTGTTAACGACGAAGGAGTAGCAGAAATCAATGATTTCGTCGAAATTGGCAGTCATTGGTTTGCTGGCTATTTCGTGTGAAGCATTGCAGTAAGTATATAACCAATAGGGAGTTCCAAGTTTTTTTAGTTTTTCGGCAATCGTATGCGAACCGTGTAAAATCAGGTACCCCGGTTGCGATTTGTTGCAGTAACGATGTGGCGCAGTTGAATAGGGAACCATATTGTCGCATGTTCCATGAAAGAGGAGCGATGGAATAGCCGATTCCTTGAAAATGCGCGAAGTGTCGGGAACAGCGCCAGCCATTGAGATAACCCCGGCGTATGAAACTGGTCCGCTGTCGAGTCCATAGCAATAGGGTGGTTGGTAGGCTGTATTTAAAACTGTTTCTGCACCGGCACTACTTCCCGAAAGAATGATTTTCTGAGGATCAATTCCCATCTGATCCCGGTTTTTGATCATGAAAAAGGTGGCATCCTGAAGATCTTCAACCGCATTGTTAAAGGTATTTCGCTTGTCGATTGCCGGGCAGTCGCAGCCAAAGCCTGTTTCAGTTCCTTTCCGGGTAAGCCGGTACGAGATTGAAGCAGCCACGTAGCCGTGTTGTGCCAGTTTTTTGCAAAAGAGTTTTATACCCGGATCGTCGCGTTTCCCGTCCATGAAACCTCCACCATGAACGTAGAAAATTAAAGGCCTTTTTTGCTGGTTGTCGAAGAAGGGAGTGTAAACATCAAGGTCGAGCGACTTTCCGTCTTTAAAGGAATAGGTGTAGGTGTCAACCTTCACTGAATCTGTTATTTCGTCCTTGTAGCGTTCTTGTGCTTCAATCTTCAGGTTTAATATGACCAGGAAAAAAAAGAGCTGAAAAAAAATCGAATTATGCCGCATTATTATGCATGATTTAAGTCGTGAAAAAGTAAAAAAACGTATAAATTTAGAAAAAAAAGAGTCATGGCAATTATTACAAGCAGAACAAGTGAAAATGGCAGGATCTCCTTTTCCTATGATCGCTGCAATGCGTGTGGACTTTGCGTTAAAGTTTGCAAAGATTTTTCCTTGAAAATGGAGGACAATCGCCCGGTTGTAAGCGAAAATTCAATATTTGGATGTATGGCTTGTGGACAATGTATGGCTGTTTGTCCCAACAAGGCTATTCAGGTTTCCGGTAGGGAGATTTCTGCAAACGACTTGATTGATTTGTCGGAGATTACGAACAAGACAAACTACGATCAGCTTAAAAACCTGATGGTTGGCCGCCGTAGCATCCGTGATTTTAAAGATTTGGAAATAAGTGAGGGGTTAATCCAGCAAATCATCGATGCAGCAGTTTTAGCGCCGATGGGTTTACCGCCTTCCGATGTACATTTAGTTGTTATCAATGGGAAAGATAAAGTGCGTAACTTTTCATTCGATGTGATCGACTATTTCCGCAAAATCAGCTGGCTATTTTCCGATCAGATGATCTGGATATGGCGGTTTGCAGGCAAAGAAACCTATCAGTTGATGAAAAGTTTTGCACAACCGCTTGTCCGTTTTTTTACGGACACCAAAGAAAAGGGTGAAAATTATTTGTTATACGATGCTCCATTGGCCATGTATTTTTTGGCTTCACCCTATTCCGATCCGGCTGATCCGTATATTCCAGCCACTTACGCGATGCTGGCTGCTGAAAGCCTGGGCCTTGGCTCGTGTATGATTGGCAGCATTCATCCGGTCATTCAATATGGAGCTAAAGATTTGAAACGGAAATGGAACATTCCGGTCAAATCGCCAGCCGGCATCGTGGTTATTTTTGGTTACCCGAAATACAAATTCAAATCGGGTATTAAACGAACTTTTGCCGATGTTGCCTTTATTGCCAATTGACGGTTCCGGGGAACAATGTCTTTCTATTATTGATAGTCATTATATAATCGCTTCGCGTCATCTATTGTGAAAATGCTTTGAAGAACGGCTGAATGACTATAAATGACCATTGAATGACAAGGAACCAAATTTATACACGAACCTTAACCACCACCTTTTTTACTTTTTCCGGACCTTCGATGCGCATACACGGACGATGAATGTCCTGAGGAAAGAATACGGCAAACATTCCGCTTTCAAGAGTCATCGGAGTCGTTTTTCCTGAATAGAATGCAATGTCTTTATCTGGATTGTATTCATCTAAAACCCGTTGTTTGTTTAAAGAGGCAAAGCCAATGGCTTCTCTCCCTGAAGCAATATGCTGGATGTCAACATATTTTTCGTGTGCCTCTTGTTTGCAATCCTGTGGCGCTTTGCTTTCATATTCACTTACCAATGCAAATACTTTCTCGCCATCAATCTCATAACGGCCAACTTCAAGGGAAGAAAAGTCAGTATTTTTAAGATATTCGAAACCTTTTTTTAGGTTTTCGCTCATTGAGGAATACAAATCAGCATTTTCAAGTTTATCAAGAATCATGTTAATACATTTTAGGGTTGGACGTAGATTTTTTCAATGACAATCGATAGTAATTGGTCGGGCAAATATAATGTATAATTAGAAAGGAAAAAGTTAATCGACATTCGAAAAGTTGTATAAAATTAATTTTTCAATGACAAATGACTTTTCCCTGTTACGTATGTTTTTTTTGATAAACTCTATTTCAGGGTGACTTGTATTCGAAAGTAAGTTTATATTATCTTCGCATAGTTTGCGGTTTCATAAACCGAATGTACTCAAATTTAGCCAAAACAAAGAGACCTAACCTATGGAAAACCAATTATTTAACCGTCGTGTTTTTATTAAAACAACAGGTATTGCAACCGCGGCCACCGTTTTAGCCGGAAATTTTGCCTTCGGATCTTCCAAACAGCTTTCAGTAAAAAATGCTGTTCCACGTTGGCGGGGCTTTAACCTGCTCGATTATTTCGGCCCAACTCCTTCGAACGAAGATGACAGTTCGAAAACTACCAAAGATGATTTGAAATGGATAGCTGACTGGGGATTCGATTTTGTTCGACTCCCGATGGCTTATCCGAGGTACATCAATTTCGATCCTAATAAAAATGTCACTCCGGCTGATATTTTAAAAATTAACGAGAAAGTGGTTGACCAGATTCAGGAATTGGTCTTTTCAGCACAAGAGGCTGGTTTGCATGTCAGTATAAATTTACATCGCGCCCCTGGTTATTGCATCAATGCAGGGTTTCATGAACCTTATAACCTTTGGAAAGATCAGGAAGCATTGGATGCCTTTTGTTTCCATTGGGAAATGTGGGGCAAACGGTTTGCTAATATTTCGTCAAAAAAAATAAGTTTCGATCTGGTGAATGAACCGCTTTTGAAAGAAGACATGAACGACCAGTTTTCAAAAAGTTCTGCTGTTCCCGGAGAAACCTACCGAAAAGTGGCAATGGCTGCTGCCAGTGCCATCCGTAAATCGAATCCTGACCATTTGATCATTGCTGACGGAAATAGTGGGGGTTCAAATGTTATTCCTGAGATAGCAGACTTAAAGATTGCCCAGAGTTGCCGTGGATATTTCCCGCATTACGTGTCGCATTACCGGGCGCCGTGGGTTTACAAAAATCCGGATGATGCGCCAATGCCCGTTTGGCCTGGAATTATTGATGGTAAGTCTTTTAGCCGTAAAAATCTTGAAGAATTATACAGTCCGTGGATTGAACTTATAAAACAAGGAGTTGGCGTTCATTGCGGCGAATGTGGTTGCTGGCGAGAAACGCCTCATGATGTTTTCCTTGCCTGGTTTGGCGATGTGCTCGATATTCTGACCGAAAACCAGATTGGTTATGCGCTTTGGAATTTCAGGGGCGACTTTGGCGTGATGGATTCAGGAAGAAAAGATGTTCAGTACGAGGATTGGTATGGACATCAACTGGATCGAAAGATGCTGGATTTGTTGAAGAAACACTAAAATAAAAACCGCTGAAAGAGGCGGTTTTTTTATGTTGGGTCATTAAAACATCCCATATGCTTCAGCATTGCATTGACGGCAAGGATACATTTGATACAATGATTTACTGAGATGGTTCTTTATCATCAGGTTATCTTCTGGAATGGGGTGCGGAACTAGGATAATTTGGAACTGAAGAATATTATTCAAATTCATAATTTCGAATTATTAAGAGAAATTAATATTTAAGTTAATTATGCGCTTGATATTCAATTTGTTAGATTAATGTAAAAATTTATCGATTTTTTTCATCTTGTAAGTAGCTGGAAGACAAAGTACTTATGTTTTTTTTATAAAAGTCAATAGCAAATTGATTTTTAATAAAAGTATTTTATTCTAAAATTTGTGTGAATCAAACACTTGAATAAAAAAATGAAACGTATTTTTTAAGTTGAATTGATTTTGAGAAGCGAAAAAAACCAGCGAGAGGGTCCAATCAATCGCTGGTCTTAATATTTTCGAAGTGAAAAAAGTGAAAATACCGGACAATAGTGTGCCCGAATTGTTTGGTAAATTACGGAAAATTTTTCCTAAAGGGCAAGAATTGCACAAATTAATTCGGCAGTTCATTAATAATTTGACTGTTGAAGTTACAATTGCAATTATTTTATCGATCTTATTCCATTAGGAATGTGTACCTTACAAGAAGGGGTAATTGCCTCTTCTTGTTTTTGCATTAATTGAAGCTTTAGTCGTGTCATTAACTCGGTTTATTGAAAATCTGTAACAGAAGAGATCCAAGGGCAATTAAAAAACCAGCAATTGCAATACATGTTGTAATAATGTACTGCTTTTTTGTGATTTTGAATGAGGCGATATCGTTAATAAGTTTTTGCTTTTCAAGCTCTTTAAGTTCATTTTGTTTTTGCTGATCTTTAATGAGATCTCGATAATGCTCTAAACAACCACCAACACTAAGAAATTTTTCCGTATTGTAAGTTGCTTTTATTGAGTATGTATCGTTAGTTCTTGCAATATTCTGGACTTCAATTATAGCAATTGGACTGCCTGAAAATTCAACATCTTTAATAATGTTAAACAAATCAATAACTTCTTGCTTTGTCATTTTCAGATGCAACATGATGAAGTCTGAATATACCCTTGGATATTTAGTGTCGCTATTTTGTTCAGTTATTAAATGAAGAATTTCGTCTATTTTTTTTGCCTGGATCTCAATCATATTATAATAGTGTTTGTTGGTGAAAGAAACGAAATAAACTCCTTTATTTCATGAATAATTATCAGAAGATCAGCTTATATCAATTTAAAATGTATTGTTCGAAAGTAAAGTTATAAATAATTATTCTCCTTTCTTAAATCAATTGGCATCTAACTGTTCTACAATTTAAACATCTCTTCCCATAGTTGCGTGTATTGTTCTGAATATTGTTTAACGATGTCGAAGTTGGTGGTTATCAGTAGGTTCTCCTGATTATGCTTGGAGGCTGAGTAAGTCCAGTTAAAGCTTCCGGTGAAAACGATGCGCGAATCGATGATGCCGAATTTGTGGTGCATGTGGTAGCGCGAATGGTCAATCTTTATAGGGATTCCAGCGTTTTTTAAGTCTTTGATGGCCGAACCGTGGTCGTATATTTTCTCGTCATCGGTAATCAGACGAACTTTGACTCCACGCTGATGGCAATATAAAATATCGTTGGCCAATCGTTCGTCGGTAATGGTAAAAACACAAAGATCGAGCGACTGTTTGGATTGTTTCAGTAAATCAGAAATGGATTCAAGAATATCAGTTCCAGGACTAAAATAGACTTTGTGCATACTGAATTTGTATTGCCCGATCAGATCGAAACAGTTCTGTAGCCAAAAAAGAGACTGCTGCCCATTGTTTGCGACTGCAAGTTTTCGTGCTTCATTGAATAGTCTGTAGCGCAATTCGCCAATCTCTTCGCGGCTAAGGGCGTTAATTAAATCGGCAATTTCTTTTCGGGTTGCGTTGGTAAAAGTTTGCCCAAAATTGGTAGTCAGATATTCTACAATCTGGTCGATTTGATATTTGTATTTGTTCATAGCTTTTCGAACGAATATACCACCCAATTGTTTTTTTCCTGATGTCCTTTTTCAACAAGTCCCAGCGATTCGGCTTTTGCTTTTACGTCAGGCATATCGTGGGTATAGAAACCACTCAAATATATCTTTCCGCCCGATTGTAAAACGCTCTCGTAAACCGGCAAATCGTTGATGATTACATTCTTGTGTATGTTGGCAAAAATGATTTCATAAGTTTCTGAACCCAACAGGCTTGCATCACCAAGTTTGGCTTCCAGATTGAAAATGTTGTTTAGTCGGGCATTTTCGACGGTACTTTCGAACGACCAGGTGTCGATGTCGATGGCGGTGATGCTTTTGGCGCCCTTGAGCGAGGCAAGCATTCCGAGTATTCCGGTTCCGCAACCCATGTCGAGCACGGTTTTGCCAGCCAAATCCATATCCAGAATCTGTTCGGCAACCAAGGTCGTTGTTTCGTGGTTTCCGGTACCAAAGGCCATTTTAGGTTCAATCACCAGTTCGAATTCGGCTGGTTGGTATTCGGTATGAAATGGCGCCCGAACCAGGCAGCGTCCGCCAATCAGCAACGGTTTGAAGTAGTTTTTTTCCCAGACTTCGTTCCAGTTCTGGTCAGGAATCATTTCAGCCTCAGTAACAACTGAAAATGGAAGGGCCGAAGTTATTTCTTCAATTTCATCCAGGTTGGCCGATTCGCCGGGAATATATCCCATGATTGTTTCTTCAGTTTCGTCAAAACTTTCGAAAGCAAGATCGGAAAGGACAGCCACCAGTATTTCGCGGTTTTCCTGATTGTCGGGAGTTAGTTTAAAGCGTATTTGTGTATAGTTCATGGCAACAACAAGTTAAAAGTTAAAAGGCAAAAGTTAAAAGTTAAAAGGCAAAAGTCAAAAGTGGTTTCAAATGTAGCATAAAAAAGACCATCCGTTTCGGGACAGCCTTTGTATTGTTATCAGTTAAAAGAAACAGGCTTTTTTTGCCTTTTGCCTTTTGACTTGAATTAGTAAGCAGTAATTATTCCGAGGAAATCTTCAGCTTTCAGCGAAGCGCCACCAATCAAACCACCGTCGATGTCAGGTTGAGCAAACAATTCAGGAGCATTTTTCGCGTTGCAGCTTCCGCCATAAAGAATCGAAGTTTCTTCAGCAACTGCTTTTCCGAATTTTGCGGCAATTAAACCACGGATGTAAGCCAGCATTTCCTGAGCCTGTGCAGTTGAAGCAGTTACGCCAGTTCCGATAGCCCAGATTGGTTCGTAAGCAATAGACAGTTTCGAAAAGTCTTCAACGCTTAGGTTGAAAATCGTTTCTTCGAGCTGAGTTTTTACGTAGGCATTTTGTTTGTTAGCTTCGCGAATCGATAAAGCTTCACCACAGCAATAGATTGGAGCTAAGCCGTTTGCAAGTGCCAAAGCAACTTTTTTATTCAAAATTGCGCTGGTTTCGCCATAATATTCCCTGCGTTCTGAATGTCCTAAAATCACATATCCTGCGCCGGTCGATTTAACCATGGCAGCCGAAACTTCGCCGGTAAATGCTCCTTTGGCTTCAGCAGCACAGTTTTGAGCAGCAACGCCAACAAGCTTATTATCAACAGCTGCAACAACGCTGGTGATGTGGGTAAATGGAGTTCCAAGTACAACCACTACATCTTTTACGCCCGATTTAGCTACTAATTCGTTTACTGCTTTGGCAAGTTCAACACCTTCCTGAACGGTGGTATTGCATTTCCAGTTTCCGGCAACAATCTTTTTTCTCATTATCAAGTAGTTTTAATAGTTTTTTAAAATTTTTCTCAAAAGTAGGAAAAGGCTTTTGAACTACCTAGAAAGCTTTTCAGACAGATATTCTTAATTAACTTTAGTTTAATGAGTATCCATCGGAATTAACTCCTGACCAGCCGATCGGATCACCAGATCTTTCTGCCAGCCCAGTTGTTTCTCAATGGCCGAAATCATCATTTCCGCAATGTCTTTTCCGGTGGCCTTTTCAATTCCTTCAAGCCCCGGCGACGAGTTTACTTCAAGCACCAGCGGCCCTTTGTTTGAACGAATGATATCGACTCCGGCAATTTGCAGGCCCAGTACCTTGGCAGCTTTTACAGCAAGTCTTTTTTCGTCGGAAGTAATTTTTATTACTGAAGCTGTTCCTCCCAGATGCAGATTTGCCCTGAATTCACCTTTCGCCGCTTCGCGCTGAATGGAAGCGACCACCTTGCCGTCGATTACAAAACAGCGAATGTCTTTTCCTCCGGCTTCTTTGATGAATTCCTGAACCAAAATATTGGCTTGCAGGCTTTTGAAAGCGTTTATGACACTCTCGGCGGCCTTCGAATTTTCGGCCAGAACAACTCCTTTGCCCTGCGTTCCTTCAAGCAATTTGATGATAAGCGGCGCTCCGTTTACCATGTTGATCAAATCGTTGGTGTCGAGCGGCGATTTGGCAAAGCCCGTGATCGGAATCTGAATCCCATTTTGCGAAAATAGTTGCGATGAAAATAATTTGTCGCGCGACTTACTGATTGATTCCCAGGTGTTGGCGCAAAAAATGCCAAGCGATTCGAATTGTCGGAGCAAGGCGCAACTGTAAAATGTCTGGTTGGGTTTTATTCTTGGAATAATGGCATCGAGGTTGTTCAGGCTGCGGCCACCGCGGTAACGAACTTCCGGATTGGTTGAATCGAGTTTCATGTAGCATTGCTGAACATTCAGAAAGATCATTTCGTGGCCGTGCTTTTTACCGGCTTCCATGATTCTTTTGTTGCTGTAAAGCAATGGATTACTTGCCAATAAGCCAATTTTAAGGCCGCTTCGGATGTCTTTGGTATTCTGGTATAATTCGTTTATTTTTTCTTCGGAATAGTCGCCAAGCAGGTTGCTGTTGGCCGGATCGACAAATACCCGGTTTTCCATGGCTTCACGGCCCAGAAGCATTCTGAATCCCATCGAGTCGCGATTGGCAAGCGTTAATTCAATATTCCACTGGTAGTTACCAATTTTCATCAGCGATTGGATCACAAAGCGTTTTTCTGAAATTCCACTCGAACTTTTAACAATGCGCTGGTTGATGACTTTTGCCTCGCACTTGACTGTAATTCGCCGGGTATCCTGAATCGGATAAATTTCGAAACTCACCCATTTGACACCTTTCCGGCTGAATTTATGGATGTTACTGGCGTGAATTGCCGATGTTTTAGCTCCTGAATCGACTCGTGCCCTGATTGCCGGAATGTTCAATCCCGGAAATGCACACCATTCGGTACCACCAATAATCAGATGTTCTTCTAATTCCATTTTTCTTTTTAATGAATGCTATTTTCAGGTTGAAATTACGGCAATTATTTGTCACCGTTTGTTGCACTTCGGTTAATTTATTTTTGACTTTTAACCAGCTCTTCGGTGATGCAAAAAACCACCGGGCAAACTTCGCAGTTTTTATGGGTCAGGTTCAATATCTGGTACATACGTTTGCGGTCGGTATGTGGATATTCGCGGCAGGCTTTCGGCCTATCTTCGTAAATCAGGCAATAATTGTCGGGCATCAGGAATGGGCAGGGTGTTTGCCTGAAAACGTAATCTTTATCTTCGTCGATGTGTAAGTAGTTGGCAATGAAATCAACCGGCTTCATTTTCATGCTTTTACCAAGCCGTTCGATGTCTTTTTCGGTCACAACCGGGCTGATCGATGAGCAGCAGTTGGCGCAGGTGAGGCAGTCGAACTGATCAAAAGCTTCGTGGTGCAACTCATGAAACACATCATCCAGGTTCTTAGGCTTTTTGGCTTTCATTTTCT